>Ga0310691_10002833_pt1 | contig 21991 bp, 23 predicted proteins | sample 176DNAGHGlowgp2_FD_203887 | JGI IMG/M metagenome (GOLD analysis project Ga0310691, IMG submission 203887) | Sheep rumen microbial communities from Palmerston North, Manawatu-Wanganui, New Zealand - 1766 DNA GHGlow gp2 (v2) (version 2) | ecosystem: Host-associated > Mammals > Digestive system >...
TATTGGTGACATCTTGTTCTTTTACGCCACCTTTTACGCCATCTTTGGTGACATTTGTGTCAACCAATAGTGTTTCTTCCAAGAATTCCGGATGGCAAGGAATGTCTATCAGGAAATATGTTCTCTCTTCATCCGTCTCGATGGTTGCTTTGGGCGATCCGTTGGCTTTCAGCTCGTCTTGAATGGTAGGGATACCCGTTCCGCGACCCTCGGTCAGATCCAGTTCTTTCAAGAATTCACCAAGCCTGCGGTTACGATAACGACGCGAACGCAACGACATTCCCTCACGCACCGCCTCCATCGGAATGGTGTGGTTGGGACCCGAAAAGTTCAGAATTGATATCCTATCTGGTTCAATGGTTATCTCCACCGGCTCGCGTATCGTCCAATCTCTGTGATATAGCGAGTTCACAACAGCCTCCTCCAAAGCCTGATAGGGATAGTTGTAAAACGTGTCCGAATGCTCGTCATCCTTGGGCTTCACTATCTTCTTCTTGATAACGTTGGTGCGCAAGTAACTCAATGTTTCTTTAATCATAGTCGGCACGCTGCCCCTGATGGGTTCCACCTCTATCAAGTTGTTGGGGTTCCTCTCTCGTCCTTCTGGGAACAACACGATTTCCACCTGCGCTTGTTTGAAGAAACGGTCAGGACGCTCAGCAAACATCATCGCCGCCACATTCTTGATGCTATATCCCTCTGGAGTCGGTTCTGACAGTTCCATCTGCTCCAACACCGTCTCCATGTTGTCCGTCAGTGGCTCGTCGGAAAGGCTGCTTTTCACCTTCACGAGATAGTCGTGCAGCAACAGCGGCGAGATATCCTTCAACGTTATCTGGTCATTACCTCGGTCGTCAAACGGTGTGCGGTTGGCCAAATCAATCAGTTCCCTCTCATATTCATCCTTGGGTACAATACTGCTGCTGTTGTAGCGGATATAATAGTTGTACATTTTTTGCTTGGCGGTAATGCAGTCTGGCACTTTGTAAGGGCGACGCTCGCCAGCAGACACTTTGATGACCAGAATGGTCTTTCCATCGGCTTCTTCAATGTATAGACGTGGCTGATAGTACGGCCGCATCAGGTTGTTGTAGCCCACCATCTCCTTCTCGATGGATTCAATCTTGTCTGGGTCGATGCCCATGACGGGACGGACAGGGCGACCGTTCACTTCTTTCACACCCACGACGATATAACCGCCACCCGTCTCGTCGAAGTCGTTGGCAAAAGCGCAGATGCTGCGGTAGATGGCATCCGGATTCCATCCCGTTTTGTACTCAATGCGGTCGTTCTCCACCGCCTTCCCGCCGAGCAGTTCTTCTATGTTGATTGGTAGTTTCATGAGCATTCAATGTTTGATGTGTTTCTTTCTGTTCGATTTCTTGCTGCTATAGATTTTGAATCGGCAAAAGTACGACATTTTTCCGAGACATGGAACGGTTATGCGCAGTGTCTGTTTTGGGTATGAAAAGTTTAATGTATTTTTAGTTACAATATTACGCCGCAACAATAATATAACGAATAACTTTTCGGAAAATCTTGACAATTTTTAACAAAAGAAATTTGGCGGTACGAATTCTTTGTTCTATTTTTGCCGCCGAAAAACGTTAGGCATCAAATTATGAAAATGTTTAATTATGAAAGAAAAAAAACAAAAGTATGCAAGAACAAATTAAAAGAAGACTTCAAACAGAAACAGAACACTTTCTCACAAATTGGAAATTAGTATGTAGAGGACTTGAAATTTACCCCAAAGAAATTGAAGTGTATTACTACGAAAAAGAAGGGGAATTCAAGGATGATTCTGTTCATAAAAATGATTTACAAAAAAACAATAGAAATCATTTCTATGTTCATAGGTGGGGAACAAAATCATCTGATTCATATAAAGGGGGTAGTCGAACTGGAATCGATTTTGTTATTAGCGACAATGAAAATATTTATCAATCTTATTTGATAAGAAGTGCCGAAATTAATGGTGAAACAATTGTGGGACCCAATAAGGTGCTTAAAAAGATAATAATGGCTTGTGATTTCTCAGACGAGCATTTAGAAAGTAATTATAAGGAGTTGGAATGCTCACCAGTTACTTTAGAACCAAATAATGTTTCTGCTGACGTTTTATTTTCCAAAAGAATGAATCTAAAAAAAGGATATGTTGATTGTGAATTGAGAGCAGTATTATGTGATGACAAATTTATAAATTGTAAATATCCTGGTAAAGAAAAGATGATTGTAGATTTTCTATCCGAAAAAGTACATCTACAAGACATGACGAGTGATGAAGCCAGGAAATACGCAAAAGTAAAATTAAGCTATATTCCATCTGAAATAAAATCATTATGATCACCGACCACCTTACCAACACCGTTTTCCTCTCCGACTGGCTTTCGGAGGAGTGCCCTGAACTGTATCAGAGTCTTACGAAGACACTCCAAAACAATGCCTTGGATTGTCGGATTTTGAGCAACATCAACGACATTTGGTGTCGCGACTACATGCCCATACAAACGGATGAAAAGCGTTTTGTGTCTTACAAATACTATCCCGACTATCTGGTGAAAAAACATAAAAAGCACTATATCACAGATATTAAGGATGTGGGGAACGTGGATTTTCTGCATCAGGCAGAAGTGGTGACTTTGGACTTGGTGCTTGACGGCGGCAACGTGGTGAAATGCGGCGACAAGATGGTGATGACGGAGAAAGTGTTTGTGGAAAACAAAGAGAAGTCGCGCAACGAGGTGCAACGGCTTCTGGAAGAGGCATTCCAATGCGAAATCGTTTTCCTTCCGTGGGACGAGCCAGAGATATATGGACACAGTGACGGCATCATCCATTACTTGGGGGACAACCGCGTGCTGATGACCAACTACAACGATTTCGACAAGACTTTTGCACAGGATTTCCTGCGGATCTTGGAGAAGCATTTCGATGTTAAAACGCTGAAATACAACGTAGAGAAAAAAGACAAAAACAGTTGGGCATACATCAACTATTTGCAGGTTGGCAATCTGGTGCTCGTTCCGCAGCTGGGAATCCCTGAGGATGAACAAGCGTTGCAACAGATTGCTGAGGCGTTGCCGATGTGCAAAGTCGTTGGCGTACCGGCATTGGAAGCCGTACGCAATGGCGGCGCACTGAATTGCATTTCGTGGAATATTAAAGTTTAGGATTGTGAAATACAGCAAACCTCCTTCACGATAATCACCTTGTACGCGTAGTTGCTGTTCTGTTCTATCATCATAATCATTTCCCTGTTATCGTTTCTCCCAACGGATTCATTTTGTGCTCCTTCCAGTTCCTCACCGCCACTTCCTTACTCGCATTAGCATAGCAATACTCGCACAGATGCGGACAGGTGTTGTATTCGCCGATGTCTTTGCTCAGGATGCAGCCGCAGAACTGCCGCTGGCCTTTGTCGCGGTTGTCCCTCTTCTTGAGGGCGTATTGCGTTTCGCTCAACTTGATGGCGTTGGCGGGGACCTGCTCCGTGCCAAACAGGGAGTTTTCCACCGTCTTAATCTCCACACCGAGGAAGTCCATCAAAGCCTTGTCGTGGTGCGCGAAACGAATCATCAGGTCGTCATCCACGCAGCGGTTGTGCTGCATGCCGTATCGCCCGATGTCAATCTTCTCGCCGCAGGTGGCCAACTGGTAATGCCATTTCCGGTTGAGTTCCGAAAGCCTTCGGGCGAACTCTTCCATCTGTGGCTCCGTCCACTCCTGATAGTTTATGCGACTCTTCTCCAGATTGGATTTAACCTTCTTGTATGAGGCGATGTCGGCGTAACTGAAAACGAGTTTCTCCGTGTGGCCCTGTAGTCGGTCGCCGATATTTTCCACTTTCCGGAGTAAATCATCTAAACCGATTTGGTCGGTCAGAATCATAGGGTCGAAACGCCAGATCACCCGGCCTTTGCCCAACTTGTCAACTAGCCTCTTGAAAGTGTCAATCCTTTCCTCCAATGGCGGAACACCTTTCTCCAAACCCTCTTTCTCGTAATCGTTCAGCGTGTATTGGATATAACAGCCGATGTTCCTGTCTTTCAGCTCGTCGAGGTGCCCGAGCAACGGCTTCGGGTTCTTCGACCAAAACACGATGAAGCGGGTGTTCTTATAGGAGACGTAACTCTTGGTGCCGTTAAACGGGTTGGTCCACGCCGAATAGCCGACCTTCAGCCGACGGAAGAACCAGTCGGCATAGAACGCGGGGATGTCGGTGCTTCGGCTGGCAGAGACAATTTCGGGTACCTGCATCCAGATCCGTTCACCATTTTCCTTGGGCAACAATTCTTTATTCCAAGTGGCCATTGTCGGTATTATTCAAAAGGGGGTTCTGACAGACGGGGATGTTTTTACTTTTATTCTTTTCTGAGTGCAAAGGTACAAAATTTCTTTTCATGCAGAAAGTGATACGCGAAATGATGGACAACCGCACCAAAATATGGTTTTGGCAGTTAACTTTTGGGATATAAAGAAAATCGCCAATCAATCAATATACGATCCACGGTAGATTCAATAAGATTGAAAAATCCTATTGATTCTTCGTGGTGCGAAGGGTATTGCAGCATTATCCTCTCCTTCTAAACACCACCAGCTCGGCATCAGCGCCGTCTTTCCCGTACTCGCTCACAAGGATGTGGTGCTCGTCACAGGCAATTCCGAAACAACGGCCATCGCCTTTTTCCACTTGGTTACCCCAATACGTGGCATTGTCGTCGAGGAGTTTCACCTTGTTGACGTTGATGGTGTACTCCAGGTTGACGAACGAGCCTTGCAACACGAAGAGGTTGTCGATGCGCGGCATGTCTTTGATGCCCAACGCATTGACCTCATCAATAAGCTGCTGCTTGATGGGCGAGGTGGCGTGCGGCAGCTGGTCGGCGGGTAGTTGCCAACGCTTCAGGTTGGGGTAATACTGACGAAGCACGCCCTTGTACTCTTCGCGGGTGAGGTTTTGACCGGTGTTCTTGTTGTACTCCTCCACGAACTGGGCGCAGAACTCCACCATCTCCTCCATGGTGAAGTCGCCGGTGAACGCACCGTCCTTGTAACAGTAGATGCAGTATTCTTCGTTTTGGCTGCCGTCGGCGTTGGTGCCAAAGATCTCTGGGGTCAGCGGCATTCCACAGCTCTGGCAAAATCTCTGTTCTTTATCCATATTGATTCGTTCTTTGTTCTGTACTGTCCCCCACACTGAGGCTTCGCGCGTGTAGGGTAAATGATGAGGCCGCAAAAATACAATATTTGGCGGGATGGAATTTATATTTGGCGGAAAATGTTTTGGACATTATGATTTTTCCAGACAGCATCCGAAAATATTGTATTTTTGCACTTTGTAATAATAGGGAAAACAACAGAAAAAACTATCATCATGAAGAAATCATTGTTTGTGACCGCGCTGTTACTGCTGGCCGGAATGACCTTGAACGCTCAGGAGAGCAATTATGCAAAGAGCGATTTTGTTCCCGGCGACGAAATCATATTCGACGACAACTTTGAGCACGAGAAACTCGGGGAGTTCCCGCTGAGATGGGACCTGCTGGACGGCTATGCGGAGACCGCACAGCAGAAGGAACGCAATGTGCTGGCGTTCACCGACAACGGTCTGGGACAGGTGATGCCGCTGATGAAAGAGAAATGGGATTGGCTGCCTGAGGTGTTCACGGTGGAGTTCGACCTCTACGTGGCCCCGGTGAACACGGGGGACGAGGAGGGGACATTGCTCGAAATGAACCTTTATTTCGGCGACCGCGGCGACGAAAGCTACTATAACGCTTCAAGCTATGTGCGTTTCTGGTACAGGGAAGACGGGTCGTGCAACTTGACGTGGTCTCTGCTGAAACCGGACGGGAGCAGCCTGTCAAGTGGAGAGAAGATGTTGGGGCTGACCCCGGGAACCAGCGACTATCTGGAGAAAGACAACCCGGTGGTTGCCGGCGAGTGGAACCACTTCGCCTTCTCGTTCAACAAGCGGGCTTTCAAAGGCTATGTAAACGGCGTGCGCATGATCAACGTGCCGGCCATGAAGGCTCCTGGTTACCTGTTCTTTGCCAGCGGAGCATACTATCGCTACACGGGGTTGAGCAATGTGCGCATCGCCCAGGGCGCCGTGCCACTATACGACCGTTTGACCACCGACGGCAAGATTGTGACCTACGCCATCACCTTCGAAAGCGGCAAGGCCGACCTCAAGCCAGAATCCACCGTGGAGATCAACCGCGTGGCCAAACTGATGCAGGAGCACCCCGACCTCAACTTCGAGGTGCAGGGCCACTGCGACAACACCGGCACTGATGCCGTGAACGACCCGCTGAGCCAGAAGCGCGCCGAAGCCATTGTGGACGCCTTAGTGAAACTGGGTATCGACAAATCTCGCCTCATGGCCGTGGGCAAAGGTTCACACTCCCCTATTGCCCCCAACACCACCGAGGAAGGCCGCGCCAAGAACCGTCGGGTGGAATTTGTGAAGAAGTAAGAGACCAAGAACATATAGGGCTTTCGTAAGCACTGTCTGCCGCAGGCCGCCTTTCCTGCAAGTCACTCAAACGCCTTTCCCCATCTCAAACGCCTCCTGCAGCTTGGCGTTGCCGGCAATCTCGTTGGGACCGCCCACGCCGCCGCAGAAGAGGTGGCCCTTTAGTGCGGACTTCTCGTAGCAGTCGATCCAGCCGGTGAGGCCGCCCTCGGCGCGTTTCGGCACGAACTCCTCGTTCTCGGCCGCGGTGGTCAGCAGATAGACCTCGCGGAACTTGTAGTCCTTGGGGTACATCGCGTTCATGCGGTCGATGAGGGTCTTCATCTGGCCGCTCATCTCGTAGTAGTAGATGGGCGTGGCCCAGCAGACTACATCGGCGTTGAGCACGCTCTCCATGATGGCCGGCACGTCGTCCTTGATGACGCACGCGCCTGTCTTCTGGCACGACAGGCAGCCGACGCAGAACTTGATTTCCTTGCCTCTCAGCGAGACAAACTCCACTTGATGCCCGGCGGCTTCCGCGCCCTTGGCAAACTGCTCCGCCATCGCGTGGCTGTTCGAGCCCGGGCGGAGACTGGTTGAAATTACGATGACTTTCTTCATGTTTATAAATTGGAATTTACTGTTCTCCTTTATCCTCTAAAACATACGCATCTACTATTTCTCCAAAGTAGATGATATGATTGTCCTTGTCGGTATCCATACACTTTTGGAGTTCCGTATTCATAACTGTAGTTTTCTATTGTTTCCTCTTTGCACTATGTTGTACCAAGGAACGGAGCTTCTCGAATACGCGGCGGACGTCTGCCGTGCCTTCGGATTCTTTTTCCTTCACCCATCGTTCCTGCACTTCGCTCTGACGGACGTTGGTGACGAAATCGGACACTTCCTCGTGCGTGAGGCGGCGTACGGTGCAGCCTTCATTGCTCAGTTGCTGAAGCATCTGCTCGTAACTCTCATCCATCGTCTTGCCCATCGCCTTGTAGGTCTTGCTTGCCGCACGCTCGATGGCTCGCTTGTCCTTCGGGGGCAGGGCATTCCATCGGTCGAGGTTCATCGCCACTAAATAGATGTGCCCTAACCAAAGTTCCTGCGACACCAACAGGTGAGGGGCGGCACGGTGGGCACCGATGTCCCATCCGCTGTCGATGTTCACCATGATGCCGTCGATGGCTCCGGAGCGCAGCGAATCGGAAACTTGCTCTCCCCAGGGGATGCGTTTGTTCGTTGCTCCTGCATTCTCCAGATAACTGATGTGCCAGAAACTGGCAGTTCGCCACGTCTGCTCTTTCAGCGCACTGAGGTCTGCCATCGGCTCTCGGCTATAGAAGCCCACGGGATAGCCCGTAGCTACCAGCACGGGGTGGATGCCCGCGTGGTGCAGCTCCTCTGTCAGTTCGGGAATCGTCTTGTAGGCTTTGCGGATAAGTGCGACCTGTGCCTCGCCCGAGGGTCCTGCCAGGAAACTCTTGAACAACTGGTGGAGTGGCATCCGCTGGCTATCGTATTCGGGTACTACCGTAGCCATGTCGGCTTTAGTGCCTTCGCGCACCGTCTCGTAGGCATCATAGCTCGATGAAAGTTCGCCGTTCCAATGGTGGTCAATGCGGATGCGCCCCTTGCTTTCCTGCTCTACAAGGCGGAAGAACTGCCGAGTTACCTGCGTCCGCATGTTGCCCATCGGCTCGTGGTCTGTGAAAGTCAGCGTCTGCGCTCCCACGAACATCGGGACGCAAAGCATCATTAGAAATATAATTTTATTCAAATCCATCTTTATAAATTGGAATTTATACTTCAATGTTTTTTAATGCATAATTTTACAATTCCATGCAAAAACGGGGTCAGTTCCTTTTGTGCACTAACGTAAAAGATATTTGAAAATATTTCATTTTTTGTTTTAATTCGCTGAATATACTTTATGTTTATTCTGCTAAATTACGATTTATCCGTCTATCCACTCTCTATTTCTCACGATAGTCACATACTCCAATTCGTACTCACAATTGGACTTTCTGCACCAGACGTTTGCCCAGTTCGCAGGCATTCTTCAAGTCGATGTCATAGTGCTCGTCACGATATTTCCGCTTGTCCTCTTCTGAGAAAGCATTAAAGTCGTAGCGTGAATAGTCACTGAATTGATAAGTGTTATAAACGTAGAGAGTCTCAGAATAGCCGAATATCTCACCCAGTACCTTCGTGTTTTCCTCCAGAATGGCAGGATAGCCTATTTTCTGCATCATTGGCTTTTGCCTTGCGACCAATGCCCCAGACATCACCAATCTCGAATTGGGAAAGTGCCTTGATGCGCTGCTCTTCCGTGCGTATCTCGCACACCCCGCGATAACCGGGATATTTCTTGGCATACTTGGATGCCACTTTCGCCAGAGTTTTAGAAGAAGCGATGCCGATTGAGATGGGTATGCCGACGCCCTTGCGGATGTCCCGAACCAACTGCTCGCAATAGGCTTTCTGTTCCTCCTCCGGCACATGATCGATATTGATGAAGCTCTCATCAATGGAGTACTGCTCAAAGCGAGTGGTGTGTGCGCGGAGGATGGACATTACCCGGTCTGATAAATCGCCATACAGGGAGAAATTGGATGAGAAGCACACAACTCCCTCTTTCTCCACCAGCGGCTTGATTTGGTAGAGCGGTGCTCCCATGGGGATGCCGAGTGCTTTGGCTTCGTTGGAACGTGAGACAACGCAGCCGTCGTTCCCGGAAAGGACGACGACAGGCTTTCCCTCCAAATCGGGACGGAAAACGCGTTCGCAAGAGACGAAGAAATTATTGCAATCGGCTAAAGCGAACATCAGAGACGCGTCTTGTGGATGGCGTAAGTAACTACACCCCAAACGGTAAACTCATTGTTCTTATCGACGCGTATGGGCTGGAAATCGGGATTGTGCGGTATGAGCCAAGCGCACTCGCCGGACTCATCCATTTTGAACTCCTTGAGCGTATATTCGTCGTCGATATAAGCGACGATAAAATCCCCGTTCTTGGGGTCGAGACTACGATCGACGACTACCAAATCGCCATCGAGGATGCCTGCATCACGCATGGAGTCACCTTCCACGTGGGCATAGAAAGTGGTTTCCGGATGGGGTGTCAATTCCCGCGCAAGATTGATGCGCTCGCCTGCATGATCGGCAGCGGGCGAAGGAAATCCGGCATGGATGGACTCCGCAAATTCAAGAGCAAGTTCGGCTTGCTCGGAGTCGGTTATATCAATTAGTTTTGCCATTAGTCAAGTTTTAACGTTTAATCCGGTTGTTGACCATCATGGGCTTGCCGATGCAGTCGTACTCGGCTTTCAGTTCATCTATCCGGTTCCGGCTGACATTTAAGCGTGATGACGCTGAAATTGTCGCAGTCAAAGAACGAAAACATGTGACCATGCACATAGAACACCAATACACCACTGGCATATCGGAATGCTGTGAAAGGCAGTTTTTCTTCCATGTCTTCGCCCAAAGAAAGGCAATACTCACGATAGTCTTCTATGTTCATATTACCATTATTAAAGTACCTGCCAATAGCAGCAATGAACCAATAAGAGTTTTCCAAGTGAACGCTTCTCCAAGGAAAATAACAGCAAATAGTATAGTCAGGACAAGGCTGCATTTGTCAATGGGAACAACCTTCGATACCTCTCCGACCTTTATCGCATAGAAATAGCAAAGCCAAGAAGCTCCCGTCGCCAGTCCTGACAAAACCAGAAACAGCCAACTGCGTGACGTGATGGATTCTATGCCGCCTTGACTATGTGTTATGAAAACCATTCCCCAAGCCATCAGCAGCGCCACAACTGTTCTAATGGCCGTGGCAAGATTGGAGTCCACGCCCTCAATGCCTATCTTGGCAAGGATGGCGGTTGCTGCGGCAAATAGTGCCGACAGGATTGCAAAAAGTAGCCACATATTATTTGTCTTTTTCATTATATCATCTAATTGGGTCTAAACAATGTCATCTGTTCGACAAATTGGAATTTATCAATCCTAATTTGGAAGTTTCATTTTTTTTCTTCGTCACAATCACATTTAATGCCTTATGACCTCCAAAAGCGAATCGTTCTTTTCTTGTTCAAATTGATAGCCATCACTTAATCTATAAAAGACAGTACAGTGATAGATGCTGTCACTTTCAAATTCCGTCACATCAAGATCTTCTTTAATCAGGTCAAATTCTTTGTATATAGAAAAATAGGATCCCCTCAGTTCACCGAAACCGATGTTATTCATACGGTACATATGCCTGTCGATCAGCCCATCTCTTTTGTATAGGACAAACATGTTGGGGTCAAAAAAGTCGTAGTATTGCGAATAAATGACATATTCTTTGTTACTCCATATTTTTTCATCATGCTTGACCATTGCAATATACATGCTAATAAAACATGCCATGATCAATACGAAACAACCTATACAAGAAATTATTTTCTTCAGGATATGTTTTCCTTTCGAATAATGGATTGTTGATAAGATGCCAATGATGGCAATCAGCAGCGAAGCGAAAATCCATGTCCAATTGCTCAATTGCCAAATCAACCTGTCACCATTTTTGAGGAACAATGTCGGCACAAAGGTAATAGCCAAAAGCACCAAGGCAATAATTGCCATGCCACATATTCTTATCTTCTTCATTTTGCCGTTAGTTAAATTCCGATTTATCCGTCTATCCACTCTCTATTTCTCACGATAGTCACATACTCCAATTCGAACTCACAATTGGACTTTGTGCACCAGACGTTTGCCCAGTTCGCAGGCATTCTTCAAGTCGATGTCATAGTGCTCGTCACGATATTTCCGCTTGTCCTCTTCTGAGAAAGCATTAAAGTCGTAGCGTGAATAGTCACTGAATTGATAAGTGTTAATATGATATGTTTAAGTTTATTCTGCCTATACTTCGTACCTCAGCGCATCCGACGGCCATCCCGTTACATTCCGACCTGTATCAAGCAGTCGAATCTCTTGGAGGTCATCATCAGTCAGGGTGAAGTCAAAGAGATTGATGTTCTCAACCATCCTTTCCTTGTGGGTTGTCTTTGGAATAATGACAATGCCGTTCTGAATCAGGAACTTCAAGGCCACCTGTGCAGATGTCTTGCCGTATTTCTCGCCGATATTCGTCAGCGTCTTGTTCCTGAAGATGCCGTGTCTTCCCTCTGCTAACGGACTCCATGCTTCCAATGCCGTGTTGTACGGCTTCAGGTATTCGAGCATCTTCCTTTGCTGATAGAGCACATGGGTCTCGCATTGGTTCACAACAGGCATCACCTTTGCATCATTTACAATCTTGGGGAACGTATTGGGATAGAAGTTTGACACACCAATGGCTTTGAACACGCCTTGCTCATAGAGTTCTTCGAGCGTATGCCACATGACGGTTGGATTTCCGACAGGCCAGTGAATCAGCATCAAATCCACATAGTCAAGTCCCAACTGCTTCATGGAATGGCGGGCTGTGCGCAGTGTTTCCTCCCTCGTATAGCAGGAATCGCATATCTTGGTCGTGATAAACAGTTCTTCACGGGGAATACCACATGCCCTAACTGCATCACCAACGCCTTTCTCGTTGTAATACATAGCAGCAGTGTCGATACTCCTATAGCCTACCGACAGGGCATCTTCCACGACTCGCTGTGTTTCCCTCTCGGAGATATTATAGACACCCAGCCCGACCATCGGCATTTTCAGTCCATTATTCAAAACCTTATATTCCATCATCTGTTTACGCCTCTATCTTTTTTATCACCTTGGCAGGTACACCGCCAACGACGGGTTTACCCGATGCCATGTAATCACGAAATTCTTGTATTGTCATTGTCTCTGATTCATCTGATAAAGTTCATGCCCTGCCATGGTTCACGCTCAGGATAGTCAGGCTGACCATCGGCGTGGATCTTCTTCAGGAGCCATGCCATGTTGTCGGCTAATGTACGCATGGTCTGCATTCCCTCCGTATCCTGTGTTGCCTCACCTGGTGCCAGGCCGTAGGCAATGTTCCAGTATTGCGAGGTCACCACGGGCATATTCATCATTTCAAAAATCATATTCATCGTCTGATATGCAGCCGTAGCACCACCTCTGCGGCAGATGGCTACCGCTGCCGCAGGCTTGTTCTGTACGTTAGCACCTGAGAAGAAAGCACGCTGCAGGACTGCCATCACAGCACCGTTGGGCTGGCCGTAATAGACGGGCGATCCTACGACGAGGGCATCGGAGGCGTTTAACTTCTCCACGATGCGGTTGCAGATGTCGTCATCGAAGGCGCAGCGGCCTAACTGTTTCGCCTGGCACTGGCCGCAGGCGATGCAGCCACGCACTGGCTTGTTGCCCAACTGCATGATTTCCGCCTCTATGCCGTTCTTTTCAAGTTGTCCGGCAATCTCCGAGAGCGCCGTGTATGTGTTGCCTTTCTGGTTGGCACTACCGTTTAACAATAACACTTTCATTTCTTAGGGGTTTTATTTATGAATCATTTCTGCTTTCCTAAAGACATTATTGTTTTCTTTGAGGCTGCAAAGATACACTTTCCTTTTGACACTCCCGACAAACACCTTTACAACAGCCGTTGATAAATATCCCTATCGACATCCTTGAACACATTGAAAACCACCTGCTTGACGCTGCAATCGGGATATGTGGTCAGATAGTCATTGACGGTGTGCACGGCGATTTCGGCGGCCAGCCGGTTCGGGAAACGGAACTCGCCCGTGGAGATGCAGCAGAAGGCGACACTTTCGAGTCCGTGCTCATCGGCACAAGCCATAATGCTTCGGTAACAGGAGGCTAATTGGTCCTTCTGGGGTTCCGTCGGGATGCCGTCGGGAATGATCGGCCCGACAGTGTGGATGACGTACTTGCACGGCAGGTTGTAAGCCTTGGTGATTTTGGCCTGCCCTGTCGGCTCCTGATGTCCTTGTCGCAGCATCAGCCGGTGACACTCCTCGCGCAGCTGCACGCCCGCTGCGGAATGGATGGCGTTGTCGATGCACTTGTGCAAGGGATGGAAACAGCCCAACATCTGCGCATTGGCGGCATTCACGATGGCGTCCACGCGGAGGCGGGTGATGTCGCCCTGCCATAACGACAATTCTGTATTTCCTATGCGGACGCGATGGACGGGTTTGTGGACGCGATGAATCGCGTCCCTACAATCGTCCAATTCCACGATGCCTTTTTCCTGCAACTGTTCCTGCAATTCCTCGTCCTGCAAACGCAGAAATTCCTCGCTGACGGGTTTGGGTTCGCGCACGTTGCGCAGGGCGCGGAACAGATCGCGCTTGCCCTGCAAATCCTCGGGAATCCGCATCTCGGAATATTGCGGGTCTTCGTTTATCAAATAATCAATTAAAAAATCTAAACGATTCATTTTTTTGTTTTTTTTCACGAATTACCATAAATTCATCATGAATTTCCCATCAATATCATTTTTGATAATTTGTGAGAAATTTATGGCAATTTGCGTCTAATCAATATTTTTTCCAAAATGTCACCGATGTCGCCGTTGATTACAATCGACCGGTCCGCGATTTGGTCCACGGTGAACGCCTCGCCGAGGTTGACGGTGGCGTAGGTGGCGTTCGGGTTCTGCATCGTCCAACGGATGAACGGGATCTTGAAGATGACGGGCGTGTTGCCGCCGCTGCCGAGGTCGAGGAACAACACCTTGCCGTCTATATGCCGCCGGATAAATTCGGTGTATCGTTCCGATGCCGCGTGCCAGCCCTCGTCCTCCACAAAGGTCTCGTCGGCGCGCAGGTTGACCTTCATCGGACCGCCGCAGACAGGACAATGCGGAATCAATTCCGTCGGAATGCGCATATCCTGCTGTTCGGCAATCATCCGTTTCACCATTTCCTCGTTGTCGTAAGTTTTTTGGTGACAAGGCTTTGCGCATTGGAACAGACCGTAGTCGCCCTGCGTGTAGAACAACCGCTGTTTGTCAAATCCTGCCTTCTGGAACTGGTGATCAACATTGGTGGTGATGACGAAATAGTCCTTCTCCTGCAGCAGTTTGAGCAGGTTGTCATAGACGGGCTTCGGGGCGGGCACATAGCGGTTGTAGTAGATATGGCGGCTCCAATAGGCCCAATGTTCCTCTTCGCTGGGAAACGGATAGAAGCCCGCCGAGTACATATCGGTGAAGCCGTATTGGCGGATGAAGTCGGCAAAGTGCCGCTGGAAGCGCTCGCCGGAATAAGTGAAGCCCGCCGAGGTGGAGAGCCCCGCACCGGCACCGACGACCACAGCATCGGTGGATTGTATGGTTCTTTGTAGTTTCTCTATTTCCATAATATCAAAAAACAATGCAAAAATACACAAAATTCCGCGACTCAAATCTAAACTTGGGTCGCGGAATTAAGGCAAAGGACGAAATGTCCATTACATTGACGAAGCGCCTATCGGAAAATCACCTTCCGTGTCTGCTTTTGGCCGTAGGAGGTCATCCGCAACATATAGATTCCATTCGGCAGGCTGCCGCGTTCCAGCCTTAGCGTCGATTCGCCCGCCGCCAGCCGCTGCGTTCTCAAAACACGCCCGCTGATATCCAGCAAATCGACTACCATCTCTTCATTGGCATTCTTCACCGACACCACCACATAGTCGTGCGCGGGATTGGGTGCGACGGAGAAATCCATTCCGTTGTGCTCATTCACACCGGTCAACACTGTCAGATTCAGCGTGATGATGCTGTCACAACCGTTGACCGTGGTCAGGTTTTGCGTGTAAGTGCCTGCCGCGCTTTCGTTGAAACCGTACTGCGTGTAGGTCTCCCCTGCCGTGATGCTGTCGTTGATGGTGACGTTGTACGTCGGGTTCACCGTCAGGTTCAGCGTGTAAACAGTGTCGTTGGATGTGTACGTGTAGCTGCCAGCTGTGGTGCAGTTGCCATCGCCGAAATCAAAGCTCTCGCCATCGCAAATGCTCTCGTTCAGAACGACATAAACGGTATCGACCACCACCGTGGTGTCCTCCGGCGTGTAGAAATCCACGGCCACGTTGTCGATGAAACAGCTCGGGAAAACATGGGTGGAGTTGGCCTTGCTGAACCAGAAGGCGATGTGACGGCCCGAGTCGGCGTAGGTGGCGAAGTTGATCTCCTTGGGCTCCCAGCCGCTGACACTGCCTTCGCGCCACACGGTATCCACCGGCACAAAGGTCAGCGTGTCGGACGGATCCGACATCACGCCCACCACCATGCGCGTGATGTTCTGCTGGGCGGACTTGAAGTTGAACGACATCGAGATGTTCTGCATCGACCAGACGCTGTCCAAGGCGGGCAGAACGAGGAACGACGAGTAGGTGTCCATCAGCATGAACATCATTGATTGGTTGGGGTCGCTCGCGCTGCCGCCGTTGATGACGGGATAGTAGCTGCCGTAAGCTTGGTTGTACTCCTGCGAGATCTTCGTCCAGCAGGTGGGGATAGAGGAGAAATCGCCGGAATAGCCCTCGAAATCTTCCAGCATCGGGAGGGTCAACACGCAGTTGGTGTCCGGGGAGGAGGGCTCGCCAGAAGAGAAGGAGAACACCACGTTCGGACGGTCGTAATGGTTGCCGTGGGTCCCTTCGGGAATGGAATCCATCACCATGGTGAAGGAGATCTGTGTTCCGTCCTGCACCCGATTCCAGCAATTGTTGACCGTCCCGTTGTTGACGTAAATCTCTGTTTCACAATCGCCCATGCCAGGATAGGGGTCGCAGGCTTCACCTTCCACCAAGACAATCAGGTTGCCGCCGCCGTAAGAGAAAGGCTGCGTGAAGACGAACTCTTTCCAGTAGTCGTCCCACTGGATGTCGCAGCCGAGGGAGTCATACACCAGCGTGGCGGCGCTCACCATGGAGCCCCATGTCTGCGACAAATCGATGGCCGGATCGGAGGTCTCCAACAAGTAGATCTTGATCCGTTTGTCACCGTCGTTGACAGGATAATTGCCGTAGGTGATGTGGTAGGACAAGGATTCCATATCGCCAGCCGAATGGTTGATTTCGTTGCCGAGATACAGCGCGGCCGACAAGTGGTAGCCGTAAGCGCCCGGCATTGCCGAATGAATGGATGTCGTTGTGCCACTGCCGATGGTGTCGGAAGTGGTCGTTTGGGCACTTAGCGCGAAGAATGACAGCATAAACGCCGTCAAAGCCAGGATTCTTTGAATGGATAATCTTTTTGCCATACTTTTTTATAATAGTGTAATTTTATTTTTCGTGCGGCAAAGATACTATTTGTCCACCCGTTCAAACTCCCCTGTTTGTGGGAGTTTTGACGAAGGACTACTTATTTTTGGCTATGGCTGGAATCCCTTGTTCAGGACGATGTTGCTGTGTTTCTTCATCCACCTTTGACAATGGCTTAATACAAATCAAGAAAAGATAGTGTACTTTGATGAATCCCTCGCCCGAAAATAGCCACTTGTTGGGATATTGCCATGCCCGGGAAATCGGACTTTTGCCGTCGGAAGAAATCAGGCACCATCTGACAAATGTCGGTTTCCGCGACCTCAACATCACGGTGAACGAGGGGAAGCGGTGGCTGTGCGTGACGGCGAGGAAATGATCAACCGTTTCGGCTTTCTGTTTGAGTTGTCAGGTTTGAGCACTTTGTTTCGGTGCCACACAGAATCCAGCATTGTCGCATTTCAGCCATCGTCATTCCATTGACGACAACCTCCACCCATTGTCCCCGTGGTAGATCATCTGTCGGGTCATTCCGCCGTCGATGCAGATGTTCTCGCCGGTGATGAAGCCGGCCTTGTTGGAGCAGAGATACAGCACCATATTGGCGATGTCCAGGGGATTGCCTACACGGCCCGCCGGTTGCTGCACGGCATCGGGACCTTCATAGACGGTGTATTGGGTGTCGATCCAGCCCGGGGAGATGGAGTTGACACGCACCTTCCCCGCCAGACTGACCGCCAGCGCGTGAGTCAGCGCGGCGATGCCACCCTTGGCGGCCGTGTAGCTCTCGGTCTGCGGCTGACTCATACGGTCGCGAGAGGAGGAGATGTTGACGATGGCGGCACCCTCCGCAAAGTGCGGGGCAAAGAGCTTGGCAAGGTAGAACGGGGCTGTCACGCCCACGCTCAGGGCATACTGGAACTCCTCGTAGCTGCACTCCGCAAGCCCCTTCATCAGCGGCAGGGCATTGTTGACGAGGTAGTCCACGCGACCGTACTTCGCGATCACCTCCTTGGCGAACCGTTCCAGCACATCCTTGTCGGCAAGGTCACCGACAAAGTGGTCGCCCAGCTGCTTGTCGATGACACAAACGGTGGCTCCGGCTTTACGGAACTCCTCGGCGATGCATCGTCCGATGCCCTGCGCACCGCCCGTGACGACGGCAATCTTGTTGTTGAAATCCATATACTGATTCTTTTTAGAAAATCTTATGCGTTTTATTCGGGATGCAAAACTAAAAGCGGCCTATTTTCCTGAAATATAGCTTATCTATTTGACGTTGTTCATTCAGTGGAGGGGTTGGGCCTATGATAGCTGTGACAGAATCTCCTGGGGAGTCCTCCCAACATGGCCATAACCAATTGCCGCTACATTCATTACAAATTTTTTCTATGAAACTTGTTTTGGTTCTTGATAAGCAGATCTCGCTCAACTTTCCTCTACCTCTAATAATATACGTACCTGTAGTATCTACCAAAAAAGGAACACTCCGACTCACTTCGAATGTCTTATCCTTTTTGAAAACAATAGTCAAGTCCTTATAATTATCCTTCTCGGCTTCGTATTCACCCCATTCTGTCCGTTCCATGTCAATGACATATTTCCCTATTTGTTTCTTTTTTCTTTCCCTAAGAATTGGATCAGGCAAGAAATAACCACACGACTGTAGCAAACAAGCCATTAGTATGCAAAATGTCGTAATTTTAAAAGCAAATACCTTTCTCATAATCTTAATAATCATCGGGGTTAACTAACAAATGGAATGTCTTTAAGAGTCCTTTATTAAATAATATCTTTCTAATTCGATTTTTCTTTTAATATATATCCTTTGCTCTTCTTCTTCTCCCAAAACGAGGTTGTAGTAAAATTGTGGATTACAAAGTTCTTTAAAACCGCATATAAAACGCACTTCTTCCATAAAATCAGTTTTAGAATTATAACAACAGCAATCCCATTCATTAGGTATATTTTTTTCTACTATTTCAAATAGAAGGTATGGGTACTTTCATTTGTCCAAGTCATTTTAGTCCATCCTTTCCATCGAGGATCGTGTAGATTACGTAATATCTCTTTACCCATTTGAGGGTTCCCTTGAATATGTTTCATTGCAAGATCTTCCGTCAAGTCGTTAGGTGTAAGTTTTACGCTGCAAAAATACACATTATCTAAATCCGAACCCCGTTAGGGATTCCCTGTCTGTAGCCGTTGGCGATGCGGCATCCCCACAACCCCGTATGGGGTTGCATATCGGGCACAACAATATTCTGGAAACCCGTTGAAAATGAATCTCCTACGGAGATTTGAAACCGCACGTGTGCATCCGTTTTTTCTACAGAGATGCATCCCCTACGGGGATGAGTCACCCCCTCACTAATGCTCCGACGGCACGTTTGAAAGAAATGCTTATTTTTGCGGACTGAAAAACAGGAAGATGGAAGAAGTCCAGCCCAGACAATATCCCCGTTATGTTCGGACTATCCGCCGAAGCAAACGCAAATTATCCATAGTGTCAAGATGGTATCTCCGTCTTGCCATTATTACTTTCTTTATTCTTGTAGGCTTCTTCTTGGTCTCTTTGTTTGAAAAGGGTTTGATGTCTTCTTTTTTTAAAGGGCCGCTCGTTTATTTCATATCTTTGGGAATTGCCTTGTACTATTCCCTTATCAACAAAGGGAGCTTAGTGGAATCTGTAAGTGTTGATTATTTGAGACAGGAAATCAGAGTCGTACATTTCACGCTTTTGAACCGTCAGCATAAAGTGGTGGTTCCATTCGAAGGGATGAGTTGGTCTGTGCTTCCAGGCGGATACAGTCTCGACAGACTTCGGATTTTCCCCAAGCAAGGAAACCGAATAGTGATTTGTGAGGGTGGGCTCGGATGGACGGGAGAGGATGTCGATCGATTGGAATCTGCTTTGTCAAGGATAGTGGAGCGGGAGCCTTGGCTTTTGAAGACGTAGAAACAAGTCTTTAGACCCTGATATTCCGTAATGTTGTCGCCAGACCAGGTCAGATTCATTGCGATTGTTTCTGAGTAATAATCTATGGAAGAAAGCAAATACCCATTCCAAACTTCCTGTAGGTTTTCCGCTGCAAAAAAACACATTATCTAATACTTATGGCTTCTTTGCGTTGAAATATTATAATTGTATCAGCTGCAGCGTGCGTTTGTGTGAAACATTTTTTGATTTTTTTCGTTGGTTTTGCTTTGGGTATATGAAAAATTCTTATTTTTGCAGCCAAGTAACATGTTATTGTTTTGAAATTAATTGATACAAAGATAAATAAGTAAATATTAAAGACTGAAAAACTATATAATTTCGTGACTATACTCCCGAATTTTATGGAAAAATCGGGAGTACACTCCACAAAATAAATGGTTGTATGTATAAGAGAATTTTTGATATTGAGAACAAATTGGACGAAGGGATGTTCCTGTTTGGCGCACGTCAGACGGGCAAATCCACTTTGTTGAAAGAGCGTTTCAAAGGGGCTGTCTATTATGATTTGCTCAAACCGAATGTGAGAAGAGCTTTCAAACAAAACCCTGATTCCCTTTGGGAAGCGCTGCAAGACAAGCCTGCCGGCACGCTGGTGATCGTGGATGAGATACAGAAGGTCCCCGAACTGCTGGATGTGGTGCATTCCTTGATGGTCGAACGGGGCCTGTACTTTATCCTCAGTGGTTCCAGTTCGAGAAAACTGAAACGTTCAGGAGCAAACACACTCGGAGGTCGCGCCATACCTGAAACGCTCTATCCGCTTGTGTGGCCTGAGGTGACGGATTTCCAAATCGACCGTGCCGTGCAGAACGGCATGATTCCCCGCCACTATATGGTGGAAGATGCCACCAAACGCCTCTCCGGCTACGTGAAAGTCTATCTCGATGAGGAAATCCGGGAAGAGGGCGAGGTGAGGGAGCTCGACGCCTTTGAACGGTTTATGGAGGTTGCCGCCATTTCCGACGGGGAGATGCTGAACTACTCCAATATCGCTTCAGACTGTGGAGTGTCGGCCAAAACAGTCAAATCGTATTTCCAGATTCTTTACGATACGCTTATCGGGTACGAGATTCCCGCATTCAGGAAAGAAATCAAGCGGAAGATTGTCCAAGCTCCCCGCTTCTACTATTTTGACGTCGGGCTCGCCAACTACCTCATGGGCCGGCACTCGTTGAGGCGCGGCACCGACGATTACGGCCACGCCTTCGAACATTACGTGATGCAGGAAATCATCGCCTACAAAGGATACAACGACAAACGTGACGTCATTTCCTATTGGCACACCTACGACCAAAAGGAGGTGGATGTTGTCATCGGGGACGCGAAGGTGGCCATCGAGATCAAATCGACAGAGCACGTGGAAACCAAGCACAAGAAGGGGCTTAAAGCTTTCCATGAGGAACATCCGTATTGCCGCTTGCTCCTCGTGTCGCTCGATCCCATCACTCGCCGGTCCGGCGACACGGAACTCGTCTATGTCCTGGACTTCCTGAAGATGCTTTGGGATGGTGAGATATTCTGATGTGAGTCATTATACAATTGTACCCGTTTAACCGTAAAGTGACAATTTCCCCGCAAAATAGCCATTTATAGGGATTCCTTTCTGACAGAAAATGTGCATTTTTGCGGCGTGAAAGATTAATGTAATGAATGCCATAATCATCGGAATACTGCTGCCGCTGTATTTCCACCTTCTTATTTCACCTCTTTGAACTCGAAGCCCCTTGTTCCACGGCCTTGCGGATGTCGTTCTCGCTTGCAGTTCCCGTGACCACAAGCGTGTTGGCGGCCGGGGTGGCCTCGCAGGTCTCAACGCCTTTCAACTTGCCCACCGACTGCTCGACGGCGGCCTTGCAGTGGTTGCAGTGCATACCCTCAACGACATAAACCACCGTCCCGGCTTCGGTTTTCTGTTTCTTGAATTTGTCAAAGAATTTCATACCCAGTGCCCCTTTCGAGGCACCCTCGTTCTTGAGCCCGACCGTCGTGGGTATAACCCCGCACGAGCAGAGCGGCAGCGGGATGCCCAGCAATGCCGCCCATAGCACTGAAAGCATGTTGTCGCGCGACAGATACTTGGCATAAAACCGCTTCGGCACGAACACATGCAGGACTCCGGCGATGAGAAATCCTAACAGCAGATAGGGGCTCATGGCGTTGAGCACAGACAGAAACGATAGCAAAAAATTACCGATGATCATATCACTTCATTGCTTAGCTGCAAAATTCCGCAACCCAAGCTTTTCGCCTGAATTTGTGCCAATGACTACTCCAACCGTCCAAACTTCATTTCCTCCCCTTGTTTGTCGTACTGCTTGCGCTTG
>Ga0310691_10002834_pt1 | contig 21987 bp, 15 predicted proteins | sample 176DNAGHGlowgp2_FD_203887 | JGI IMG/M metagenome (GOLD analysis project Ga0310691, IMG submission 203887) | Sheep rumen microbial communities from Palmerston North, Manawatu-Wanganui, New Zealand - 1766 DNA GHGlow gp2 (v2) (version 2) | ecosystem: Host-associated > Mammals > Digestive system >...
GTTGGAATGGCTCTTGGCACTTTTTTGATTGCGGAAAAAAACGATGTTCTTTACATAATAGACCAGCACGCTGCCCACGAGCGCATTTTGTACAACCGCATTATGGCAGACGCAGGGCAAAAGCAGTCGCTTCTTGTTCCCTACATTGTGCAGACGGACAATGCTGCGGACGACAACTACATTAATGCGCTAAAGGAAAAACTTGAGCAGGCAGGCTTTACCGGCAAGGACTGTGGCAAGGGAAAGTGGGAATTTTCTACAGTCCCAATAAGATGGAAGGGAACTGAAGCAGACCTAAAGAAAGACCTGCTTGACAGAAGGATTAATCCCCACGATATGATTAATGCGGCGGCGGCAAGCACTGCATGTAGAACGGCTGTTATGGACGGTGATGTTCTGGACAGCGGAACTGCTGCATGGATTGCAGAAAAGGCTCTTGAACTGCCAGACCCCCACTGCCCCCACGGACGTCCTGTTTACACTACAATTACGCGAAAGCAATTGTTTGCCCTTGTAAAAAGAATTTAATTTTTAAGCCCATGGACGGGCGGCTTAGCAATGCGGAAAAATCCATGGAGGGAAGTTTGCAGGGCAAGCGCGGCAGGTGCTGGAGGGGCGGTTGGTTAAAAATTGCATCCATGCAATTTTTAACCATGAGTTTTCCGATGGAAAACTCACCAGTTTTGATTGCTAACATATTGACGCGCCCTCCATGGCGCTATTTGTTTACAGATACAGAATAGAACCCCGGAAGTACCACACACATGGCACTTTTTGTTAGCGGAAAAGATTGTCCGTCAGTAAAGGCAAGTGCCGCCCAAAAAAAGAAAAAGCCTGATGCTTAAAACCCATTACTGGATTTTTGCACCAGGCTCTTTTGTTTGCGAACCTTTTTTCTATATTGCTTCTTATTACTTCTTTATAGAAGCAAGGAGTTTTGCAACCTCTGCCATTTTGTAGGTTGGGTTGTTTTTCTGAAGATAGGTAAGGTAAGTTTCTGCGCTTTCCATGTCGCCCAAGGCGATGCACACTTTTGAAAGCTCAAGATATGATTCCCAGTCCTTTGGATTGGCTGCAATCACGTCTTCGTAGGCAACTTTTGCGCTGTCGTACTGCTTGGCACCTGCGTATGCCTTTGCCAAGTTTGCACGCACGGTGTTGTCTTTTGGAGAAATTGCCAGTGCGTTCTGATAGTACTTGATTGCCTGGGTAAAGTTTTCCTTTTTGTTGTATGCGTTGCCAAGGTTGTTGTTTACCTCAAAGTTGGAACTGTCCAATTCGTAGGCTTTTGCCAGGACGGCGATTGCAGAATCACTCTGACCGTCTTCATTGTAAAGGGCACCAAGGTTTGTTCTGGCCTTTACGTTGTTGGGGTCATTGAGGAGAACCTCGTTGTAGAGGGACTTTGCCAATTCTGCGTTGCCTGCCTTTTCCTGGGCAAGTGCGTAGTTGTAGGTAATGTTGTTCTTTAGTTCGTCATTGGCAGAAGCCTTTAATTCGTAGGACTGCTTTGCATAAGAAAGTGCCTCTGAATTCTTTTCCTGCGCAAGGAGAACTGTTGAAAGGTTGTAGTATGTTGCAGGGTCTGCCTTTGACTTGTCCATGTAGGCTATGGCTTTTTTGAAGCTGTTTTCTGCGGCGGAGTAGTTTCCGATTGCGGCAAGGGCAGATCCGTATTCCTGGTAGGTCTGTGAATTTGCCGGGTTGATTTTTATGGCCTTGTCAAATGCGGCGCTTGCACCCTGGTTGTCTCCCTGGCGGGCCATGATGCGTCCTGCTGCAATGTAGGCGCGCTCATATTCACCGTCTATCTGGTAGGCCTTGCGGTAAGATACCAGAGCTTGAGAATTGTCGTTCAAGCGTTCGGAAACATAGCCAAGGTTGTAGAAGGCAGGTGCGAACTTTGGATTGAGTTCTGTTGAATTCTTGAATGAAGCCTGTGCGGCCTTGAACTTTCCCTGCTGAGCCTGGGCACGGCCAAGCTGATAGTAATAGGATGCGTTCTTTGGATCGGCCTTTATTGCCTTTTCAAATTCAGCTTCTGCCTGGGCGTAGTTTTTGTTCTTGAGGGCTTCCATGCCAAGGACGTAATGGCTTCCTGCATCGTCGCTGCCCTTTGCAACAGCTTCGTTGGCAAGTGTCTTTGCGGCATCTGCCAGCTTCTTTTTGTCTGCAGGATTGTCCGTAGCTTCCGAAGCATCGTAGAGTGCCTGTGCAATTTCTGACTTTTTCTTTGCGGCATAAGCGGGATCGTCGGATGGAAGCATGCTCATTGCCTTGTTAAAGTGGGCAATTGCTTCTTCTACGTTTCCTGCTGCAAGGGCGGCCTTGCCCTTTGCAATTTCGCTGTCTATGTCCTTCTGCAGGGCGGCAAGTTCAGCCTGTTTCTTGGCCTTTGCGGCGTCTTCTGCGGCTTTCTTTACACGCTCTTCTTCTGCAGCCTTCTTTGCAAGGGCTTCTTTTTCCTGAGCGGCGGCTTTGCTTATGAGTGCCTGTACGTCTGTATCGCGCTTTTCTGAAGACGGAAGCGTGTTTAATATTGCCTGAGCCTTGGCATAGTCACCGGCATCAAGTGCTTTCTGTGCCTGGGCAAGTTTGTCTGCCTTTTCCTGGGCGGCTTTTTCTGCTTGTGCCTTGGCCTGGGCTGCCTGCTTTTCGCTTGCTATCTTGTTGCGCATTGCAGTTACGTCGCTGTCGCTCCTCTGGTTTGCAGGGATTGAATTGAGTATCTGCTGGGCCTTGTCGTAGTCTCCGGCTTCGAGCGCCTTTTGTGCCTGGGCAAGTTTGTCTGCCTTTTCCTGGGCGGCTTTTTCTGCGGCGGCTTTGGCTTGGGCGGCCTGCTTTTCGCTTGCTATCTTGTTGCGCAGAGCGTTCACGTCAGGATCGCTACGCTGGGCTGAAGGAATTGAGTTTAGTATCTGCTGGGCCTTGTCGTAGTCTCCGGATTCGAGCGCCTTTTGTGCCTGGGCAAGCTTGTCTGACTTTTCCTTAGCGGCCTTTTCTGCTGCTGCCTTGGCATCTGCGGCTTGCTTTGCGCTTGCTATTTTGTTGCGCATTGCGTTAACGTCGCTGTCGCTTCTCTGGTTTGCAGGAATTGAGTTTAATATTTGCTGGGCCTTTTCGTAGTCACCAGCTTCCAGGGCTTTTTGTGCTTGGGCAAGTTTATCTGCCTTTTCCTGTGCGGCTTTCTGGGCTGCCTGCTGTTCGGCTGCCTTTTGCGCGGCGGCTTTTTCTTCCGCTGCCTTGGCCTGGGCATTTGCCTTGTTCAGCATGTTTTGGATTTGGCTGTCGCCCTTGTTTGTCTTGGCAAGTTCGTTCAAAATTTGCTGGGCTTTGGCATAGTCACCGGAATCGAGTGCCTTCTGTGCCTGGGCAAGCTTGTCTGCCTTGTCTTTTGCGGCTTTTTCCGCTGCGGCTTTGGCTTGGGCGGCCTGCTTTTCGCTTGCTATCTTGTTGCGCATTGCAGTTACGTCACTGTCGCCCCTCTGGTTTGCAGGAATTGAGTTGAGTATCTGCTGGGCCTTGTCGTAGTCTCCGGCTTCGAGTGCCTTTTGCGCCTGGGCAAGTTTGTCTGCCTTTTCCTGTGCGGCTTTCTGGGCTGCCTGCTGTTCGGCTGCCTTTTGCGCGGCGGCTTTTTCTTCCGCTGCCTTGGCCTGGGCATTTGCCTTGTTCAGCATGTTCTGGATTTGGCTGTCGCCCTTGTTTGTCTTGGCAAGTTCGTTCAAAATTTGCTGGGCCTTGGCATAGTCACCGGAATCGAGTGCCTTCTGTGCCTGGGCAAGCTTGTCTGCCTTGTCTTTTGCGGCTTTTTCCGCTGCGGCTTTGGCTTGGGCGGCCTGTTTTTCGCTTGCTATCTTGTTGCGCATTGCAGTTACGTCACTGTCGCTCCTCTGGTTTGCGGGGATTGAGTTGAGTATCTGCTGGGCCTTGTCGTAGTCTCCTGCTTCAAGAGCCTTTTGTGCCTGGGCAAGTTTGTCCGCCTTGTCTTTTGCGGCTTTCTGTTCCTGGGCAAGTTTTTCTGCCTTTTCCTGTGCGGCCTTTTCTTCCGCTGCCTTAGCCTGGGCATTTGCCTTGTTCAGCATGTTCTGGATTTGGCTGTCGCCCTTGTTTGTCTTGGCAAGTTCGTTCAGTATCTGCTGGGCCTTTTCATAGTCACCTGCGTCAAGATATTTCTGGGCAAGGGAAAGCTGATCCTGTTTTTTTCTTTGGCTAAGTTCCTCTGCACTTGGTACAGAAGATGAGTCGCCTTTTCTATTTCTTCTTAGAAGCTCACGCTTTTCGTCTGCAGCCCTGTACATGCGCAAAAGTGCGTCCTTGTCGTTGGGGTTGCGGATCATAAGGTCGTTGAGGATTCTAAGTGCATCGTCATAGCGGCCTTCATCTGTAAGTTCAGTTGCCCTTGCAAGAGCCTCTTCCCTGGAAGACGGAGTGCGTACGTTGCCTGTGCTGCGGTCAACTGTGATTGGCTTTGCAGAAGATTTTCCTGTTGAAGCATTTACCGCAGGCCTTGTCTGGCTGGTGTTTGTGTTTGCGGCAGAAGGAGTGCCTGTTGAAGCAGAAGACGCATTTGTTGAAGCAGATGCTTTTCCTGCTGAACCGGAAGCGGTGCCTGTTGAACTTGATGCTGTTCCCGAAGCATTTGCGGCTGAATTGCCGGCAGATGCATTGCCTGTGCCGCTTGATGAAGAAGATGAAGCAGAGGCATTTGTGGCAGGGGCATTCCTTGAAGAAGATGAAGTGCCTGTGTTTGCGGCCACTGCAGTAGAAGATGCCGTAGCACTTGCAGCCGGCCTGTTTGCAGAAGAAGTGCCTGTGCCGGAAGATGCATTTCCTGCAGAGCTACCGCTTGAAGCTGCATTTGAAGAAGGAGTATTGCTTACAACAGTCTTTACCGTCTTTGGTGTAGAAGCTTCACTGCGGCCGGATGTGCTGTTAGCAGATGTGTTGCCAGCAGATGTGCCTGTATTATTTGCAACCTGGCTTCCTGTTCCTGAAACAAGATCCGCTAATGAAGAACCTTCGTTTCTTGCCCCCTGAGACTGAGCATTCGGATTGGAATATTTATGCTTGCTATTTGATGAAGTGCAGTTGGCAGAAGAGCCTGTATTCTTTGCAGCCTGGTTTCCTGTTCCTGAAGATGGTGTAATGACATTTGCCATTTCGCTGTAAACAGGAGGATTCTGGCCTGCATTACCTTCATTAGACAAAGAAGCCCTTGCTGCAAGCTGGTCTTTTAGGGCCTGGTTTGCGGCAGCTTCATTGGCCTTGCGCTCTTTTTCTGCCTGTTCAGCCTCTTCTTTTGCCAAGCGGGCATTGCGTGCGGCTTCTGCCTTGTCTGCCTCTTCCTTTAGGAAAGATGCCTTTTCCAAAAGACTGCGTACTTCCGCATCATTTGGATCTTTTGCGGCAAGAGCTCCAAGAACAGCAATTGCCTGGTCATAAAGTCCAGAGTCAACAGCATCGTTAGCCTGCTTAAGGGCATTCTGCCTATCCAAAGCGGCCTGTTCAGCTTCTGCCTTGAGGGTTTCTTCGCTTGCCCTTTCGCGGAAAGTCATTGCCATGTCAAGCATCTGCTTTGCTTCGTCATCTTCCGGGTTGTCCACAAGAAGAGCGTTAAGCACGGTGGATGCATCATCATACAAAGCCGTGTCTACATAGCGCTGGGCAATAGAGATTGCATTTGAATGCTTTGAGCTGTCGTAGGATTCATTTCCAAAAGGATCAGTAAATGTCTGCCCCGAAAATCCTGCATGGGGATCGGAGTCTTTCTTTAGCTGAGCCGTTGTGTTAAAAAGGCTGTTTCCGTCTGTGTCCTGGTTGTCCTTAAGAAGCAGTCCATTTATAAGGCTGAGTGAATTGTCGTAAAGCCCCTGGCTTGAATAAGTCTGGATAAGGGCAATTGTATTTTCCTTTTCCTGACGCTGCTGTTCAAGGGCAAGTCTTTCTGCCTTGCGGGCGGCACGGACATCCCTTGTGCTGTAGAGCCAACCGCCAACGCCTCCGCCTATACCAATTGCGGCTATTGCACATGCAAGTCCGGCAATAAGCTTTTTGTTAACAGGCTTCTTGGGCTTAATGTAGCCGCTTTGGTTTTCATAGTTCTTCTCGTAAGTCTTTCCGCTTTCGGAAGAGCTTCCGCTTGACGAGCTGCCATAGGATGCCATTTCAAAAGTGGTGTCTTCGTCATTGGCATGGGAAGCAGATGTCTGGAAAGAAGACTCAGATGTTGTATTATAGGAAGAAATTGTAGAATCTTCTGAATATGAATCTTTTGCTTCTGAAGAAGAAAGATCAGAAGAGCTTCTCTGTGACTGGGAATAAAGGCTTGATGAATACGGCCTTGAAGAAGCCTCACTTCCTGCAGAAAGAGATGTTGCGTTAAGAGACGTGGCACCAAGAGTTGTTCCAGCGGCTGTTCTTGAATAGGAACTTGTGGGCCTGCGGGAAGACGAAGAAGATGCAGAGCTTGTACCGGAAGAAGACAAAGTTCCTTCACGTGCAGATGTAGACCTTGCAGAAAGCCTTGTCTGTCCTGCTGCTGTAGAGCGGCTAGATGCAGTTCCAGCGCGAGTGGAAGAAGTTCTCGAAGAAGTGCCACTTCCCCTTGCAGAAGCCCTTGTCTCGCTTTCCTTTGCAAGACGGGCAGTTGTTCCTGTTCCCCTTACAGAAGGACGGACCTTGCGTTCAGCAGCGGCAGCAGCGAGTCTTGAAGTAGCCCCGGTAGCGCGGGAAGATGTTGAGCCTACACGGGCAGAAGCACGGCTTGTCTTTGCATCCGCACTTGAAGAAGCCCTTGTTGAGCCTTCCGGAACCACCCTGGTACGGGGACGGCCTGGTCCCCTGGTAGCCGTGGAAGAAGAAGCAGTAGCGCTGCCCCTCGTAGCACGGGAAACAGACGAAGTTCCAGCCGCTGCCCTTGTGGATGCAGATCTGGAAGCTGCCGTCTTTTTTACTGATTTTTCATCTTTATTCGAGTTCTGATTCGTAGCCATATCCCACCGTTCCCTCAGCTCCTGCTGACATATTTTCTGTTGATGATCCGTTTAATGAAGACGCAACGTCCTCCAAAAGCTTGGCCTTTCTTGCTTCCTCAGCAGCCTTTTCGTCTGCAAGGCGTTTTTCTTCCGCAAGCCGGGCTGCCTCTATGCGGGCATTCTCCGCCTGGATGCGGGCATTTTCTGCCTGCAAAAGCTGCTCTGCGTTAACAGCCTGCTGCTGCTGAATTACAATTTCGTCATCTATAAGGCCAATTATCTTGGTAATCTGTTCTTTCTGCGGATTTTCCGGAAAAAGCTCCATGTAAAGGATGTAGTCAGCCTTGCTTTCTCCGTACTTACCGGCACGAAGCCTTGCATTGGCCCTGTTAAGAACCGGCGACGCATATTTTTCGTCCGCAGCAATGGCTATGGAGTACCATTTTTCGGCCTCGTCATAGTCACCCTGTGAAAACGCTATGTTACCCGCATTGTAGGCCAGTATCTTCTGATTTGTCTCCGGCAGGTTCATACCCTCGTTGCAGACTGCAAGAGCCTTGTCATACTCCCTAAGCTGGTAGTAGGAAAGCGCAAGGTAAATAAATGCCTGGGGATTGTTCTTTTCCCTAACAGCCTCATTCAGAAAAGGAATTGCTTCCTTTGGCTTGTTTTGTCTGAACAAATCCTCACCTTTAAGGAAATTTGCACTCTGGGCAAAGCTAAGCGGCGCAAAAATCAATAGAAACATTAAGGAAATCATATTTTTAATGATTTTATTTTTCACTTTAAATGCATCCTCCTATTCTCTTTAATCGCAATTGCGTATATAATATTAAATTGAACTTAGCCCTATTTGACATATTCGCACAAAAAGGCTAATCTTTCAATAGGAAATCTTAAAAAATTGCCGTTAATAATGGTAAAGATTTTTTTCATCATTTTTTAAGGAATTTAAGGAAAGAGTAGAAAAATATGAATGTAATAACGACAACCATTGTAGCTTTTCTTGTTGTGGTCATAATATTTGCCGTAATTTTTATAGTAAAAAGCTTCGCCACGCCAAAAAAGCTGGGCAGCGTCCAAAAGTTCATGAAGGAAGGAAAGTTCCAGGCGGCAGAAAAGGCTGCAAAGGCAATTCTTTCCAAGAACCCCAGGGACTACCTTACCCACTACTGGCTTGGAAGGGTCTACCTTGCGCAAAAAAAAGACGACCTTGCTTTCATGGAATTCAAGACGGTAAACGAAAACGCCATCTTTAACGGAGACATCCCAGAAGTTCCATTCAGGCACACAATGGCGCTGCTTTACCAGAAGTTCAACGACAACACAAATGCGCTAAAGGAACACCTTCTTCTTATTAAAAGGGAGCCGGACAACGCAGAAAACTACTACAACGCAGGTATATGCGCAGAAAGGGAAAACCAGGTAAACAATGCCGTAGTAATGTTCCAGAAGGCAATTGCCCTTAACAAGAGGCACTCAAAGGCCCACTCGGCACTGGGACACCTATTGCTAAGAAGCGAGCAGTACGAAGATGCCCTTTCCGAGATAAAGCTTTCTATCAGGCTGGATCCGGATGAATTCTCCAACTATTACTACCTTGGCAAAGCCCTAAAGGAACGCGGAGAATACTCAGACGCAATAAAGGCATTCGAAAAGAGCGAAAGAAGCAACGAATTCCGCCAGAGGGCACTTATAGAAACAGGCGCATGCTACATGGAAGTTGACCAGACCGCAAACGCCCAGGAATACTTCCAGAGGGCAGTCCAGTGCTCAAAGGACGACTCTAGCCAGGAAACCCTCTACGCCCGCTACTTCCTTGCAAACTGCTACGAAAAGACCCACAGCATAGAAAAAGCCGTAGAACAGTGGAACAAAATCTACCTCTACAACAAGAAATTCCGGGACGTAGCAAGCAAGCTGGAAGAATACCGCGACATACAGTCAAACGACAGCCTAAAGGAATACCTTACAAGCTCCCAGCCGGCATTTACGGAGCTGTGCATAAAGACCGTGCAGAAGGCATACAACTTTATGCCGCAAAAGTCAGAGACAAAGCCCTACGGATGCAGGCTTTTATGCACGGAAGAAAACAAGGACACATGGAAGAACGTAAGGAAGCAGTTCTTTCTTATTGAATTCCACAGGGATTCGGATGCGGTTGACGAAAGCAAGGTAAGGCAGTTCGTGGAAGAAATAAAGACCCAGGGCTACTACAAGGGAATGATTTTCTCCAGCTCAGGCTTCTCCACACTAGCCACCCAGTTTGCAGAAAGCCGCCCCGTAACCCTAATAAACAGGGAAAAACTGGAAATTGTACTTAGCAAGGCAGGAATATAAGGCAAAATGAAATTCCTGTGCGTTTCCGACCAAGTAGACCCCCTGGTTTATTCAACCACCGTAAAAGAGCGCTATTCAGACATAGACGCAGTACTTTGCGCAGGGGACCTTTCCATGGAATACATGGACTTTATCGTAGACGCACTTGGAAAGCCCACTTTCTTTATCTTCGGCAACCACGACCTTAGCGAATTCCACCTCTACCACAGGCAGACGGTCCTTGCCCAGAGGCCTTCCCAGCTTGCAAAGATGCACTCCATAGAAAACGGGCACGGGGCGGACTACATAAACCGCAAGGTGCTAAGGCTAAAGAACCTGTCCTTCAAGGCACCAGGCGGAAAGACGACCCCCCTACTTCTTGCCGGAGTCTCAGGCTCAATAAGATACAACAAGGGCGAAGACCAGTACACGGACTTTGAAATGAAGCTAAAGCTCATCTCCATGGTCCCCGCCCTAATATGGAACAAAATACGCTACGGCCGCTACTGCGACATATTCCTGACCCATGCATCCCCCAGGCACATAAACGACAGGGACGACCCCTGCCACAAAGGCTTTGAATGCTTTAACTGGTTCATAAAAAGATTCAAGCCTGCCCTTTTAGTTCACGGGCACATCCACCTCTACGACCTACAGGCCCCCCGAGTGGCAAAAAGCGCTCAGACAACGGTAGTAAACGCCTTTAGCCACATAGTCATAGAGTATGAACCAAAACTTTCAGAAAAAGAAGGAGACTTCCTTGGCTCAATTAACATCCGCACAGACCGGTGAAGACTTTGCAAAGGCAAGGAACAAGGCGCTTTTCAACGAAATCCAGCACATACTGAACCCGGAAGAAGCAGCGCTCATTTCGTTCACCGACATAAAAAAACTCTTAAAGCCCAGCAACGAAGTCTACAAGGGAATGCAGATAGTCCCCGTAGACCTTATCGTAGGAAGCGAGGGCCGCTACAAAGACTTTGACAACCACTTCTTTCCCAAAAGCATCTTCCTAAAGGCACGCTGGGAAAGAGTTGACATGGCCCACATACAGGACGTGGTTCTTCCGCCAATCAGCCTATACGAACTGGGAGGCCTCTACTTTGTCCGCGACGGAAACCACCGAGTATCGGTTGCAAAGGCGCGCGGGGTAGAAAACATAGACGCGGACGTAGTAAGCCTGCAAAGCGAAATAAAACTTAAGCCCGGCTCCACAAAAGAAGAAATGATCCAGCAGGTTCTCTACTACGAAAAGCGGGTATTCTATTCGGAAACAAACTTTGGCGACATAACCGACTGGTGGCAGCTGGACTTCTCCACGCCCGGCCAGTACGACGTAATCTACAACCACATACTGACCCACCGCTACTACATCAACATGAACCAAACGGAAGAAATTCCCTTTGAAGACGCGGTGCTCTCATGGTTCAACAACGTCTACATGCCCGTAGTAAAGTCCATCCAGTCCCACAAGATACTAAGGCTTTTCAAAAAGCGCACAATCTCCGACCTCTACATCTACCTAATCAAGTACTGGGACGAACTAAAGCAGAAATTCGGCAACGACTTTAGCCTGGACGAAGCGGTAAAAGACTTCAAGAAAAGCCACAAGAGGCACTCAATCTTCTCCAGGATAAAAAACGCCCTGGCACGCAAAAAACTGGCCCTTTTTAAAGAAGAAAAAGACACGGAAAAGTAAGGATTTTTTTTCTTCTCTAAAATTCTCATCCTGCGGCAGCTCCAATTTCCAGAAAAAGTCCCTCTGCAAAGACCTTGCCATTCCAACAGAACATATAGCGCCAAGGAGGGCGCGTCAAATGTTTGCATAAAAACCTGCGGGTTTTCGACAGAAAACCCGTCCTTGAAAATGGCAAGGAGGCCATTTTCAAGGGGCTTTCCGGGGTTCCGCGGGTCCCCAGCCCGCTCCATTGCTAACGCAACCCGCCTGCGGCGGCCCCTCCAATCCCTGCCGTGTATTAATATGCAACCCTTCTGTCGGTTTACCATCCATCGTAACCGGGAGTTTCCGCAGGAAACTCCAAGGGCAAGCTCCGCTTGCCCCAATCCCTGCCGTGTATTAATATGCAACAAGTCTGTCACCCCCTCCACAGATCCCGAAACGAGTCCGGGATGACGGCCGCCCTGTCACCCTGAACCGGTTGGTGAGCTTGTCGAACCACAGCATCTGTAAAAGCCTAAATGCCATCGGTTACTGGCCCTTCGACTGGCTCAGGGACCGGGCACGGTATGTGTATGACGGAAATCCTGTCACCCTGAACCGGTGGTGAGCTTGTCGAACCACAGGGTCTGTAAAAGCCCAGGACTGCTTCTTCTACAAGGCCCTTCGACTGGCTCAGGGACCGAGCGGTGGCGGTGTAAGCCTAGCCCCGATTGGAAGGGTTGCCAAAGGCAAGACCGCCGGAGGCGGGCCGGAGCGTTAGCGTAGCCCTGGAAAGCGGGTAACAAAAGCAGCTTTTTCTTCCTCCGCAAGGCCAATGTACCAAAAGAAAAGCTGCTCCAAAAAAAAGGAAAATTCCACAAATTAGTGTAAAAAACTCCAATAACTAATTTTTAACCAATAACTCACCGATAATCATAAGGATAATCTTGACGGTACAATATTTCAATGGTAAAATGGAGGTATGCTTTTAAGGAAAGAAGCCTGGTTTACCATGGTAGGGTACAGGGAGCAGTAACTTGAAAATCATTGAAAATTTGTCTTACATGCCGCTCTTGGCAATTGCTGCAGTCTCCATGCTCTTATTGTTTTTATGCGCCATCATCAGGAAACGCAAGACCGCAAGGGTAAGTTTCATAACCTACCTGTCTCTGATAGTCATTGCCTTTTCCAGCCTCCAGGCCTTTTTTAAGCTCTATTCCGGAAAAGGCGGACAGGAAGCTATGAATTTCTTTGTTCTGATGGTTTTTGCCGCCCTCTTTCTCCAGATTCCAATTGCAATAATGTTCTCAACCTTTGAGCCGGTAAAATTCGACTCCTTGGTGCCGAGCCGCAAGAACAAGCACGCCCTTGCAGCCCTGCAGAACGAGGCAGCCCGTGCCGCCGCAGAAGAAAGGCAGGTAGAGCTTTCAGAGCAGGACCTGCGCCTCTTGGACGTAAGCCGCGACTTTACCGTACACGCGGTAGATTCCTACACATCAGCAAACGGAATCACAACCTTCCTTGAGTACATCAACAAGACAATCAAGGACCAGATAAGCGCAGACGGTGGTGCAATACTCATGATTGATGACTTTGAGGACGTAATCTCCGTAAAGTCGTTCGACGGAGACTTTCCCCCGCCCTACAAGCTGCCCGCAGACCTTCCCCACAAGCCTATCCGAGTTGCCACAAACTTCAAGTTTGCAACCTTCCCGCTGGAAGGCAACATCTTTGGCGAAATTGCAACCCAGGGACGCGCAGAGCTTATCACAAAGCCGGAGACGGACAGTAGAATCTACCAGAACGGTCCGGAAGAATTCCTTGAGTGTGGAAGCTACATAATTTCCCCAATGAAGATTCAGGACACGGTAATCGGACTGGCAGCATTTGCCCGCAAGCACGGAAATTCGGTCTTTAACGAGGATGAATTAAAGATTACTTCAACACTTTGCGACTTTGCAGCCGCAACAATCAAGAACGTAATAGCAGTTCAGGACATAATAGAACAGAACGAAGTGGCCAAGGAAGCGGAGCTTGCCTCCAGAATCCAGGCATCACTAAAGCCCGCAAAGCTTCCACTCATACAGGGGCTTCAGTTTGGCGTCTTCTGGGAACCCTGCCAAGGTGTCTGCGGAGACAGCTACGACATACTTGTTTCCCGCAAGGACAGAATTTCATTCATCATGTCGGACATAGCGGGAAAGGGCATGAACAGCGTGGTTGTAATGTCCATGGTGCGCTCAATGCAGCGCCTTGTAATAAATTCAATGCAGAGCGCGGGAAAAATCCTCTCCTGGGTCAACCGCGGCATTGCAGGCGAATCATTCAGCACGGACCACTTTGGCTCAAGTGCGCTCATCAACTACGACCCCACAACAAAAACTGTGGAGGCTGCGGCGGGAGGCGTTATTCCGGTCTACATCTACGACAGCGAAAAGGACGAATGCGTGGAGCTAACCTCCCCTTCCGAGCCGATTGGCGTAGAAAAAACGACAGAATACAAAGATTTCGTGCAAAAAGTTAAAAATGGTGATATAATATTCACATATACGGATGGTCTTGTTGAAGCCCTTAACGAAAGTGGCCAGCAATATTCAAAGGAGTCTTTGCTGCGCGTAATTCAGGAGAATCACGCAAAATCCGGCAAAGACATAGCACGTCTTGTAAAAGAAGACATAAAAAAATTTACAGGCAGCGCTGTACAGCATGACGACAAAACGCTGCTTATTGTAAAAATTCAATAAATTTGGGTGCAAAAGGAGTAAAGATATGGAACTTAAAATACGTAAGAATGGGGAAGTCTACATTATTGACGTAAACGGCGAAATGGACTTGTACAATTCCTACAAGCTCAAGGAACTGGTCCTCAAGATGCTGGAGAAAAACGTAAAGTCATTTATAATCAACCTTGAACAGGTTGACTACATCGACTCGTCCGGAATCGGTGCGCTTATCTACATCTGCTCTACGATCAAGAAGATGAACCTCAAGCTCTACATTTCCAACATACACGGTTCTGTAAAGAAGGTTATCGAGCTTACCAAGCTTATGGGTTACTTCCCTATTGCAAACAGCGTAGAGGAAGCCTTGCTTATGATTAACGAATAGCCAAAGGGAGAAGTTTTATTATGGAAGATATCAAAGAGTTGCGTTCTGACGGAAACGATCCGCTGTTTGACAAGGCAAATATGCTTTACAAGGAATTTCCTTCTGATTTTAGGCAGATTCGCTATTTTACCCTGCTCATCGTGCAGTCCGCACCGCTGGAAATAAAGGAAATCAACCTTCTTGAGCAGCAGATTAGCGAGGTTATCAAGAATGCTGTAAAGCACGGAAACCACTGCGACGTAAACAAGAAGGTTCACGTCTGGTATTCATTCAGCGCCAGCCATGCCCACCTTATCGTAGAAGATGAAGGCGAAGGCTTTAAGGACCTGGAAAAATGGAACGACTTTAACCGCAAGCGCCTTGAATGCCTGCACAACTCAAACTTTGAAGAACTTGCAAACTATGTTTCCTTCCGTACAAAAAAATCAGACGACCAGGACGGTGGTAATGCCCTCTTTGCTGCCCTTGAATACTGGAACGGCGGATTTATCTACAATGACAAGCGCAACGGGGTTGCAATGCTAAAGCGTTTCCAGCAGAAGCGCCACGGCGTTACGGTAGACTGAGCTTCCTAAAAAATACAAGCGTTCCTTTTTGGAGCGCTTTTTTTTATCTGAAGCCGCCTGAATGGTTAAAACACCATTCAAGACCACTCCAATCGGGGCTAGGCTTTGTTGGCAAGAACAAAGTCTTCAAAGCGCAGGCTCTCTCCGCTAAGGCTAAGCTTTTCGCATCGGCAGAAATATTCCTCCACCACAGCCTGAATCTCTTCCCAGCCCTCATCCCCGCTTTCACCGTCAGCAAAATAATCCTCGCGCATAAAAAGCTTGTTGTAGGCAATGGATTTTTCCAAGGCAGGGGCATATTTTTGCGGGCAAATGGCCTTTAGTCCTTCAAGAAGTTCGTTGCGGCAAAAGGCATCCAAGGTGGCTGACTGCAAAAGCAAGTACTTTATGATAAAATTGCAGTCCGGGTCTTCAATATTCAAGCTGTCGTATTTTTCCTTAGGGAAAACATTTCCCTTAATGGCAAAAAGCAATTCCATCAGGGGAAGAAGAAGAATGCAGTTTTCCTGCTTGTAGCGTCTTATAAGCTCCTCCACCCTGTCCGCGCTAAGGTCAAGGGGAATCTCCTCCGCCATGGAAAAGAGCGTGTCCAGCTGGTAATAGTATTTTTTTGCCGCAAGGTATTCAATCAAATCCTCAAAAAGATGAGTCTCCCGCATTTTATTTATAAGATTTTCATCAGCCTTTCCGGGAATATAGGAGAGGTTTTCATAAATAAAAGAAGTAAACTCTATTGCAAGAAAAAATTTCCCTGTGTCCGACGACCTTAGCATTTCCCAAAGCTCTTCATAAACGGCGTCAACTCCAAAGCCCTCAATAAGATTCTTAATATAGTGGCCAATTCCATCCTGAACTTCCTCATAGCCTGCAATGGCTTCCCTTATACTTTCATTCATATCCTTTCCCCAAACCTTTGGTATGGCAAAGTATAGCGCATTATCCCCATTCTGTCATGCCATCACTGTCATGCAGAACGCACTTGCAATCAAGTGAACTCAGTATCTGTATAGGTAAAAATACCACCTTCCACAGGTCCCAGGTCGGAGTCCGGGATGACATTTGAACAGTCTCCATTCGCTCACCTCCTGTTCGCTCTTTCCGACCGCCTGCGTTCGCTGCCGGCGGCATCCTTGCCGCCTTTTCCTCCCGCTGGTCGGCGCTCACTCCGGGGAGTTCAACTCGTTTTAAAACAAAAAAGCCTTTGCCTTACAAATGTTTTTTTTCGTAAAGCAAAGACTATTTCTGGAGATGGGGAGAATTGAACTGTCTTCATTCGCTCACCTCCTGTTCGCTCTTTTCGACCGCCTGCGTTCGCTGTCGGCGGCATCCTTGCCGCCTTTTCCTCCCTTCGGTCGGCGCTCACTCCGGGGAGTTCTAGTTTAAAAACAAAAAAAATCCTTTGCTTTACAAATATTTTTTTGCAAAACAAAGGATTATTTTGGAGATGGGGAGAGTTGAACTCCCGTCCAAGCAGGCTAAGCAGGTGCCTCTACAGGTTTATTGAAGCGAGGTATTTGTCGGGAGACGGTAGCGGCTTCAAAGGCGTCGTCTCCTTATTACGGATGGCCGATTGCTCAGCGTCCCGGGCAGAACCCGCACATTCTGCAAGGCAAGTCCCTATTTGTGACAGAATTTTACACCGCTAGGAACAGCGCAGCATAAATTCCGGCTCTCAGTGCCTTAAGTTAGGCAGCAAGAGCTAACTGTTCGTTTTCAGACTCGTCGTCTTCTCTACGTTTTGCAGTTATTGTTTTCGTCTGTATCAGAGACCAGGCGACAGCCTCACCTGCAGCACAAGATTACTCCTGTCTGTCGAAACCGGTACACCCCCGATTCTTTTATAATATAACAAGCGCCTTGGTAAAAGTCAAGTTTTTTTTGGGAAGGTTCCCTTCGACGGGCTCAGGGAACGGAATTGTTTCTTGCCAACCAGTAAAAAGCCCATGGAGGGATTTTTGTCGCACTTGCTATCGTTGTGTTCCTCCATTCCAGTGCATTCTTTACATATTTTTCTTATGTAAACCAGATAGGAAATCAATTTTGTGTGTAGCGGCTCTTCAATCCAGTTTAGAACCTCTCGTTTTGAACTAATGTTTTTTTTGGGAAGGTTCCCTTCGACGGTCTCTGGGAACGTAATTGTTTCTTGCCAACCAGTAAAAAGCCCATGGAGGGGCGGCTTAGCAGCCCGGAGATTTGCAAAGCAAATCTCCGATACCTAAAAAAATCCATGGATGGATTTTTCTCTTTCTTGCCAATCCGTAAAGAGCCATGGAGGGCGGCTTAGCAGCATGCAGAATTGCAAAGCAATTCTGCAATCTTAGAAAAATCCATGGAGGGATTTTTCTAAGCGACCTACGCCCGATTGGAAGGGTGGCGTAGCCAGACCGCAGAAGGCGGGCCGGAGCGCTAGCGTAGCCCTGGAAAGCGGGTGACGCAAGGCACGTTCTGTCGAGTTAGCCAGGGAACTTATGGTAGAGCCAAGAAAAGCACCGTCCAAGAAAATCAAGAAATCAAAGAAAAAGGCAAAAGTAAAGGAAAGATTGAAAAACTGAAGTTTTTAGAGGCTCCCTAAAAAGTGCATTGAAAAATTCCGATAGTAAAGCAGGGGATATTTATGCTTAATTTGAATTCTAAGACAAAGAAAATTATTCTTGGGGTGGTTGCCGCCATTATCTGCATCATAACGGCATGCAGAACCGTCAAAAGCGACGACACGGGAAAAGACGGCAAGAAAAAATACAAGGTGCCAGTTTCTGAAAAATACGCAGACCCGGACAGGCTGAACATCACGGTTCCACCGTCCGTAATCGAAAAATCAGGCAGCGGAAGGGAAAAATCCACAGTTTCAAACAGCTTTTCCAGAATGAAGACAAAGGTTTGGAAGGGAAGCCAGGATTTGAACGACGAGACCGTCTATCTAAAGACAACAGATGACCCGGACGTAGTTTCTTTCGTAAACTCCGGCAACAGAAACCGCATGCTCACGGCAAACCTTGACCTTTCCGACGGCAAGGAATACGGCATTCTTTTGGGAACAGCCCGCGACAAGGATCAAGTCTACAACCTTTCAGGCTCTGTTCTGCGCATCCACATTTACATTCCGGCAGAACTTGCGGCCCACGATGAACTGGCAAAGCTGAATTTTGTTTCCTATTTTAAGAACGAAAGCCTCTACAAGGTGAACCTAAAGGGGGCAATTGAAAACTTTACCTTTGACGATATTGGCGCCGGCTGGCATACCATAGAGCTTAACTTTAGGGACAAGAGGGCAAACCTTGGCTCAAAGAACGTATTCTTTAAGCTTAACAAGAACGCAATGGAAAAGAATAAATTCATCGGAATAAACATAAAGTCTGGAACCCAGTCCAAGGCTAGCGCACAAATTCTTATAGACTGGGTGGATATAGTTCCTGCCGGCTGATTTCCGGCGGGCTAATCGTTGCTCGTAAGAACCAGCATTTTGTCGCGGGATGGATAGCAGGAGGATGGGGTAAGCACGTAGGGCCTCATGATAATTGCACCCTCCTCTTCCACCTCTTCGTCGGGAGAGCGTGACAAAAGGTATATTCCGCTAAGAAGAGGCGTACCGGTAAAGGAGCGGAACTGGATGAATGACTGCCCCTCCATCTGGATAGATGAATATATTCCGTTGTCGTTTGCGGCATCACCGATTGCGCTGTAATTTCCGTCAGAAAACTTTACTACGGTTCCGTCCAGAGTTTTCCAGGATGATGCCTTTTCCAGCTCTTCTATATATTTTTTTGCCGACTGTTCTTCATTGCCGTCTTTTTTTGTAAGCTTTGACGTGAAATTTACCTTCTTGTAGTAGCCGTCCCATACGGAGCTTTCGCTAAAGTACATGCGGACGTCGTCCTGAACGTGTATGCGGATCTGGTCTGTGGAAATTAGTGATATGTCTATGCGGCGCTGAAGGTTCTCTATTTCCAGGTTTGTGGTGGAAATATACATGCCGTTGCGCCTTACGTTTGAATTGTGCCAGTCAAAGACGCTTTCTTCGCCACCGTCCAAAAAGACAATCTGGCGGTCTTCGTTCCAGTCAAAGAAAATGTAGTGAACTTGGGAGCCGCGGTTTTCGGTCTTGTACCAAAGGCCTTCCAAAAAGTTTGCAAAGGTTGCAACTGTTCCATCCTGGATTTTTGCAAGTTCGCGGGCTGCAATAAGGTTTCCGGTTATGCGCTCCTGCTGCTTTATCTCGTAGAGCTGGCTGTTGCGGTTCCATTCCCAGCGGGTCTGGAGCTGGTCAGCGCTTTCCTTGTTGGCATAGTCAGAGCCGTAGACCCAGATTACGTAGCTTGCGCCAGTGGTCTGGTCAGAAATATATGAGTCGTCGCGCTCTATCTGCTGGATGAAAATGGTTCCATCCGCCCTTAGGGATGCAATCCTTTTTAGCACCGGGGCTGACGATGCCGATGAGCGGAGGATGTGGTATACCTGCATAACAGAGTCGCCGTTTTCCAGAAAGCCTTGGTAGACAAGGGCAGTGCGGTGGTCGCCGGTAATATCCATGCCTGTATAGGAAAAAGTACGCGCCTGCTGGATTTCTGTAACAAGCACGGCTGAGCGCTCGTAGGCCTTTGTAGAAGGATTGTAGAGTCCAACCAATAGCTGCATGGCTGGAGAGGATGAATTCTTTATGGCATTCACCTGGTCATCATAGCCGTCGCCGTCAAAGTCCATGCTTAGCGTGCCAAAGAGGGTCTCGTCGCTTTTAAGGGGAACAAGGGAAGACACCCCCTCTTCCGTGCCAAGGGAAAGCTCCTCCGAAGCCTCATCCTCCACCTGCTTCTGCACCTGTGGGACGACTATTCTGGACACGGCAGTTTCTTTCTTTTCAACGGAAAAATACTGCTCGTGTATTACAAAGAGAGCGATTGTTGCTATGGCTACAATAAAAAGAACGGCTATTATGCGGTTTTTCATTTAGTCATGATACAAAACGGAGCGTAAAATTTCAAGACCGGCATCAAGTTCCTTCTGGCTTATGTTAAGCGGAGGAACAAGGCGCAAAGTGTGCTCTCCTGCAGTGCTGAACAAAAGACCTTTTTCAAGGCACTTCTTTTCTATTTCCGCAGGGTTAATTCCGTCCTGCATCTGGACACCGGTCATAAGGCCTTTGCCGCGGATTTCCGTTACTTCCTTTATGTTCCAGGAAGCAATGGTCTTCCTTGTGTATTCACCCTTCTCTACTACAGAAGCAAGGAAAGCCGGTGTGTTCACTGTGTTGAGCACAACCTGAGCCGCTGCACATGCCAAGGGGTTACCTCCGAATGTTGACTGGTGGTCTCCCGCAGTGTAAACATCTGCCGCTTTGTTGCGGAAAAGACAAGCTCCCATTGGAACTCCGCCTGCAATTCCCTTTGCCAGGGTAACAACGTCTGCGTCTATGTCAAGCTGTTCGCTTGCAAGGAAAGTTCCTGTCCTACCAATTCCTGTCTGAACCTCGTCGCACATTACAAGAGCACCTGCTTCACGTGCAGCCTTTGCCGCTGCCTGTGCCCACTCCTTGTCCAGCGGAATAACTCCGCCTTCGCCCTGAACACATTCCATAAGAAGGGCACAGGTGTTGGAGTCAAAAGCTTCCTTTAGACCGTCAAAGTCATTGGCCTTGATTGTCCTAAAGCCAACCGGGTATGGAGCAAAACTTGCCGGATGGAATTTTTCCTGGCCGGTAGCCTTTATTGTTGCAAGGGTGCGTCCGTGGAAGGAACGTTCAAGCGTTACGATTGTCTTTTTTGAGTCTCCGCCTGTAAGCTGGCCGTACTTGCGGGCAAGCTTTATTGCAGCTTCGTTTGCCTCTGCACCGCTGTTGCCAAAGAAAACTCCGCTGTAGCCAGTGGCCTTGAGCAGGGAATCTGCATAGGCAACGCCAACGTCGCTTAAAAAATAGTTGCAGATGTGGATCTGCTTTGAAGCCTGCTTTGCTATTGCCTTAACAAGTGGTTTGTAGCCGTGGCCAAGGCAGTTAACCGCAATGCCCGAAAGAAAGTCAATGTATTTCTTGCCGTTTACGTCTGTAAGGGTTGAGCCCTTTCCGTTTTTGAATGTTATGTCGAATGAACCGTAATTGTTCAAAACCTTTTTGCTACCCATGTCTTTCTCCTGTAAAAAAACTTTAGTATATCATCGTTCCAATACCGCGGTCGCTGAACATTTCTATAAGAAGTGAATGTGGAACGCGGCCGTCAATTATGTGTGTTCGTGGAACGCCACCGTTTCGCGCAAGCATGCAGCACTCAATCTTTGGAATCATGCCGCCTGCAATCGTACCGTCATCTATAAAGCCCTGAACGTCTGCCAAGTGGATTCGCTGAATCAAAGAAGACGGATCGTTTACGTCCCGGAGCACGCCAGGAACGTTGGTAAGCTGGACGAATTTTTCCGCCTTAAGGGCAACTGCAATCTTTGCAGCGGCAGTGTCTGCGTTTATGTTGTAGCGGTTGGTGTCGCCTGTTTCGCCAAGGGCAACTGTAGAAACTACCGGGATAAAGCCCTGTGCTATAAGCGAAAGCAAAATCTCCGGGTTCACTTCCGTTACCTCTCCTACAAAGCCCAGGTCTGCACCGTCCTTGTCAATTTTCTTTGCGCGTAAGAGGCCAGAGTCAACGCCGCTCAAACCAACAGCCTTTCCGCCTTCCTGCAAAATCATGCCGACTATGTCCTTGTTAAGCTTACCGGTAAGAACCATCTGAACAACTTCCATGGTCTCCGCGTCGGTGTAGCGCAAGCCGTTTACGAATTTGCTTTCCTTGCCAATTTTGTTGAGCATATTGTTTATCTCAGGACCGCCACCGTGGACAAGAACCACGTGGATTCCTATCGTGTTAAGAAGAACAATGTCTTCCATTACGTCTGCCTTGAGGTCTTCGTTTAGCATAGCGTTTCCGCCGTATTTTACAACGACGATTTTTCCGCACCAGTGCTTAAAGTAAGGGAGTGCCTGTACAAGCACGTCCGCCCAGTGTTCATTATCCAAGCGTGGATCTTCCATATTTTCTGCCATATTCTTATTCCTATACAATTGCCAATAAAAAAAATTAAAACTAGTACAAAGAATATTAAATAAGCTGTCATTCCGAACTTGTTTCGGAATCTTTAGTTCTTTGGTGTACAGCCCCGGATGCAAGCTCTGGGTGACAGTTTATTATTATTCAATATACTAGCTATATATAATCACAATTTTTAGTTTTAGTCCATCTGTCTAGAAAAAATCTATCAAGGGAAAAGAGTTTTGAATAATTTGAATCCAGGAGGGGGAAGTCTCCCCCTGCGGCCGCACTTCGTTGCGTCCTACCCCCTCTGCGGGCTCAATCGCCGCCCGCAACGCCCGCTAAAACTAAAC
>Ga0310691_10002835_pt1 | contig 21987 bp, 11 predicted proteins | sample 176DNAGHGlowgp2_FD_203887 | JGI IMG/M metagenome (GOLD analysis project Ga0310691, IMG submission 203887) | Sheep rumen microbial communities from Palmerston North, Manawatu-Wanganui, New Zealand - 1766 DNA GHGlow gp2 (v2) (version 2) | ecosystem: Host-associated > Mammals > Digestive system >...
TGACGTAGGGATGTCTCCTCCATTCCGAGGTGTGGAAGATCATTTCATCGATGCGTCGGGCATCGCCACCCGAGAAGGCGGGTTCACAGAGGCCGTTCTCAGTGATGAGTAGGGGACGGCCCTGCAAGACGGTCTCTATCTGGTCGAAGTAGCCGGCTGTTTGGTCGCTGTGCTGGGCATGCCACGTGCCGATATATTCGTTCCAGGTGGGCAGGTCGAGGCTAAGAGAGGAATCGTTGTCCATTTCGCGCCAGATGTGGTTGCAGACGGCATCGATGATGCGTGAGGAATCAAGGCGGCGGACATGTTCGGCCAAAATGCGCAGGTCCTCCTGATTGCCGTCCACCTCGTTGCTCAAGCCCCAGGCAAAGATGCAGGGATGGTTGTAGTGTGCCTCAATGAGCTCGGTGAGCTGGCGACGTGCAGTCTCGCGAAGGGATGGTGTGAGTTGGCGGGCAGGCCCTTGCCACCACGAGATTTCCTCCTGAGTCAGCATGCCGAGGCTGTCCATCAGGTGCAGACGATAGTCGTCTTGTGCCCAATGGAAACGCGAGATGGTGCAGTTGAGTTCCTTGAGCATACCGATTGACTGGGCCATATATTGTTCGGGTTCGGCCATCCCGAAGTCGGGATTCGAGCCCGGCATTTCCTCGATACCGGGGAGTCGCACGGGTTCTCCATTGAGTACGAAGTGGTTGCCCTCGATGCCGAAGGTGCGGAATCCGAAGCATTCGCGCTTCACGTCGGAGAGCGACCTACCGTCGTAAATGCGGGCTTCGTAGGTGTAGAGGTTGGGATCGTCGAAGTGCCACAGATGCACTTTGCCGCAATCGGCGACGAAGGAGAAGATACCTTCGTTATCGGCATTCAGGGTGTGGTGGCCCTCGTAAACGAGGTGGCCGGTGGCGTTTTCGAAGATCTTGAAGGCTACAACAGCCCGCTTCGCCTTGGGTTCGAAAAGGCGGATGTCGATGCGGGCATAGGCGGTGCTGTCGTCGAGGTTAATATCGGGCGTGACGTGCACATAGCGCAGGCTGTAGCGACCCGAAGTGTGGAGCGCGACATTGCGGTAGATGCCACCATCGTTGGCCCAGTCGAACTTGCGGCGCCAGGGAAGGTTATCGTCGGAATAGCTGTTGTCGCACATCACTTCGAGCACATTCTCGCGGTCGAAACTGACGTAGGGTGTGATGTCCATGCTGAATGGGGTATAGCCGGCGTTGAGGTGCTGGTCCACCTGCTTGCCATTGACAAAGATGGTGGCATCGTGATAGACACCATTGAAGTGCAGACGAAGCTGACGACCCTTCATATCGGGCGTGAGGGGCAATGTGCGGCTGTACCAGGCTTCGCCGGCATAATCTTCGAGTCCTGGCATGATGTTGTAGGTGTGGGGCACGGTGACTGTCGTCTTGGGCAACTTGACGGGGAGCCAGAAGTCCCAGATGCCGTTGAGGCTGATGGTCTGCTGTGCGAAGGTGAGTGCGGGGAACAGGGCAAGGAAGGCGAGAAGCAGGCGAAGAGGTCTTGAAGTCATAAGGCTTTAGAGGGAAGTGAGTTCCTTTTCGAGTTGTTCGAGCGATTTGCCCTTTGTCTCTGGACAACGGCGAAGGAGGAAGACGAAGGTGCAGATGCAGATGGCGGCATAGACCCAGAACGAGCCGTAGGTGCCGAGAGTGGCGTTCATCGGTGGGAAGAAGAACGTGAGGGTGCAGCAGCCCACCCACAGGGCGAAGGTGCAGGTGGCCATGGCGATGCCTCGAACGCGATGGGGGAAGATTTCGGCAAGCAGGGTCCACGTGACGGGGCCAAGTGTCATGGCGTAGCACGAGATGGCAGCCACGACAAGGGCGACCATCAGCACACCCGTCATACCCACGAAGTAGCAGGCTCCGAGGATGGCGTAGATGATGCCGAGACCTCCTGCTCCGATGAGCATCAGCGTCCTGCGTCCCCATTTCTCGATGGTGTAGAGGGCAACGAAGGTGAAGAGCACGTTGGCAATGCCGGTGATGACGATGTTGATGAACATGCCATCGACGTTGAAACCTGCACCCACGAAAATCTCCTGCGCATAATTGAAAATCACATTGGTACCGCACCATTGCTGGAAGACGGCGATGATCAGTCCGAGCAGGAGAACACGCGAATATCGTGGGGTGAAAAGTTCCCGCAACCCAGCCTCACTCGAACCCTTCAAACCCTTCAAACCCTTCAAACCCAAATAAACCGGGCTTTCGGGAATAAAGAGGCTCATCACAAGGAAGAGGGCGGCAGGCAGCGTTTCGGCCCAGAACATCCAGCGCCAACCCCATTCGAGGTTCCACGCCTGACTGACAGGGTCGGTGGTGTCGCGTGCCAAAAGCATGTTGACGATCTGTGCACCGAGGATGCCGAGCACGATGGTCATCTGGTTAAGGCTCACCATTCGACCACGGATATGGGCAGGACTGACTTCGGCAATGTACATTGGCGAAAGTGCCGAAGCCACACCGATGCCCACACCTCCGATGAAGCGTGCGATGTTGAACATCACAAAATCGTCGAAGTATCCCGTGGCAAGTGCACTCACAGTGAACAGTACGGCAGCAGTCGTAAGCAACGGCTTTCGACCATATCGGTCGGCGAGCGCACCAGCCACCATCGCACCCACAAGGCAGCCGACGAGGGCAGTGGTCATGGCCACACCTTGCATGAACGGGCTTTGGCTGATGCCGAAGAAGAGCTCGTAGAACGGCTTCGCTCCACCGATCACGACCCAGTCGTAACCGAAGAGCAGACCGCCCATGGCGCTTACACTGCAGATGAACAGAAGATAAGGTCTGGAGTTCATTATATCAATTAACAATTAATAATTAACAAATAACAATTGTTTGCTTGACACGACTAACAATCAACAATTGATTGGTGGTGCAAATATAGGGCTTTTTTGCAATATAGATGTGGAAAAGTTGCAAAAATAAGTTGGATAATCTTCTTTTTTGCCCATTTTGTCAAAAAAATAACCAATAAGCGGAGAATTATCGCTAATTTTGTGCTCAAATTTTTCGGACGAAGGCCGAGAGATGTCGAAACCAAGAATTCCATGAAACAATTGAATCCTATACCCTTGCTCACATGCCTGCTGATGTTGGCTGTCGGGCTGTTCTATGGTCTGCTCTATCCGTATCATCTGCATTATTACGAGCAGATGCAGATGTTCCAGTTCTCCAGCCAATACTTTTGGGAGACCGTCCTTGTCCCGGGTGGTGTGGCTGATTACGTGGGACGTTTCCTGACACAGTTCTTCCATATCACTTGGGCTGGAGCCACCATTATGGCCTTGCTCTACGGAATGGTCTATCTGACCAGTTGGCTTGCCTTGCAGGATGGACTGACCGGGCAAAACAAGCGGTTCTGGCCTATCGTTTTGCTTCTCCCCATCCGTTACCTTTGGATCAACGGGTGCGACGAGAATGCCATGCCAGCTCTTTGGATTGCCCTTGCCATCAGTCTTTTGGCCGTTTTCGCTATCAAGAAGATTGGAAACAACACCTTGCGTCGCATCGTTGCGCTGCTGTCATTCATCGTGCTTTATGCCGCTGTAGGTCCGCTTTCGTTTGTGATGATTGCCCTTATGGCACTTCACGAGTTGCGACAGGGCGATTCCCTGCGATGGGGCTGGGCCGTGGCTTTTGTCGTGATTGCCCTTACGCTGCCGCAAGTAGCCCACCGAATGGTCAACTGGCCCCTCGAAAACCTTTACAAGGGCATCCACTATTTCCGTTTCACACAGGTGCAACTGCCCTATATCTGGGTGGCTGCCGGACTTGTTGTCGTCATAGATCTGCTGTCACATCTTGCCGAACGTTTCACGAAAGGCAGGGAGATGGCAAACCGGTTTGTGCTCTTTAGTGGCACCTTTGCCATAATTGTTGTGCTCATCTATTTGGGTGTCAGGCAACACTATCGTCCCAACAACGAAGTGATGATGATGTATGACGATATGGTGCTGAACGAGCGATGGGACGATATCCTTGCAGCGGCCGAAAAACGTACGCCAAAGCACCCCGCCTGTGTGCAGTGCATCAACCTGGCAATGGCCATGAAGGGTAGGATGGGAGACCTGCTTTTCCGCGTTCCGCAATCCGATGCTGGAGCCCTGCTGCCTGAATTCACCATCAACTTTTCGCGTCCCCTCACTGCCGGGCAGATCTATCTGAACCTCGGCTGGACCAACACTGCACAACGTTTCGTCTATGAGGCTCAGGAGTCGATACCCGATTATGAGAAGAGTGCCCGCTGCTACAAGCTTCTGGCTCAAACCCATCTGGCAAGGGGAGAACGTGCCTTGGCAAGGAAATACCTCAAGAAGCTGCAGAAAACCTTGTTCTACACCGATTGGGCCAACGAGACCCTGGCTTTGGCCAACAATCCCGATCCGAAGGCATTGGCGCAACATCCCTTCTATGGTCAGCTGATGCGCGGTGCAGTCAAGGATGACTACTTCTTCAGCCCCGATATGATGGCGATGCTCGGCAACTATTGCACAACTACGCCCCACAACCATATCGCCACCCAGTATCTGCTTGCCTTGGCCCTTGTGGAACGTGATCTGGATACTTTCGTCGCTTGTTTCAATCTCGACCAATATCTGAACGGCAAGGAACGCATTCCCGAATACTATCAGCAGGCCTTGGCGCTGGAATGGACACGCAAGCATCAGACATTGGAGGGTATTCCATATAACATCGACGAGCGTGTGCTCGATGCCATGGACCAGTTTGTGACCGACTACAATAACCAGATGCCGCGTGAACAGTTGGAGCGCAAGTATTTCTTTACCTATTGGTATTATTATATGACGGGCGAAAAGCCTGCCCAAAAATCCCAGACGTATGAAAGTGCCGCACAGTCATAATATGTTTTTCGTATGCGCGTTGCTGTTCAGCGCTTGCGGAATGGAGCAGGTGAAGAACCCGCAGATGGTCTATGACCAGCCCGAGATTTATCCCGACTATCGGGGCGTGACCATCCCCGTCAACATTGCCCCGCTCGACTTCACGATGCAGAGCGACAGCGTGCTGATGATTGATGCCGTCTTCACAGGTTCGGTGTCGGGCGAACTGCATGCCCAGGGCAGGCAATCGACCTGCATTGATCTCGACGAATGGCAGAAACTCCTCCAGAAGAACCAGGGAGGAAGCCTCTTCGTGCAGGTGGCTGCCAGGTTCCCCGAAGGCTGGCGCAGCTATACTCCCTTCGGCATCGACATCAGCCCCGACAGCATCGACTACGGCATCACCTATCGTCTCATCGAACCTGGATACGAGGCCTATACCAAGATGGGCATCTACGAGACGCGGCTCTCCGACAGCCATGAACGTGCCTTGATCGAAAACACGCAGTTCCGTGGCTGTGTCAACTGTCACAGCTATCTGCAGGGCGATCCGCGCTATATGAGCCTTCATGTACGTGGCGATCATGGTGCTACGCTGATTTCCCATCCCGGCGAGAATGGCGAGATGAAGGCCTATAACACCAAGACCCAGGAGACGTTGGGCTTCTGCGTCTATCCCTATTGGCATCCCTCGGGCCGCTACATCGCCTACAGTACCAACAACACGCGTCAGGGCTTTCACGTGGGTGGCCATAAGATCATCGAGGTGATGGACCTTGCCAGCGATATGCAGGTCTATGACGTTGCGAATAACCAACTGCTTGTATGTGAGGCATTGAAGGGAGATTCTGCCTTCGAAACCTTCCCAGCCTTTTCGCCCGATGGACGTACGCTCTATTTCAGCGTAGCCCGTCCGAAGAACTATCCGACCGAACTCAAGGAGATGTACTACAGCCTCTGCAGCATCGCCTTCGACCCCGATTCGGGAACCTATGGTACAAAAATAGATACCCTGGTCAACGGCGAAGCCTTGCGAAAGAGTGCCGTCTATGCCCGTCCTTCCTACGATGGTCGCTTCCTTTGCTACACGATGGCCGACTACGGCTATTTCCACATCTGGCATTCCGAATCGGATCTTTGGCTGATGGATCTGCAGACGGGCGAGAGCCGTCCGATGACCGAAGCCAACAGCCCCGATACCGAGAGCGTCCATTCGTGGAGTTCCAACAGTCGTTGGCTCGTCTTCGGTTCGCGTCGCGACGATGGACAATACACGCGCCCCTACTTCTGTCATGTTGCCGAAGACGGAACGGTGGGCAAGGCCTTCATGCTGCCCCAAAGGAACCCCCGGCAGTTCTACGACGGACGCTTCATGTCGTACAATATACCCGAGTTCGTGACTGCCCCTGTACCCCTCGACAACAAGCTTGCCGAAAAGCAGATTGTGAGCGATCAGCGTGTGCAGATGGGGGTGGTGCGAAACCGATAAGTTTGCATCATTTAGCAGAACATTTGCACGTGTAATCCATTGCATTGACTTGAATTTATGGATTTTTCAAGTTTTTCTATGGATTATTTTGCAAAAAATGATGAACTAATCGAAAAATACATTATCTTTGCGGTGCATAACAATGCTATTTCTTGTGGAAAATATGCATACATATCAATGCTGTTTCCTATAGAAAACGTGCACACATATCAAGGATTCTTACATCCACATCATACTAACTAACTTATTCAATCTTCAATTACATGAAACCAAACAAATTGTTACTTGCAACGGGGCTGATAGCAGTCTCGATGTTAGGTTTTTCTTCATGTGGTGACGATGACGATTGGGGGCAGGTCGATGGCTTAGCGCCAACGATGAACCTCACCTCGACGCACATCAAGACGGCTACAGGCCGCACATTCACCATCAGCGGAAACCTGGCAGACAATGATGGTATCTCGACCATCAATCTGTACTGCCCGGAACTCTACCTCAACAAGACCATCGATATCATCGATATCTATGGCGAACCTCTCAAGACCTACGACTTGAACTACTCGTTCCCGATCTCGGCAAAGGAGACCGGCGACAACTTCAACGTTGTGGTTACTGTGACCGACGTCGTGAACCAGAAGCAGACGGGCACCGTGCTGATTACCATGGACGGTGACTTCGAGAATCCTGCTTTCTCGGCAGCACCTGGCAGCGAAGTGACACTCATCATGAAGGCTCGTACCACCTACAGCCTGAACGTTTCGGTGTCCGACGACCAGGCACTCGACTATATAACGGTGCAGATTCCTGGCATCGAGCCTTACGATCAGCCTGTTACCATCAGTTGCAATGGCGCCAAGTCGTATCAGTATGCCGACAAGGTGACCTTCCCCAATGTCGAGAACAGCTACAAGCTCTTCCTCACCGTTGTGGACAAGGAAGGCAAGAAGACCACAAGCGAAAGTACCATCAGCGTGACGAGCCAGGTTCCAGACTATCCGAACCTCTGGCTGGCTGACGTGGCAACTGCCGAGGAACTCAACGCCGACATCTTCGGTGTGCCTCAGTACGTCGACCATGCCCTCACTGCAGAAGGTGACTCGATTCCTTACACCTACGTTGCCCGCTACTACAACCAGAAGGCCGGCACGAAGGTCTGGTTCCTTGGTCAGAAGACCGATTTCAGCCCCATCTGCTACGGCTGTGATGCCACCGACAACACCCTGCTCTCCGACGATGAGGAGACGATGCAGCCCATCACCCTCACCGAGGCTGGCGTTTACTATCGCATCACCATCGACATCAAGACCTACTCCATGACCACCGAGACCTATCCTATCAGCGAGGCTCTCTCGGCCACCCGTGTGGATCTCTACAACACCGCAGCCTTCGACGTTTGGGGCGATGGCGGTTCATGGCTCTACAACTTCTCGTTCGGTTACCTCAACAGCGGTCCTTCGGGCGTAATCAGCTTTGCTCAGGATGCCACCAACCCGAACCTCTTCTATCTCGAGGAGCCGTTGCAGTTCGATGCCGACAACAACCTCTCGTCAAGCGACGATGGCTATACCACCAACTTCATCATCCACAATTTCCACCCCGGTGGCTGGTGGGATGTTGTCTGCTGGAAGCCCAACAGCAAGGAGGATCCCGAGTTCTGGCCCTGGTGGGGCAACAACTCTCAGCTCACCACCGAAGGTTGGCAGGATTGGCCTGGCTACCAGGTCGTTCGTTCGCAGGGCGACAAGTGGTGCAAGGTGCCCGTTCCATCCAACAAGTTCGGTCAGTATCGTCTCTGGTTCGACGCTCACCTCGAGCGTGCTAAACTCGTGCCAGCCAAATAATTTAAAACATTCTACATCATGAAAAAATATTTGTTCACACTTTGTCTGGCATTATTCGGCTTTGTCGCTTTTGCCCAGCAGCGAAACCTCAGTGGTACTGTGGTAGACAATTATGGTGAGCCCCTGCCTGGTGTCAATGTCGTTGTGAAAGGCACTACCACGGGCGTAACCACAGACTTCGACGGCAATTATGTGATCCAGGTCCGCCCAAAGGATGTCCTCGTATTCTCGTTCATCGGCTATAACACCCAGGAACAATCGGTTGGCAACAAGGCTGTCCTCAATGTCCGCATGGAGGAGGATCAGCAGGTTCTCGACGACGTGGTGGTAGTAGGTTACGGCGTTGTGAAGAAGAGCGACCTTACCTCGTCCATCTCGACCATCAAGGGCGATGAAATCGTGAAGAGCACTACCGGCAACGCCATGAACGCCCTCCAGGGCAAGGTCAATGGTGTGCAGGTGGCCAGCGCCGGTTCGCCTGGTGCAGCTCCAAAGATCCTCGTGCGTGGTGTCACCACCGTCAATGGTTCCGACCCTCTCTACGTGGTCGATGGTATGCCAATCTCGGGCAACATCAACTTCTTGAACAACAACGATATCGAGTCGATGGAAGTCCTCAAGGACGCTTCGGCATCAGCCATCTATGGTACCCGTGGTTCGAACGGTGTCATCCTCATTACCACCAAGAAGGGTAAGGCAGGCAATGCGAAGTTCAACTTCAGCGCTTCGGCAGGTTTCCAGACCATCGGCAATCCCAACGTTGCCGGTGCAGCCGAGTACGAAAAGGTTTATACCACCCGCTATACCAACGATAATCGTGAAGGTGGCTTCATCGGCAGCAACTACGACACCGACTGGTGGAACGAGGTTGTCAACAAGACCGCACTGGTGCAGAACTATCAGCTCAGCGTCAATGGTGGTACCGACAAGTTCCTTTACAATGTCAGCGCAGGCTACTTCCGTCAGAATTCGCAGTACGACTATGGCTATTGGGATAAGTTCAACATTCGCATCAATACCGAATACACCTTTAATAAATATGTGAAGGCCGGTCTCGACGTTGCTCCGAAGGTTGAGTCGTGGGACAACACCCCCAACCAGATGGGTGGCGCTATGTCGATGGACCCGACTACCCCCATCTTCAAGGACCAGAGCCTGTGGGGCGACAATGTATATAGCAACTACGAGCGTTCGCACAACAACGAGTCGTGGAACCCCGTGGCAGCCGTTGCTCGTGCCGACAACCATTCGCGCAACTACGGCGTGATTGTCATCCCTTATCTCCAGATCCAGCCCATCAAGCAGCTCACCCTGCGCACCCAGTATAGCGCCAATGCACGCTTCCAGCGCAGCGACGACTTCACTCCTCAGTTCACCATCGACTCGGCACACGAGTTCAACGAGTTCAGCGATGTGAGCCGCACCATGCGTGAGTATTTCGACTACAACTGGACCAACACCGCCACCTACATCGATACCTATGCTGACAAGCATAACGTCACCCTCATGGCAGGCTTCACCATGGAGCGCTACAGCGACATCTATGTGACCGGTTCGCGCGAAAACACGCCCAACGATGCTCAGCCTCTGCGCCAGGTAAGTGCTGGCCAGCAGAACCAGCAGTCGAGCGGCAATGCCGGTTACAACTCGCTCGTTTCGTGGCTCGGTCGTGTGATGTACAACTACGACAGCCGCTACTATCTCACCGCCACCATCCGTACCGACGGTTCGAGCCGCTTCCCCCACGGCAGCAAATATGCTACCTTCCCATCGGCAAGTGCAGCATGGAACTTCAGTCGTGAGGCATTCCTCGAAGGCCAGGAGTGGCTTTCGAACGGTAAGCTCCGTTTCGGTTGGGGTCGTGTAGGTAACCAGCAGATCAGCAATAGTGCCACGATGACCTTGCTCGGTGCTGCCGACTATGTGCTCAATGGCGAGCGCGTCCTGGGTACCACCGTTTCGTCGGTAGGCAATACCGCCCTGAAGTGGGAGACTGTCGAGGACTTCAACGTTGGTCTCGACCTCGCTTTCTTCAACTCTCGCCTCGAAGTCACCGCCGACGTCTATCAGAAGAAGTCGCACGATATGCTCTATCAGCGCGAGAACCTCCTCGTTCTTGGCTATCCCGCCTGGAACTCGGCCATCTGGATGAACATCGGTTCGATGAAGGCCGAAGGTTGGGAACTCTCGTTCAACTGGAAGGACCAGAAGGGCGACTGGAACTACAACCTGGGTCTCAACCTGTCGAGCGTTCGCAACAAGGCTGTGAAGTTCACCGGCGAAGGCAGTCCCGTCTATACGGGCTCTGTCTCGGGTGTTGAAGGCTCCATCATCCGCAATGAGGAAGGTGGCCTTATCAGCCGCTTCTATGGTTACAAGACCGATGGCATCTTCCAGAACTGGGAGGAGGTCTATGCGCACACCGACGAGTACGGCACACGCATCCAGCCTTCTGCACAGCCTGGTGACATCCGTTTCGTTGACCTCAATGGCGACGGCTCCCTCACCGAGGAGGACCGCACCTTCATCGGCAATCCCTATCCCGATCTTATGGTCGGCGTCAACCTCTTCGTAGGTTGGAAGAACTGGGATCTCGGCATGAACTTCTACGGAACGTTCGGCAACGACATCTTCAACAGCACACGCCAGCACTACAGCGGCCTGAACGGACAGAACGTCCTCGAAGGCACCTTCGACAAGGCTTGGCATGGCGAAGGCACTTCGAACGACATCCCTCGTCTCTCGGTGAGCGACAACAACCGCAACTATGGCCGCGTCAGCGACTTCTATGTCGAGGATGGCTCCTATATGCGTTGCAAGCAGATTCAGCTTGGCTACACCCTGCCCAAGAAGGGCTTCTTCAAGGATCACGTCCTGCGTTTCTATCTGACAGCCCAGAACCCGTTCACCATCACCGGCTACAGCGGTATGGATCCTGAACGTCCGGCTTACGACGGCAGCGTTATCGAGACGGGTATCGACAACATCGCTTATCCTTCTCCACGTACCTTCCTGTTCGGTCTTGATTTCAACTTCTAACAGTATTTTTGCCGAATATAAATTATGAAAAAGACATTATTATATTTTGCTGCCCTGGGCACCGCTGCTTCTATTGTTGTCGCTTGCGATGATTTCCTTGACGAGACGGTCAATGGTCAGCAAACCCTCGATTCATATTTCGTGACCGAGGATGAGGCCACTTCCTACCTCAACGGTTGCTACAATGCCTTGACGTTCTATGGCTGGTGGCAGATTCAGAACTTCTGGATCATGACCGACATGTGCTCCGACGACATGTGGATGGGCAATCTTCAGCAGAGCCAGAGCGACTACTATTCGCTGGCACATTATCAGGGCATCGGTCAGTCCAACGGCCCTCTCAACAACTACTGGATGCATCGTTATAAGGGAATCCTCTCGTGCAACGTTGCCATCAACCGCATCCCCAATGCACACTTCCAGGACACCCAGAAGCAGGCTCGCTTCATTGCCGAAGCCAAGTTCCTGCGCGGATACTATTATTTCGACCTGGTGCGCAACTTCGGTGGCGTGCCCATCGTCAACGACTTCATGATGCCTGAGGATGTCGAGGGCATTGCCCGTTCGTCGGCTGCCGAGGTCTGGGCCCTTGTCGAGCAGGACTTCCGCGATGCTGCCGAAGGGTTGCCGTTGCGCAGCCAGTACTCTGCCTCCGAACTCGGACGTGCCACCAAGGGTGCTGCCCTCGGATATCTCGGCAAGTCGCTGGTCTATCAGGAGAAGTGGAGCGAGGCTGCTGCCGTTCTCAAGCAGGTCATCGACTCGAAGGAGTATGAGCTGATGGAGGACTTCGGCGACGTCTGGAATGTCGATACCAACAACAACAAGGAGTCGCTCTTCGAGATCCAGACCACCTTCAACGAGACCTACGCCCTGGGCAATGCCCTTTCGGTGGTCAGCGCCAACCGTACGGAGGTCAACGATGGCTGGGCATGGGGCCTTCCCACCAGCGACCTCGAGCAGGCATTCATCGACGAAGGCGACTACGAGCGTCTCAAGTGGACCATCATCAAGACCGGTGCCACCGAGATTCCTGGCGAGGATGACTTTGCCGAACTCGTTGCCGACCAGTATGCCGCTCAGTCCAACCAGCACGCCGACATGGTGGAGGGTACCTACTACATCTCGCCCGACGTTCACAAGTCAGCACGTGTGAGCCGCAAGCTCTATATCCCCTACAAGAAGCGTCCAAGCAAGTGGAGCCAGGACTTCATCCCGCTCAACATCCGTCTGCTGCGTTATGCCGACATCCTGCTGCTCTATGCCGAGGCTTGCAACGAGACCGGCAACGACTCCGAGGCTCAGTGGGCACTCAACCAGGTACGCAACCGTGTAGGTCGTGACAATGTCACCTCTACCGGCAACACCCTCAAGCAGGCCATCCGCACCGAGCGTCGTCTCGAGCTTGCCCTCGAGTACAACCGTCTCTACGACATCCGTCGCTGGGAGTCGATCAAGAACCCGGGTCACAAGGTGATTGCCGAGATTCTTGGCCCCAATGGCTCGTTCGTCAAGCGCAACACCAACGTGCTGACTGCCGATCCCTACGAGTATGCAGCCACCAAGGAACCGAGCGACAAGGGTATCTCGTTCGACGAGAGCCGCGACCTGCTCTTCCCAATCCCGCTCTACGAGATCGAGCACTCCAATGGCTCCATCACCCAGAATCCTGGATGGAACTAATTTGAATGTGTTATAAAATAGCACCGTGGGCGACTGTAGAATCGCGGTCGTCGGCGGTGCTTTCCTTTTCATTTCCCGTCATGAAAAAAATCTTTCGCTCATTTACATCCCTTGCAACTGCCTTAATGGTTGCGTTAGTGTGCCCCGCGTGCAGCGGTGATGACGATCCTGTGGTCGATGATGTCCTCACGGTCAGCCCAGCCACAGCTACGATTGGTCAGGATGGAGGTACGCTGAAGCTCTCCGTCCAGTCGTCGCACGTGCCCACCGTCACCAGTTCCGAATCGTGGATTACGACAGGAAGTCGTGGCACCGACCCCGCTGTCGCAGGAGCCTATACCTTTACGATGAATGTGCAGGCCAACCCCAACGAGGCCGAACGCACAGCCATCCTCACCGTCATCAGTGGCAGTCAGTCGAAGAACGTGCAGGTCACCCAGTCGGCTGCCGATGTGCTGAAGGTCGAGCCCACCACCATCAGCATCGATGACCAGGAACAGACCTTCGAGATAACGATTACTACCAACGGTGTGCCACAGTTCAGCGTCGATGCCGGATGGATCACCCAGACGGCAGCTTCGAGCGAGAACAAGCGCGGCTTCAAGGCCGAAGCCAACACAGGTGCAGCCCGCACGGCCACCCTCACCTATACTTTGGGCAAGCTCACAGCCACTGTCACGGTCAAGCAGGCACAGGCTGTCCTCACCGGTGTCGTCGATCCTTCGGTGACCTATCAGACCATGGAAGGCTTTGCAGCCTCCGACTGCTGGGCACCTGCCGTCATCGGCAAGTACTGGACCGGTAAGCGCGATGGCATTGCCGAACTCCTTTTCAGCCGTGAGGTAAGCAACGGACAGCCCAAGGGCATCGGCCTTTCGATGTGGCGCAGCAACCTGGGAGGCGGTTCTGCCGAACAGGGCCTTGCCAGCAACATTGGCGTCGAGAACGGAGCCGATGGCTACAACTACTATCGTCGCGGCGAGAGTTACCTCAACGATGACCTTTCCTACGACTGGTCGCGTTGCGAGGGCCAGCGCTTCTTCCTCGACAAGGCCAAGGACTATGGCGTCGAGAGCGTCGTCCTCTTCAGCAATTCGCCCAACGTGCAGTTCACGCGCAACGGCAAGGGCTACAGCGACAGCGGACATTCGACCAACCTCAAGGCCGACTGCTACGACGACTTTGCCGGCTATATGGCCAAGGTCGCTGCCCAGTACATTGCCTGGGGCTATCCTGTCACGCATATTTCGCCCGTCAACGAGCCTCAGTATGCCTGGGAGGGACACGATCAGGAAGGCTCCGGCTGGACCAATGCCGAAATCGCCAAGCTCTCGAAGGAACTCGATGGCGCTCTCGACCGCGAAGGCCTCGCCAATGTCAAGATTCTCTTGGGCGAAGCCGGCGATTGGGAACATGCCTACAAGACCAAGAGCCCCAACGAAAGTTCGAACTGCATCTATTCTTTCTTCAATGCTTCGAGCGACAACTATGTGGGTAACCTGAGCCATATGGCTCCCGTCTATGGCGCCCACAGCTATTGGACCGACGGCACCTGGAACGGTATGCGCAACGTGCGTCAGCAGGCCTACGACAAGGCTGTCGAAAACGGCATCTCGCTCTGGCAGACCGAATGGTCGATGCTGGGCGACGGATACAGCGAGTTCCCCGGCTATGGCAACAGCAACGAGATGGATATCGCCCTCGTCATGGACAAGGTCATCTATAACGACCTCACCGTGGGCAATATGACATCGTGGAGCTTCTGGACTTCGATGGACGTAAGTCGTTGGAGCCAGCTCGACCGATTCATGCTCATCGACTTCACGCCTTCGGGCGGCACCTATAGCGTCGATCTCTCGGGCGAAGGCACCTACAAGGCCGATGCCACCCTTTGGGTACTCGGCAACTACAGTCTCTTCGTGCGTCCCGGCTTCAAGCGCATCGATGTCGATATCCCCAACTACGACCGCACGTTCTTCGGCACGGGCTTCATCTCGCCCGATGGCAAGCGCATCGTCGTGGTGATGAGCAACCTCAATGCTGCCGAGATGGAGGTGCGTCTGTCGTTGAAGGGTGTCACTCCCACCACGCTGACGTCCTACACCACCACCCAGCGTAAGAACCTCCAGCAGCAGGTGCACAACGCCTCGACCACCGTCTTCAAGCTTGAAGGAAGCAGCGTCACCACCTTCGTCTTCGATCTTTGATCTCAATCTTGGGGCCTATATTTTTTTATAGTTCCTATAATTCCTATAGCTACTATATCCACTATGGTTACTATAGCCACTATAAAGCTATAGGCCCATCATTCTTTTTTCTATAACTCCTCTTCCCATGAAACGACTTCTTTTCTCAATCATCTCCCTCTTCGCCCTGTCGGCCTCGGCGCAGGTCGGCTTTGGCGATGCACAAAAGTTCAATCAGGACTGGCTCTTCCAATTGGGCGACGACTCATTGGCAGTCAATCCCAGTTTCGACGACAGCAAGTGGCGGCATCTCGACCTGCCCCACGACTGGTCGGTCGAAGGACAGGCTTCGCCCACCCTCGCCAGTTGCACGGGCTACTATCCCGGTGGCATCGCCTGGTACCGCAAGCATTTCGTCCTCGCTGCAAATGACCCCGCCCTGGCAACCCCTCTTAACCCCTCGAACCCTTCGAACCCTTCGAACCCTTCGAACCTTTCGAACCCCTCGAACCTCACCTTCATCTACTTCGAAGCCATCTACAACCGCTCCTCCGTCTATCTCAACGGCCACTTGCTCGGCTATCGTCCCTCGGGCTTCGCGTCGTTCCTCTACGACATGACGCCCTACCTCAAGGCAGGCGACAACGTCCTCGCGGTGCGTGTCGATCATAGCCGTTATGCCGATTGCCGCTGGTACACGGGCTCGGGCATCTATCGCGATGTGTGGTATGTCGAGGCTCCCCGTACGCACCTTGCCCAGTGGGGCACAGGCTGGGTTTGCTCAAAGCTCACCGATGCTTCGGCCAAGGTCGATGTCGATGTTGCCATCGATAATGCGGAGGGTGTGAGCGGCCTGAAGTTGCACGTCCAGTTGTTCGATGCCAATGGTCGTGTGGTGGCTCAAAAGATGGTTAGCGCCAAGGCTGCCAACAAGATAAGCCTCAATGTCACTCGTCCGCATCGCTGGGACCTCAACGATCCCTATCTCTACCTGCTGCGCACCACGCTTCTGAAGGGCAATCAGCCCATCGACGGCAATGAGATCAACGTCGGCCTGCGTTCGCTGCAGTTCGATGCCAACAAGGGCTTTGCGCTCAATGGCCGCTGGATGAAGATCAAGGGCGTCTGTCTGCATCACGATGCCGGTACGCTCGGTGCTGCCGTGCCCGACGATGTGTGGCGTCGCCGCCTCGAAAACCTCAAGCAGATAGGTGTGAATGCCATCCGCTGCGCCCACAATCCGCAGGCGCCCGTCCTCTATGACCTTTGCGACGAACTTGGTCTGCTCGTGATGGACGAGGCTTCCGACGAATGGGAATTCCCCAAGCGCAAGTGGGTCGAGGGCTGGAACGTCGGCACCCCATCGTTCGACGGCACCTACGACTTCTTCGAGGAGTGGATCGACCGCGATGTGACCGATATGGTGCGCCGCGACCGCAATCACCCCAGCATCTTCCTTTGGAGCATCGGCAACGAGGTCGATTATCCCAACGATCCCTATTCGCATCCCATCCTCGACGGCAAGAACTCGGCCATCAACCAGCCGATGTTCGGTGGCTACGATCCTTCGCGTCCCAATGCCGAGCGCATCGGTAAGATTGCCAAGCGCCTCGCCGCCTGTGTGCGCAGTGTCGATACCAGCCGTCCCGTCACCGGTGCCCTTGCAGGTGTGGTGATGAGCAACGAGACCGAATATCCCGAGGCTGTCGATGTGGTGGGCTACAACTACACCGAGAATCGTTACGACGAGGACCACGCCACCTATCCCGACCGTGTCATCTACGGTTCGGAGAACGGCACAGGCTACGGTGCCTGGAAGGCTGTGCGCGACAAGGACTTCATCTTCGGACAGTTCATCTGGACGGGCACCGACTACCTGGGCGAGTCGGGTCGCTGGCCTTCGCGCGGACTGCACACGGGTCTGCTCGACTTCGGTTCGTTCCCCAAGCCACGCGGATATTTCCGTGCTGCCCTTTGGTGCGAACAGCCTGTCTGCTACATCGGTACGTTCGAAAAACGTGAGCCTCGCCGCTGGGGCAACAATCGTCCTCCGCGCGAGTTCCTCACCCAGGATGCTCCCGACATCTGGAACTACGACGAAGGCAAGACCATCCGCGTGTTCTGCTACACCAACTGCCCGCAGGCGCGTCTCCTCCTCAATGGCAGCGAGGTGGGAGCCCTGAAGCCTTTCGACGATGAGGAAGGCATCATCTTCTGGGATGTGCCTTATGCTCCCGGCGAACTTCGTGCCGAAGGCTGCGATGCCCAGGGCAATGTGCAGGCATCCTACGTCATCCGCAGTTCCGGTCGTCCTTATCAGATTCGTGCCACGGTCGATAAGGAAGTGATCGGTGCCGATCGTCGTGTGGCGCATATCACGGTCGAAGTGCTCGACGAGAACGGCATCGTGGTGAAACTTGCCGATAACAACATACGCTGCGAGGTCGAAGGTCCTGCCCGCCTCCTGGGTCTCGAAGGCTCCGACAACAGCGATATGGGCAACTATCGCGACAACCTCCAGCGTGTCTATATGGGTCGCCTCCTGGCCTATGTGGGCAGTGTGGGCGAAACTGGCCGCGTCACCGTCCGCTTCTCTTCCCCGCTGCTCAAATCCGCCGAGGTCAGCTTTGAAGTTCAATAATCCGATAATCTGAGTTTTCGGAGTACCCCGAATAATCCGAGTATTCCGAGTCCTCCGAAATCCTCCGATATTTTTCTAAAATTATGTTCAAGAAACTCCCATCCTTTTTGCTCCTCCTCTCCACCTTCCTCCTCATCTCCTGCACCCGTCCTGAAGACTTTGTCGTCGATCTGAGTGGAGAGTGGGAGGTGCGCCTCGATAGTCCCGACGCAGCGCCGCAGTCCATCCAGTTGCCCGGAACCACCGATATGGCAGGCATCGGCACGGCCGACACGCTGCAGCCACGCCTCGAGAAGCCGCAGGTCCTGCGTCTCACGCGCCGTCACAGTTTCGTGGGTGAGGCCTATTACACCCGTTCGTTCGAAGTGAAGAAGAAAATGGCCGACAAGCCGTTGGAGCTCATCCTCGAACGTGTGCTTTGGAAGAGCACCGTCCTCATCGATGGTCAGCCAGTCGAGGCACTCGACTACACCGACGAGAGCCTCGCAACGCCCCATCGCTACGCCTTGCCGCGAGGGCTTGTTGCAGGCCGACACACCATCCAGGTTTGTGTCGATAACCGCAAGCAGTACGACATCTCGGTCGATGAGCTCTGCCATTCCTACACCGATGCCACGCAGGTCAAGTGGAACGGCATCCTGGGTAAGATGGAGCTGCGTGCCCTGCCCGAAGTCAGCATCGATAGGATGGAGGTCTATCCCGACCCCACGCTCAAGCGTCTCGATGTGGTGCTCACTGTCACCAACCACACCTCTGAGTTTCAGGATGCCTATCTGATGCTGATCACTTCGCCCAAGGGGCAGGGGTCCGAGATGTGGCCGTCCTCGCCCGTGCAGGAGACGTTCGAGCCAGGCACCACTACGCTCACCTTGAGCTGCAATCTGCCCGCCCATGCCCCGCGCTGGTCCGAGGCGCATCCCGACTTGCTTGTTGTCGGGGCAAGTATGGAGACCAAGGGAGACATCACCGAGACGATGGTCAACGTGGGTCTTCGCCAGGTCGATACGCGCGATGGCAAACTGCTCGTCAATGGTGAACCCGTCTTCCTGCGCGGTGCGCTCGAATGCTGCATCTTCCCGCTCACGGGCTGTCCGCCCACCGACAAGGAAGGTTGGCAGAAGGTGTTCGAGACAGCCAGGGAATGGGGACTCAATCATCTGCGTTTCCATTCGTGGTGTCCGCCCAATGCCGCCTTCGAGGTGGCCGACGAGATGGGCTTCTATCTTGGTGTGGAGTTGCCCATCTGGGCCACCAACCTGGGCAGCGACAGCACGGTCTATGACTTCCTGCGTCACGAATACGAGAGCATCGTCCGCAACTACGGCAATCATCCGTCGCTCTGCCTGCTCAGTGTGGGCAACGAGTTGCAGTACGACTTCGACTTTCTCAATGCCTTCGTCGCCGAGATGAAGGTACGCGATCCGCGCCATCTCTACACCACCACCTCGTTCACCTTCGAGAAGGGACATGGCGGCCATCCCGAGCCCGAGGACCAGTATTTCGTCACCCAATGGACCGACCGCGGATGGGTGCGCGGACAGGGAGTCTTCGATGCCGAACCGCCAGCATTCAACCGCAACTACAATGCCTCGACCGAGGGCATCGCGGTGCCCATCATCACCCACGAGATCGGACAGTATTCGGTCTATCCCGACATCAAGGAGATCGACCGCTACACGGGTTCGCTCGACCCGCTCAACCTGAAGGCTGTTCGTGCCGACCTCGAGCAGAAAGGCCTGCTCGACCGTGCCGAGGACTGGCTCCAGGCATCGGGCCATCTGGCTGCGCTGCTCTATAAGGAGGAGATCGAGCGTGCGATGAAGACGCGCGGCATCTCGGGCTATCAGTTGCTTGGTCTGCAGGACTTCCCCGGCCAGGGCACGGCCCTCGTGGGTCTGGTCAATGCGTTCTGGGAGTCGAAGCACGTGGTCGAGCCGTCGTGGTTCCGTCAGTTCTGTGCGCCCGTCGTTCCGCTTGCCAGTTTCGACAAGGCTGTCTATCGCACCAGCGAACCTCTGCTTGTCGATCTGCAGTTGGCCAACTATTCCGGTCAGGCGCTGGTAGGTCGCGAACTGCACTGGTCGCTGCTCGGTGCCGATGGCAACATGCTGCAGCAGGGGGCGAAGGCATTGGTCGAAGTGGCCAATGGCGACGTCACGCGCATCGACAGCCTGCGTCTGAGCCTTTCCGACATCAAGGCGGCAAGTCGGCTCACCCTGCGTCTGGCAGTGAGCGAAAGCGAGTGGTGCAACGAGTGGCCCCTCTGGGTTTATCCCGATGTGCCTGAGGTCAACGATGATGTTTGCGTCACTGCCAGTCTGAAAGAAGCCGAAGCCGTCCTGGCCAAGGGTGGCACGGTCATCCTTTCGCCTGTGCTCGGTTCGCTCGAAGGCCTTGAGGGCAAGTTTGTGCCGGTGTTCTGGAGTCCCGTCCACTTCCCCAAGCAGGCGGGCACCATGGGCTTGCTCTGCAATCCCGCGCATCCTGCCCTGGCACAGTTCCCCACCGAGAGTTTCGGCAGCTGGCAGTGGTGGCGTCTCGCCAAGCGCAGCACGGTGCTTGACATCGATTCGCTGCAGCAGTCCGTTACTCCCATTGTCGAGAGTGTCGATAACTTCATGCACAACCGTCGTCTCTGCACGGTGTTCGAAGCCAAGGTGGGAGAAGGGCGTCTGCTCTTCTCGTCCATCGACCTGCTCTCGAAGGGTGCCGACAGCCCAGAACTCCAGCAGATGCTCTATAGCCTCCGCACCTACGCCGCCTCTTCGTCCTTCGCCCCTCGTCCCTCGCTTTCCCCCGACCAGCTCCGCTCCCTCTTCAAGTCCCGTGTCGAAGTGAAGCGCCAGGGCGCCACGGCGATCTACGAATGAATTGGCTCGACAATTATTTAATGAAATAACAAATTAAATTTTCAATAAATTATATTTTTCTTGTCGTCAAAGACCACTCGAAAAGAAACGCTAATTCTCAACCCAGGGATAATAGAATCGGGATCCGGATGGCTATTATGCTGAACCATATCCTCAAACGAACGTCGGAGGACATGCTGCTATCGAATCATGTCCTTGTGCGAACGTTGGGGGACATGCTGCCATCGAATCATGTCCTTCTACGAACGTTGGGGGACATGCAACTATCGGATCATGTACGTCTACGAACGTTGGGGGACATGCTGCCATCGGAACATGTCCGTCTACGAACGTTGGGGGACATGTTACTATCGAATCATGTCCGTCTACGAACGTTGGGGGACATGTTACTATCGAATCATGTCCGTCTACGAACGTTGGGGGACATGTCGCTGTCGGATCATGTCCTTCTGCGAACGTTGGGGGACATGCTACTGTCGAATCATGTCCTTCTGCGAACGTTGAGGGACATGCTGCTGTCGAATGATGTCCTTCTGCGAACGTTGGGGGACATGCTGCTATCGGATCATGTACGTCTACGAACATTGGTGCACAATTTCCTGCAGAAAGTTGTACGTCTACGAACGTAGGCGTACATACCACGATTGGAAATGGAGAATTGTGCTTTCGGATTAGAGGACGTCACTGCTCGGAAAGCAGGTTACAATTTCGGATACATCGTCTTCTATGTCATCAAGCACTGTCTTACCCTGAAATTACTTGACCATATCCACATCGAAGCATAAAGAACCTGTCTTTTCTCGCTCAAACTATTCATCCGAAGGCGCGGCATCTTCTACTGATTTGGAAATCGATTTCGCGAAGACAATTTGCACATTTGACGCGAAAATAGTGAAAAAAACAGGCCAAATAAATTGAAGAAACAAAAATAATACATATATTTGCAGCGGAATACTATGAACTCGCTCGCTATACGACATAGTAAAAAGCATCGACAAAGCCTGTCCGTCGTGTCATGGCTTAGCGAAGCTGTAGAATACCAATGGCGCAGTCAATGGCTGGCACTACTACAATCAAGACTATATGGTAAATAATCGAGTGGTAGTTTCACAAAGCGGAAGCGTGGAGCAGACCAATCACTACTATCCTTACGGTGCCCTGTTTACATAATCATGATGAAAACATTTATTTATATACAATTGGCTTTGTTCGTATCATCTATCGTCTCTTGTAATACAAGGGGCGAAGATGTTGTCATCTATTATCACTATGACAAGAACAAGAAAGAGGCTGAAGTGATTGCGGGAGAAAAGAAATATTCTGGAGATTTGGTGATACCCTCAACAACCACATTGAACG
>Ga0310691_10002836_pt1 | contig 21980 bp, 18 predicted proteins | sample 176DNAGHGlowgp2_FD_203887 | JGI IMG/M metagenome (GOLD analysis project Ga0310691, IMG submission 203887) | Sheep rumen microbial communities from Palmerston North, Manawatu-Wanganui, New Zealand - 1766 DNA GHGlow gp2 (v2) (version 2) | ecosystem: Host-associated > Mammals > Digestive system >...
TTCCATCAGAATGTCGCAACGTTCGTAGGCATTATTCTTCAGCGGTATCTCCTTGAATCCCAATTTGCGATAAAGAGCAATGGAGGCTTCCAGGCGGGTGTTGCCTTCGAGAAAGATTCGTTTTACATCATGACTGCGGGCATAGTCGAGCAGAGCTTCGCCAAGTTTGCGTCCGATACCTCTGCCTTGTGCATCTGGAGAGACTGCCATCTTTGCCAACTCGTGGCAGTCAGATTCGGGATGTGGTTTCAGCGCACAGCAACCCACAACCTGTCTGCTTTCGTCTATAGCCAGAAATATCTGGCCACCATGGCCGATGATGTTGTCATCAATATGTGCAAATGTGTCAAGATCAGACTGCTCCAGTCTGAACCAAGTCTCTATCCACTGCTTGTTCAGTTGGATAAAGTCCTGCTTGTATTGCGGCTCGTATGTGACAATTCGTATCATCAAGTTTTAAATGGTTTATCATAATAGGTGTTCCAAACCTATTGAAGGTAAGAAACTGTTGCAAAGGTAATTTTAGACCGGATGCTCTAAAAAGTCAATGTGTAAGCAAAATGGTTAAATAAATAACAAAATGTCAATTATGGTAGAGTAGGGGATTGGAAAGTTGTAGTCAAGACTCCTTTACTTTGCAGTCTGCTTTGAGGAACGCTTGTCGCGATGGTATGAGCGATATTCGTCCATCTCAATCTCCACGTCAGGTTCGGTCAGTTCTCCGTTGCGTGGTAATTGTATCTGTTGGTATTTTATGTCTATTCCACGCTCACGCCACATAGACTCGTAGTAAGTCTGTATGGATGCCGCCTCGGCATAGCGTTCATCTTGCTCAGCATATAGGTTTGTGGTGCGCAGCGATACTGGCAGGTGGTTGTTGTCTGCCATGTAGGAGGTGTAGGTGAAGAGAAAGTTTGAGTCAGTCTTCAGGTGTACTGTGCCGCCATCGGTCAGAAAATGTCGGTAGCGCTCCATGAAATATGTGGAGGTCAGTCGCTTGCGTGGGTTCTTCATCTGTGGGTCAGAGAATGTGAGCCATATCTCCTGCACCTCGTCTTCGGCGAAGAAACGGTCTATTATCTCAATGTTTGTGCGCAGGAACGCCACGTTTTTCAGTCCCAGACGCAGTGCCTCCGTGGCGCCGGTCCACATTCGTGCTCCCTTGATATCAACGCCGATGAAGTTCTTGTCGGGGTAGCGCTGAGCCAGTCCTACGGCGTATTCGCCGCGGCCGCAGCCCAGTTCGAGCACAATGGGGTTGTCATTGTGAAAATACTGTTCGCGCCAGTGGCCCTTCATGTCGAACGGCACGTTGTCAACTACGCTGTATGGATATTGGAATACGTTCTCGTATCGCTCCATGTCGGCGAATTTCGCCAGTTTACCTTTTCCCATCTTTTAGTCGTTTTGTCGTGCAAAATTACGATTTTTTTCTTGAATGAGCAAACAAAATGTAATTGAAAAGTTTGGTGATGTCATAATAAATCGTTACCTTTGCAAATATAAACCATATAGAATATATATTAAGGTGGTTTTACAGTGACGAAATTGAAGAAATATAAAAATGAGATAAACATATGAGAAACAATCCTACAGGTTTAATGTCAGACAATGGGTACGCTTATCCGTCAGAAACGCAACTGAGAAATATATTTGCTTCATCGTGTGTAGAATCTGTTGCAAGTCGATTACAGGTTCCTGCTACAGATGTATATGACAGGATGAAGAGGGTAGAACTGTTTCGCGATTTGATTTATCCGTGTTACGATACCCTTCATACTCAAAGCCGGGAGATTATAACGGAGGACATACTCGAGGCATTGAGGGTAAGGGAGGAAAAACTAAAGGTGGGTTCTAAAAATTCCCACGAGTTAAATTAGTTAAGTACATGAATAACATTATGTCATATTTTTGTTTTCTTTCGGTGCAAACTGTTAACTTCTGTGGTCACATAGCCCGCTATGCTCCCTTATCAGTTAACATTTTGCCCTCGAAACAAATTCAAAAATCTGACAGTGGGAATTATTAGAACCCACCTAAAAACAAATAAGAAATGAAAATATACCACGGAGGAACGGCAATAGTTAAATATCCGGTAGTTGCTGCGGGGAGACCGCAACTTGACTTTGGACTGGGGTTCTATGTTACGGATATAAAGTCACAGGCAGAGTCTTGGGCGCAGCGTATGCAGCAAATAAGGGTGATACCGGGTGTAGTTAATGTTTATGACCTTGATATTGACGAGGTGAAAAAGTCTTTCCGGTATTACCGTTTTGATCATTATGATAATGAATGGTTGCAATTCATTGTAGCAAACCGCATAGGTCGTAAGGATATAAAAAAATATGATGTGGTAGAGGGCGGTGTAGCTAATGATCGCGTTGTTGACACTGTAGAAGCATATATAGCGAATCTAATGCCTCTGGATATGGCATTGCATGAGTTGGCAAAACACCAACCAAACAATCAAATTTGCATTGCCAATCAGAAGGTGATTGACGAGTGCATGGTATATGTTGAATCCTATAAAATATAATGTCAGATGCTGAGTGATTTACTTATGTGGAATAAAATAGGCAGGATAGTTACTCTGCTTTCAGAGAGGCTGGGTATATCTTCGGAGCATGCTTTGGATTTGTTTTATACATCAAGGACATGCAGGCTGTTGCATGACCCGTCAACACAACTTTATACTTTCAGCGATGCTTATATAGTAGAGGACGTAATCATGGAACAGCAATAGATTACAGATATAGAAAACAAGCCGCAGGGAACTTATTCCTGCGGCTTGTTTTTTTATTTATCCATTAATGAAAGCCTCATGTGGCGTTTCTTGTTTCAAGTCTTCATAGAAATGTGCGCGTGCCGTACACATGTATGGTTCCAAGAAGAAGAAACCTATGCCGCACGACAGTATGCTGAGCAGAGCCCAACCAATGAAACTGAGGTCGAGAAGGAAAAGTTTCATCTTGTAACCCTCCATCATCTGCATGCTCTTCTCTATGGCAGCGTTCTCCGTTATCTCCGGGTCATCCTTCAGTATGTATTCCGTCATGGCGTAGGAATAGCTCTTGATGATGCCGGGAACGATTAACAGCAACATCCACAATAATGTGTAAACCATCTTCAGCAGCATGGTGACGAGAATGCGCGACCAGTTGCCACGATAACCGTCAAACAGTTGGTCTAGCACAATCTTCTCCTGTCCGCGTGCTACGTTGAGGAATATGATGATAAATCCCCACGCCAGTTGAATGGTGGCAAGCGTCCATAGAAAACTTGCATTGCGGAATATGGTGAAGTTCATGGCAAGTCCGACTCCACTTGTTATCAGCATATATATCAGTGTAACAATGGCAGCATCGCCCCATTTGCCTTCAAGGGAGGCTATCGCCCTGTCCTTGTATCCGGTGCAGGTGTCCATCATGGCCTTATTCTATTACCACGCGGGTCCAGTTGTGTGTGTCAGGCTCGATGCCGTACTGTATGTTGCGCAGCTTGGTAAAGAGCTTCTCTGACCATGGTCCTGGCTTGTCGCCGAAGGTGTATGTCTTGCCTGTTGCGGGGTCGTCAATCTTAGAGATTGGTGAGATAACTGCAGCTGTACCGCAAGCACCAGCCTCCTCGAAAGTCTCCAGTTCCTCTTCTGGTATCTGGCGACGCTCTACCTTCATGCCGAGGTCCTCAGCCAGCTGCATGAGTGACTTGTTGGTGATAGAAGGCAGGATAGAGGTTGACTTAGGAGTGATGTATGTATTGTTCTTGATACCGAAGAAGTTGGCTGCGCCAGCCTCGTCGATGTACTTTTTCTCCTTTGCGTCAAGGTAGAACTCGCATGCGTAGCCCATGTCGTGAGCCTGCTTGTTAGCCTGCAGCGAAGCAGCATAGTTGCCGCCCACCTTATATATACCGGTGCCGAGTGGGGCAGAGCGGTCGTAGTCGCGGATGATGACGTATGGGTTTGCAAAGAAACCACCCTTGAAGTATGGACCTACAGGTGTGACGAAGATGAGGAACAGGTATTCTGTTGCAGGGTGAACGCCAACCTGCGCTGATGTACCGATGAGCAGAGGACGCACGTAGAGTGTCGCACCGCTCTCGTATGGCGGTATGAACTCCTGGTTGAGTCGTACCACCTTGTCAACCATCTCATTGAACTTCTCCGTAGGCAGCTCAGGCATCAGTATGCCGCGACATGTTGACTGCAGGCGTGCAGCATTCTCGTCGGTACGGAACACGCGCACCTTGCCGTCTGGGCAGCGATATGCCTTGAGTCCCTCGAATGCCTCCTGACCATAGTGCAGGCAGGTAGCAGCCATGTGCATAGGGATGGTCTCTTCGGATGAAACTTCTATTTCACCCCACTTGCCGTTGCGATAGTAGCAACGAACGTTGTAATTAGTTTTACGGTAGCCAAAACCAAGGTTACCCCAGTCTAAGTTCTCCATGTCTAAGTATGTTTTATTTCTTAATAACCTTATCTGTTGTTATTGTGCCGTTAGTATATGTTATACGGCGGATGTTCACGCCTGTCTGCGGTGTGTTTACTTGCATGCCGTCAAGTGTGAAGTACTCTACCTTGCTGATAGCCGAAGCCTGCTGCTGTATGCAGCCTATGGCTGTGGCTGTGGCAGGATAGTATTCGTTGACGCTTACGTCGGCGTTGGCGTTGCCGCCTTTTACGATATCCTCCACTATGCTGTTGAGATAAACCTCAAGGTTGGTGTACCATCCTTTTGAGTCGAGGGTACGTGTCACGGCATCGCTTGCACTGTTCTTATTGAGGCCGTTGGCATCCTCCCATGCATCTGGCATGCCGTCCTGGTCAGTGTCCCAACCTGAGGCACGGCTCTCGGATTTTAGTTCCGGGTATGCCACGAGTTTGCTGTCGATGGTGGCAGCAGGGTCTTGTATCAAGTCGATGATGCCAGGCAATGGTGTCACTGCAGAGCCATCCTTCGGACTTACAGTAACGGTGCCGGTGTAGTTGTATGTGCCGGTCTTAGCCTCCTCGGCATAGCGTGCATCGATGGCATCGCGCACTAATGACGCGCCGCAGTATTGCAAGACCTTCTCGTATGCGTTCTGGGCAGAGTGCGTGGTAACCTCGCCGCATTCGATAGGCTCGGTCATCTTTACAGGTACGCAATCTACATTGTTAATCTTAGTATATGTCACGCCAGAGCCATAGTAGTGGTTGGCGTCAGGAATATACATCTCACCGTTGAGATATGACAGGCCGTTGTCAGAGCATATTACACCTTTCCAGTCGTAGTTCTCTGAAGGCGTAGCCTTTGATACGTAGTTGCCGTTTACATAGTAGCGTGAGGCGTAGCCCCAGTAAGTGGAGTTGTCGCTTGAGTTACCGTTGTTGCCAACGCTGATGTTGGTTACTATCTTAGGGTTTGAAGTCGCAGGACCACCCTTATAATAGTTGTTCACCATGTTGATTTGTCCGCCGCCAGGACCGCCGTAGCAACCGCCGGTACCCCAGTTATACATTACGCAGTTACGGAAATCCACGCGTTCAGCCTGTATGCAGTTTTCGTAGAGCTGTGTGTCGAGGTTGCCTGTGTAGTTGTATCGTGCGCCGTTGAAGCGTGGCACGCGGTTTTGCATGTGCAGCAACATGTTGTGGTGGAAAGAAGCACCCTTGCCTCCCCATATACCACCGTATGAGTGCTCGCCCTTTGAGTGGCCGGGGTTGCGCAGAGCCTCGCCGAGCATGCACCACTGCAAGGTGAAATCCTTGTTGTCGTAGAATGAAGCCAACTCGTCGATGCTCCAAGAGAAAGAGCAGTGATCGAGTATGATGTTCTTCTTCTGTCTGCCCCATGCAGCATCTGCTCCGTCATCAATATTCTTTATCTGTGAGCGGCGGAAGCGTATGAAGCGTACTATCACGTTCTCACTTTTGTTGAATGAAACAGTATAATAACGTATCGTGATACCATCACCGGGTGCAGTTTGTCCGGCTATGGTGCAGTTGCTTGGTATTTCAAGTTGCTTCGTCAAGTCAATGTATCCGCTGACGTCGAAGACGATTGTGCCGGGCATGGTCTGCTTCAGTGCCCATCGCAGTGAGCCTTTGCTGGTATCGTCGGCAAGACGTGTGACGTGATATACACGTCCGGTAGTTGTCGTTCTGCCACCAGTGGTGGTGTATCGTGCGAAGCCTTCTGCGCCTGGGAAAGCCGGAATGTTGTCAGCATGTGATGATGATGCAGACAAATAAAACAGTATTGTCGTAAGAGCGTATTTCAGTTTCATATTCAAATATTTAATGTTTGAATATGCAAAATTACACTTTTTTCTTGAAATGACCAAATAATAAGACAATAAAAAAAAGCCTGCAGGCAAATACTGCTTGCAGGCTTTTTATATCTGAAATCTATTTCTGTCCTTTATCTTTATTAGAAATAGAAGTTAAGAGAAATGTTGGCACCGAAGTTTCCTGTGCTGAGGAAAGTATCCTTCTCGTCTATTCTTCCGTAGCTCTTAATGAGTGTGCTTTCTGGATCGACGTTGTAAGAAGAATGTCTCCAAGTTTTAGCAACACCGAAATCAAGATTCGCTCCAAGAGAAATCTGAGGAATAACGAAGTATTCTACACCTGCTGTCAGAGCAAGTCCCAATTTGTTTGTAGGAGCACCATTATATGCATAGTTTCCGTCATTCTCTCCGTCAGTAATTGTGGTATATGTCCATTTGTTTGTGTGAACATATACAAGGTTTGCACCGAAGATAGGCTGCAGACGCTTACCTGGACGCAGACGATACTCAACTCCGCCCATAGCTTGGAATGCGGTAGTAGAAACTCTCTTGTATGAAGTTACTTTCTCAATGTCATCAGCTTTATCATAGTTGTTTGTGACATCGTAGCTGTTGTTGAAACCAAAACCACCAACAATGGCGATGTTGTCCTTCAGGAAATACTTACCAGTGATAGTTGTGCCACCGAACAGATTGTCGCTGTCAAGACCTTCAAATGGTTTAACAGAGTTGTTCTGAGTACCATTAAACATGTTGCCGATGTAGTTGAGGACTGGGTTAGCGTTGAATGTGATTGCAAAACCACCCTCTTTAGAACCATAATACTTCTCATCCTGTGCGTTTGCAGCAACTGTCATTACAGCCATAACTGCAATCATGAAAATCTTTTTCATCTTTTTGCCTTTTTTGTTTAGAACTTTTAATTAATAAAGTTTATTGCTTTTAATAGTAAAAATGTTATCCTAATACCTGTTCTTTCTTTGCATTTTTTGAAAAACGTGTGCAAAAGTATATACTTTTTTGCTTTTTAAGAAGAAATTTTGCGGAAAACAATACTAATTGTCCATCTTTCTTGACGTATGTTAATAGAATTTAATAAGCATTGCTAATATTTCTGTTTTTTCGTTGTATTTTTGCGATTACTTTTGCGATGGTATGCTTATAAAAAAGCCTGCGGGCATTTCTGCTCGCAGGCTTTATATAGTTAAATTTTATCTTTTGATTAGAAGTTGTAGTAAACACCGAGGCTGATGTCTGTGTTGTCAGCGTTGATTCCGAAGTTAGAACCACCGCCGAGTTCGTCACTTGCCTTGGTGTAGCCGAGGTTGCCAAGGATTGCAACGAGGCTAACCTTGTCAGAAGCCTTCAGTGAAACACCTGGACGAACACCGATTGAGAATACAGAGCCAGACTTGTCTGACTTGAAGTTCCTTGATGCGTCAAAGTTAGTGCTTGAGAAAGATACATAACCATCAGCGAAGAAAGATGCAATGCCAGTCTTAGCAAATGTATAACGAGCGTATGGTGCAATAGTGAAAGATGTACCTGTGAGGTTTGCCTCCACACCATTAGTGAGGTTGTTAGCCATACCGAAACCAACCTGTGCACCTACTGCCCACTTGTCGTTGATGTTGTAACCAACTTCAGGAGCGATGTTAAGGGTTGTCTGTGAGTCTGCATCCTTAGATGCTTTTGTGAAGTTAAGACCAAAGCTACCACCGATGTACCACTGTGCGTTTGCAGAGACAGCTGCTACAGCCATAACTGCGATCATAAGAATTTTCTTCATAGTGTTTAAATTTTGTTTATCACTTTTTGATTAATAAAAAATGTTTATCACTTTTGAATTCAGGGACAGTGTTTGTCCTTGTTTCGTGTGCAAAAGTATATAGTTTCTAACATCCTACGAAAACTTTTAACAGAAAATTGCGTTTTCTATGCCTTATTCTTGATTTAGATTAATAAAAGACGCGTTTTAGAGCCTTATTCAGTGTGTTTTAATCGTGAAATGTAGAAATGTTTATCGTTTTGCAGTGTTGTTTATTTCTTTGCAGTGTTTTTTTTCGTTTCTTCGAATGTGAGTTTGCGGTTAGAGTTGTCTGCCAATACCTGGTTGACAATCTCTGTGATTTGTTGCTTCAATTCGTTGATGAATGTGCCTGCATCATATTTGCGTTGCTCTATGTCGCGCAGCTTTTTCTCCCAAAGTCCGGTGAGCTCAGGCGACTTCAGCAGTTCCTCATGAATAAGGTCAATGAGGGCAATGCCCATGGAAGTAGCGACTATTCGTTTGCGTTCGCGTTTGATGTAGTGGCGTTTGAACAAAGTCTCGATGATGTTAGCCCTGGATGACGGACGGCCTATGCCGTTCTCCTTCATGGCAGCACGCAGTTCCTCGTTGTCAACAAACTTGCCTGCCGTCTCCATGGCGCGGAGCAGGGTGGCCTCTGTATAATAAGGTGGAGGCGTAGTCTGCTTTTCTGTCAGCGTAGGCTCATGAGGTCCGTTTTCGCCCTTGACGAATGTAGGCAGCGTCTTTTCTTCGCTATCCTCCTTCTTCTCTCCTTCACCGTCAGTGTTCTGCTCAGCAGATTTTGCTTTTTCGAATACAACGCGGTATCCAGGTTCGAGAATCTCCTTACCAGTCGTCTTGAACTTAACGTCGCCAGCCTGTCCTTCTACAGTGGTTGTAGAGAATTTGCAGTCAGGATAGAACACGGCAATGAAGCGGCGTGCCACGAGGTCATATACGTTACGCTCCACGTCGGTAAGTCCTGCCGGAACTATGCCGGTAGGTATGATGGCATGGTGGTCGGTAACCTTAGAGTTGTCGAATACCTTCTTGCTTTTTATGAGAGTCTTGCCACCTATGGCACGTATGAGGTCGGCGTATGGTGCAACGCCGTTGAACTTAACCTGGAAGACACCATTCAGTGTCTGCGGACATTTCTTGTATATGTCGTCGGTAAGGTACTGTGTGTCAACACGCGGATAGGTGGTTACCTTCTTCTCATAAAGACTCTGTATAATGTTCAGGGTTGTCTCTGCGGTGTATGAGAATTTCTTGTTACACTCCACCTGCAGCGTTGTGAGGTCAAACAGTTGTGGTGGCGCCTCCTTGCCGTTCTTTTTCGTTACCGATGTAACTTCAAACGGCTTGTCCTTTATCTCGCTGAAGGCAGCTTCGCCCTCTTCCTTTGACGTGAACTTGCCTTTCGTGGCAGTAAACAACGTGTCACGATATATTGTTGACAATACCCAGTAAGGTTCAGGCTTGAAGTTGTCTATCTCCTTCTGACGGTTTACTATTATGGCGAGGGTAGGGGTCTGCACACGTCCTATGGACAAGACGCTGCCACCGTCGCTGCTGCGTTGGCGGTTGTCACGATATTTAATGGTGTAAAGTCGTGTGGCATTCATGCCTAATATCCAGTCGCCAATGGCGCGTGACAGTCCGGCAAGATACAAAGGTTCATATTCTTTCTGGTCTTTCAGCGTATTGAACCCTTCCTTTATGGCATCTTCGGTAAGTGAAGATATCCATAGTCTTTTTACAGGACACTTCACGCCAGCCTTCTGCATCACCCAGCGTTGTATCAGTTCACCCTCCTGACCGGCATCACCGCAGTTGATGATGCTGTCAGCCTGCTTGAACAGTTTCTCCACTACGGCAAACTGTTTTATTATGTGTTCCTGGTTGATGAGCTTTATTCCGAAACGTTGTGGTATCATAGGCAGTGATCCTAACGACCAGTGTTTCCACATATCCATGTAGTCGTTGGGTTCTTTAAGCGTACACAGGTGTCCGTAAGTCCACGTCACCTGGTATCCGTTACCTTCTATATATCCATCGCGTGTCGTCGTTGCTCCCAGCACCTTTGCTATGTCGCGTGCCACGCTTGGTTTCTCTGCTATACAAACAATCATGTTATTTAGGTGGGTTCTAAAAATTCCCACGAGTTAAATTAGTCAATTATATGAATATCATTATGTCATCTTTTTGTTTTCTTTCGGTGCAAACTGTTAACTTCTGCGGTCACATAGCCCGCTATGCTCCCTTATCAGCTAACATTTTGCCCTCGAAATAAATTCAAAAATCTGACAGTGGGAATTATTAGAACCCACCTTAACTACATAAAAATCATCACTGAGATTATGAAACAACGCTTTATCATGTCAATACTATGTCTGCTCATGGCACTGTACGTCAGCGCAGACGAGACCTCGTACTACTTCTGGAAAGGCAAGCTCGGCAATACCGAGGTCAAGATGGCTTGCGCCGTAAAGGACGACATCATGACAGGAGAGATATTCCAAAACATTGACGGCGAGACCGTAGTCTGCAATGTTGCCGGACTGAAGAACGGCAGCCTGTTCGACATCAAGGCCTACAGGGAGATTGAAGGTGAAGGCATAGTGCACATCTACTTCCTCAGGGCAGAGATAAAGAACGGTGAACTGGTTGGCATAACGCAAAACAACGGGCATAAGTTCAAGCTGAAGAAGTTTTCCGACCATTACGCCTACCCCATCGACCAGCAGAACGGCGCATACAACAGTCCGTATATCGAGGGTAAGACTTTCAATTTCAGCGGATGGGACCACGGTGGTGAATACATCTACGAGAACCACATGGGCGTAAAAGGCGAGCTGACATTGTGGTACAAGCCCGACAATGAGAGCTTCACACTGTCTATCAGGCGCGACTCTGAAGGCTATGGTGCCGGCAACGATGCGCTCGTCGGCATCAATGGCATAACGCCTAACCAAGAGACCGGCAACTTCGTCACCGCACTGCAGGAATGCAACTATCGCTTCAGCGTCAGGTTCTACGACCATTTCCTCGTAATCCGCCAACTGAGCGGTTCGCCTGCCAAGTGTTTCGGCAGCGGTGCCGGCATCGTTGGCATATACATCATGGTACCGGCAAAGGGTTAGGCAATACATAAACGGTGTAAGATTTACTGACCAAAGGAACGTAATCAACAGAACTCACAAAAAATATCATATCATGAAGAGATTATCTTTCGTATTACTGATGGTGCTTGCCATTGTCTGCAATGCCTATGCACAGAAGTTCAGCGGCAAAATCGGTGAATATAACGTAACGCTTTACGCTGACTTCCGCAATGCCAGCGAGGGCGACTCACTCGGCTACTATTACTATAACGACCGACCAGGCACTAAGTTCAAGCTCGTCGTTGCAGAGAGCGAGGACCTCGACATCGCCTTAAGGAGATACGTCATAAAGGAATATTCGCCGAAGGGCAACAACACAGGCAAGTTCGTAGGCAAGCACTCCACCAGATGGGACAACTTCTCCGGCAAGTTCACCAATAATCGCGGCAAGGAGTACGACTTCGAATTCATATTCCTTGAGGAACTAAACAAATAGCAACATCCCATACTGCCACAAGTTCCACTTTAGGATTTCAAGCTATAGGTAAAACCTGAAGAATACGTAGGCTACGCCGTAGGAAACGGTGTAGTCACTCCGTCTGTTCCTCCACAAGCACCATGCACTTTTCAAAGACAGACAGAGTACAATCATGCTGTAAATCACACCAAAATATATACATTTCACGTTTTTTACATTCATTTCTTTGCGCATCTCATTATTTATTAGTAATTTTGCCAAGATTTTGGAGTATCCGACTATTCCACCCACAAGACGAAAAATAAAGATAACAAATATTCAAAATGAATTTTTTAGACAGAAACGAGTTTAATTTCCAACCATCACAGAAGGTCATTGAGACTGTAAAGAATTTCGACCCTCAGACCCTTTGTTTCTACACCCGTATATATGATGAAGGCAAGAAGAGCGTAATCTCTGTAAAGCTTAGCGAAATCTACGGCATACCTGAAGAGCAGGTGCTGCTGACATACGGTGGAGAGGACTTGCTGAAGAACGCCATACACTACTTCCTGATGAAGGGCGACAACAAGAAAATCCTCATACCTGAATTCTCTTGGTGGTACTACAACCGCGTAGCATCAGAGTGTGGCGGAACATTCGAGATGTACCCCCTGCATGAGCAGGACGACACCTTCGCCTATGACATCGACGAGGTGATAGAATACACCAACCGCGTACACCCTCGCATGCTGCTGCTGGCATCGCCTAACAACCCTACCGGCAACGGACTGACTCCTGAGGAGACCGGACGCATAATGGAGAACATACCGTCTGACACCATGGTGCTCATTGACGAGGCTTACGCTTCATTCATATCTGACGACACTGACTATATCGCTCCGCTGATAAATAAGTACGGCAACCTGATTATCTCACGTACGCTGTCTAAGTTCTACGGCCTGCCAGGCCTGCGCTGCGGTTTCGGATTCATTGGCAAGGGCCACGACCAGTTCCTCAGCTATACCAACAAGTACCTGGGCTACAACCGCTTCTCTGAGGCTGTGGCACTCGCTGCACTTGACAGTCACGACCACTACCGCAAGGTAGCCGACGAGATGGAGTGGGACCGTCAGCTGTTCAAGAAGGAGCTTGGCTCTCTCCCAGGCTTCAAAGTGTATAAGAGCGTGGCTAACTTCATACTCATAAAGTATCCTACCGAGATAAAGGAGCGCCTGCAGAAGGCACTCGGCGACCAGGACTATAAGATTAAGTTCATGGGCGACAAGGGACTGGAGGACTGCCTGCGCATAACACTCGGACGCAAGGAGCAGATACAAACCGTGGTTGACACGATACTCGACTGTTTGAATTGAAAATTAAAAAATGAAAGTTGAAAATTATGATTACACCCTGCCGCATGAAAAGGCAAGGTACAAAACCCAATCATCATTTTTCAATTTTCAATTCACCAAGCAGTAATCATAATTTTCAATTCTCAACTTTCAACTTTCAATTAGAATGAAAGCAGTAATACTTGCGGCTGGCATGGCATCACGCCTGCGTCCGCTTACAGAGCATACCCCAAAGTGCCTGCTCAGCATAGGCGAGCGTCCGCTGCTGCAGCGTTCCATGGACGCACTGATGCAGGGCGGCATCAAGGATTTCGTCATTGTGACAGGCTATCTGCACGAGATGATCGAGCAGTTTGTGGCAAAGACCTACGGCGACAGCATCAACGTGGAGTTCATACACAACAACGTGTTCGACTCTACCAACAACATCTACTCGCTGTGGCTGGCACGTCCTGCCGTTGACGGCAAGGACTTCCTGCTGCTCGACAGCGACCTGCTCTACGACCCTGCCATCATAAAGCAGGTTACGGAGTGCAGCGCTGCCAACGTGCTCACGCTCATACGCCACGAGCTGGGCGAGGAGGAGATGAAGGTGGTGACCGACGACAACGGCACCATACGCGAAATCAGCAAGACCTGCAACCCTGCCTCTGCCGCCGGCGAGAGCCTCGGCATAGAGAAGATAGGCGCATCATACTCTACGGCGCTGTATAAGGAACTGGAGCAGATGATGGACACGGAGCACCTGGAGGACAAGTTCTATGAGCTGGCTTTCGAAAGACTCATACCACAGGGCCACTCCTACAAGGTAATCGACGTTACGGAGTTCTTCTCTTGCGAACTCGACACCGTGGAGGACTTTGAGAATGCCAAGGACAAGATTCCTGCAGAACTATTCTGAACTTTGACTTTACTCAACTTTCTGAAGTCCGGATAGTTTGAGGAGTTAAGGGGAGTTAAGGGGAGTAAAGAGGAGTTAGGGGACAATACCTAACCCCTCAAAAACAAGCCCGACTCCTCAAAAAGGGGAAAGCAGAAGTAATGTCCTTTAACTCCCCGAGCGGCTGAAAAGCCGCGATAACTCCCCTTGACTCCTTTTAACTTCCCAGAAGTGAGCAAAGCGAAACTTGAATGACTTTATTAAATAAACGAAACGCAGCAACGATGAACGACCTCATTATTGCTGCGTTTTTTCATCCCCAACCTACTATTAAACCATACCGCTATCCATAGCGTCAAAAATAATATATACCAATTAATACCACCACAACTATGAAGAATGTATTACTGCTAATATCATTGATACTGTCTGCGCTAAACGTCGGCGCACAGTCAAACAAGGCTCTCTCGCCACTCAGGGAGAAGAGCAAGGCTTTCTATACCACCGAGGAGGCGCGCCGCATAGGCGACCAGGTGCTGCTGTACCAACGCACCACCGGCGGATGGCCGAAGAACATCGACATGGCTCGGCCGCTCAGCGATGAAGACCGACAGCGGGTGGAGCGCGACAGGGAACGACTTGACGACTCTACCATCGACAATAATGCCACCACCACGCAGCTTGCCTACCTTGCACGACTCTACCAGGGCACCAAGGACAAGCGCTACCGCGATGCCTTCCGCCGAGGAGTGGAGTTCCTACTGAGCGGACAGTACGACAATGGCGGATGGCCGCAGTTCTGGCCTAAGAACCGCGACTATCAGGTTCACATCACATACAACGACGGTGCCATGGTGAACACCATGAACATGCTGCGCGATATTGCAGAGCAGCGCGAGCCTTACGGCAACAGCCTTACCGACAAGGCTATGCGCAAGAGGGCCATGCAGGCTTTCAATAAGGGCGTGGAGTGCATACTCAACACCCAGATAGTGCACGACGGCAAGCCTACTATATGGTGCCAGCAGCACGACCACGTGACACTGAAGCCTGCCCATGCACGTGCCTACGAACTGCCGGCATACTGTTCGCAGGAGAGCGCCGGCATAGTGGCGCTGCTGATGAGCCTGCCTGACCCTGACAGTCGCGTAAAGAATGCCATACACGGTGCCATGGCGTGGTTTGACCGCTACAAGCTTACGGGAGTAAAGCTGTTGCGCACAGGCAAGAAGGGTTCGCCTGAGTCTGACGCAAAACTGGTGGAAGATCCTGACGCGCAGCCTCTCTGGGCACGCTTCTACGACCTGCAGAACTGCGAGCCTTACGTGTGCGACCGCGACGGTGTGCCACGCCGCCGACTGGAGGACATTGGCCATGAGCGCCGCACCGGTTATCTGTGGTATGGCTCTGCACCACTGCGCCTGTATCAAGAGTACGATGCATGGGCTGCAAAGCATGATCCGGAGGGCAAGGTGAGCATCGACGTCAACAGCAAGGGCGCTAACCAAAACGGACTGCTGACGCTCAACAAGTCGCCACGCAAGCGCGACATAGACTTCGACGCCGTAGTGAACGCCGACGAGAGCATACAGGCTGCCATAGAGAAGGCTCCGGAGAATGGAGACAAGCCTTTCTGCATACTGATACACAATGGCCTCTACAACCAGAAGGTGGTGATTGACCGTCCTAACATAGTGCTGGTGGGAGAAGACCGCGACAGCACCATAATACAGTTGGCTGAACTGAACAAGAAACCCGTAATGACGGAATACAGGGGCAAGGCTGTGAAACACGGCGTGGTGGAGTTGCTTGAGGGTGCCGACGACTGCGTAATCAGCGGACTTACAATATACAATAACTACGGCACCACCGTTGAGCCTACCACCGCACACCAGATGGCTGTGTACGGACGCGCCACGCGCACCATCATCATCAACAGCAACATCTGGGCAGATGGCAACGATGCCCTCTCACTATGGGCTCCAAACGGCGACGGCATGTACTATCATGCCGACCTCTTCCTGCGTTGCCTGGGCGTCGATTTCCTGTGCCCGCGCGGATGGTGCTATGCCACACGCTGCCGATTCCTCGGCGACGGACATGCCATAATATGGCACGACGGACGCGGAGACAAGTCGAAGAAGCTGGTCATCACGAACTCTTCATTTGACGCACTGCGCCCTACCCCACTGGGCAGGTATCACCACGATTCGCAGTTCTACCTCATAGACTGCACCATGACAGAGAACATACTTGACCGTAACATCAGCTATGCCTACACCGACAAGGTGCTCGACCCTTGTCCGTGGGGCCAACGCACGTACTATTACGGATGCTCACGCACCGGTGGCGACAGCGGATGGCTGAAGAACAACCTGAACGAGGCGGACGGCAAGCCTGAGTTCTTCCAGATTACATCAAAATGGGTGTTCGGAACAAGGTGGCAACCTGAGAAGCGAATCAACGAATTATGGCAGAAGTTAGAGTATTAAACTTGCTTTTCCTGCCCGTCGAAATCACGAAACCTAATTTTGCTCCGAAAATCGGCAAAATTACAACCGTCGAGTAAAGCTCTGTAATACAGAGCCATACACGACATAGCCCTTTCAGGGCAAGCTTCTTCGTTTGTAATTTGATAGCTTTTACATCGTAATATGATAGCTTTTACACTGTAAAGTGATAGCTTTGGCGATGTAAAAGCTATCATTTTTTTGCAAAAACAAGCAAAAAAACGAGCCTCAGCGCTATCATACCACAGGAAAACGGTCTAAAAACACATCAGCGCATGCGCACTGCGCAGATTTTCTTCCTCTATTTTGCGTTTTTTACCATGGTTTCATTCGTTCGCAAAATGGTGCGGAAAAGAAGGTCGGTTGAAAGGCTTGCCAGAGCCTCCTGACCGATAAGCAGGTGTGCATAATTACAAAAAAAAGAATGGCGATGATGCCCTACCCCTAAAGCATCATCGCCACTACAGTTTGTCTGTCACTTATATTATAATCATGGTGGTAATTAACTGAACCCACCAAAACACCTATCTTGCCAATACGCCACCGATTACTCCACCGATGATGCCGCCTACCACTGCTGCCGTGGCTACGTTGTCATGACGACGCTCTACCACTACTACCGGACGTGGTGCAGGTGCCGGCACTGGCTGTGGGTGGTGTACCACTACGGTGCGTGGTGCTGCCGGACGAACCTCTACTACGCGCTCTACACGTGGGTGAACCCTGTGGTGATGGCGCACCTCTACGCGCTGTGGCACTGGATGATGATGATGACGATTTGGATGTGCATTTACTGTTGTCGTACCAAATATACCGATTACCATTGCGAGGGTGAATAATGACTTTTTCATAATATGGTTCCTTTCTATCTTTATATTGTTATTGTAATTATTAGCTACTTGTCAACTTTGGTTGGCGTCTGTCTCTGATTTCTGAGAGCTTCTTCGCTCGAAAGAAATAAGAACGGTCAAACTTTGGTTGGCGTCTGTCTCTGATTTCTGAGAGCAAAGTTACGGCAAAATAATCATCTGCCAAACATATTTTCCCTAATAAGAAAAAGAATTACCCTACAGGCTGCGGGAAATCCCTACCGAGAAACATACTCCAGGCAGTGTAAAAAAACATGAAAAACATGGCTTTCTTTGACCTCTGTCAAAGAAACATAGTGTTTTTGAAAGAAAGTAGCAAAAAAAATTGTGTGCGCACACAATTCTTCGTATCTTTGCACTCGAAATCAGGAGACAAGGTCTTACTGATAAGGGATAACAACATGTATAACAAGAGGTTAAGCCAAGGCAGTGATGCTAAGTAAGCCTCAATTAAAAAACAGAGAAAGGAAAAAGATTATGTTTACAAATGTAGCAATGCTCATCATGTGCTCAATGGTAGCTGTTTCTACCGTATGCGGTTGCACTTCACTCATGCACAATCGTGCATAAGCAACCTGCAGAAAGAGAGCACTCTCTTTTGAAAATTTACCCACTTTAAATAAGGAGCGCCCTGTAGTACTTAGTTACTGCAGGGCGCTTTTCCGTTTATCGTATTTAGCGTGGGTTCACGTCCATCTACGGCATGCAGGGGGCATGAGCCTACTCTGCCTGCTTCTTCTTGACCTCAGACGGCAGTATGCCAAACTCCTTCTTGAACACTTCGCGGAAGTGTGCCATCTGGTTGAAGCCAGTCATTATGGCAGCCTCGGTGACATTGTAGTCGCCACTTTCAAGCAGGCGGTAGCAGTGGCGCAGTCGGAACTTGCGTATGTACTCCTTGGCGGTCATGCCAGTGAGGGCCTTCACCTTGCGGTAGAAGGTGCTGTGGCTCATAGCCATCTTGTCGGTGACGAATGGCAGGTCGAGGTCCTCCTTGATTATATTCTCACTGATTATAGCATTGAGCTTGTCGAGGAACTCCCTGTCAAGACGACTGAGCGAAGCGCCGCCCCACTCTTTCTCCGTAGCGGTATCATCGGTCTCTGGCTTTACGTCGTCGTCGGCAGCCACGGCAGGACGGCTCTGCAATATCTGCTCCGCCATCCTTCTGCGAGCCTGCAGCAGGTTGTGTATGCGACTGGCAAGGAGCTTGGTGGTGAAAGGCTTGGTAAGATATGAGTCTGCACCGCTGTCATAGCCTTCCTCCTTATCGTCGTCGGTATCCTTCGCCGTGAGTAGTATTATTGGTATGTGACTGGTGCGTATGTCCTCCTTCAGTCGTTTGGTCAGCTCTATGCCGTTCATCTTAGGCATCATGATGTCGCTGACGATGATGTCTGGAATGTTCTCCGTAGCCACACGCAGGCCCTCCTCACCGTTCTCTGCCTGCAATATGCGGAAGTCCTCACGGAAGGAGTCGGCTATGTACTCCCTGATGTCGGCATTGTCTTCCACTATCAGCATCGACGTCAGTTGGTTCTCCGTCACTTCCTCTTCATCCGCCTGTACGGTACTTACGTCTGCAACCGGCTTCTCCTCCGTCTCCGCATCTTCCTTGTGCAATGCCTCCGGATAGGTATCGGCAATGCTGAGTGAGAAGGTAAACATGCTGCCCCTGCCCTCTTTGCTGTCAACGCTCAGCTTAGCCTTGTGCAGGTCTGCCAGCGCCTTTACCAATGCCAGACCTATGCCGGTGCCTGAGGCCTGATGCTTTCCGTCAGCCTGATAGTAGCGGTCGAAGATGTGCGGCAGGGCATCTTCGCTGATGCCATGACCGGTGTCTGACACCGTTATGTCTATCCTGTCGCCATTCTGCCTTACGGAAGTGTCAATGCTTCCCTTCTCGGTGTATTTTATGGCATTTGAGAGGAAGTTGTTGAGTATGGTAGTGATGACCTCTGAATCAAAATACACCTTAGGCAGGTCTGGAGCTATGCTGTACGTGAAACTTACCTTAGGATTGTTATACAGTTCCTTGAAGTTCAGGCATATCTCATTGATGAACATGCCTATGTCGCCACGCGCCACGGTGAGCCTGCGGTTCTGCGTCTCCGTCTTGCGAAACTCCAGAATCTCGTTTATCAGGTCGCGCAGTCGCTCTGCATTCTTCTGTATCATCTCCATCCTTCGCCTGAGCGGCTTATGAGCCACCTCAGCCATGGCATCCTCCAACGGACCGAGTATCAGCGTGAGCGGAGTGCGCAGCTCGTGGGTGATGTTTGTGAAGAAGTGCAGACGCTCCTCATTGAGTTCCTGCCTCTGCTGGTTCTGTCGCTTCTCCAGCTCCAGCGTGTTCTTCAGTGCCAGGCGGCGCTTATATGAACGCACGAAGAGCACCACCGCCACGATGATGGCTATGCCGTAGAGCATGTATGCCCACCACGTCTGCCAGAAAGGTGGCGTGATGCGTATCTCCATGCTCACCTCCGAGGCGTCCTTCCAGTCCTGGCTCTTCAGCTTTGCACGCAGTATGAAGGTATAGTTGCCCGGTCGCAGTCCGCGGAACACTACGTCGTTGTCGCTGCCTATGTAGTACCACTTGTCGTCCATGCCCTTCATCATGTAGGAGTACTCCACATGCTGAGTCTGTGCAAAGTTGCGCACGCAGAATGTCAGCCTGAGCGTATTCTGCTGATATGACGTCACCGCCCTGCCTTCATCGTCGGGCGACAACAGCAGTATGCGCGTATCGGTGCCGTCTGGTGCATACGCCTCACACGATATGATCTGTACCTGCGATGCCTTCTGGTTACCCGTCAGCGTGAGCGGATTGAAGCACATCACTCCCGATGCCGTACAGAAGTAATAGCAACCATCGTCGCACATGGTAGGCCGCGTGATGAATGCACAGGGCTGTCCGATGTCCTTATGGTCGTAGTTGTATATGCGTCCGGTGGAGCTGTCAAGACATGATACGCCCGAGTAGGTGCTTACCCACACCCTGCCTATGGCATCCATCATTACCGACGACGTATGATTGTCTGCCAGTCCGTTTGTTTTATTATATATGGTAAGCCCTTTCAGCGTCATGGCATCATCCACATGTACCAATCCTTCATGCGTGGCAAGCCACAGACCGCCCTTGCCGTCGCTTATGGCACTGCTTACACGGTCTGACGGCAAACCGTCTTTCATGCGCAGGGACGTACTGGCTCCCGTCCTAAGGTTTATCACGTATGCACCTACACCATGCGTACTTACGAATACGGTGTTGTCTCTCAGCCAGAGGAATGACGTCACAATGCCGTTGCGCGTGACCTTGTTGACTATCTTCTCGTCTCTCACCCCACCATCGTCGGTGTAGGAGCATACGCCGAACTCACTGCCTATCCATATACGTCCCTCGCTGTCCTCTGCAAAGGAGTGTATGTCGCAGTCGCTATACCCTATGTCTATGGATTTGAACAAGCCCGTAGCCTGTGTGAAGCACGACACGCCATTATCGTCTATGCCTATCCACACGCGGCCCTTGCTGTCTGACATTATACAGCGAGGGAAGGCAAACCTGCGTTGCGTATAGCTTGCGTTAGTCCATCTCTGCCTTATCTCGCCGTCACGCCACAAAACCAGTTCGGTATCGCCAGCCAACCACAGTCCGCCACCCTTCGCCGGCGCTATGGAATATACTATATGCTGGTTGCTGGGGCTTGTCGGTGTAGCGGAATTCAGGAAATCATATATGTTGAACTTTGGTTTCCCGGCACTGATAAAGTCAACGCCGGTACTGTGGTTACCAACCCACACGTTGTCATATTCATCTTGCAGCAAGGCTCTCGCATTGATAGACGACAGTATCACCTGCGTGTTATTGTAGCGCATCACGCCCTTCTCCGTGTCTTGCTCGGGGTCCATCACCAATATGCCGCCCATGTCGTTTGCCACCCACAGCATACCGTCGCGCATCTGGTATATGTCATACACGTTGGCGTCATAGCCTCCCGTGCCTATCTGCACCTTGGCAAAGGTGCCCTTGCTTATGTTGAAAAGTGCCATGCCGTGGTCTGTGCCTACCCATATCCTGCCTGAAGAATCCTTCATGATCTTCCTGACGTTGTTTCCCGGCAGGCTCAGTGGGTCGCCGTCCTTGTGCATGAAGCGTCTAACCTGTCCGTTCTTGGTATTCACCAAACTGATGCCGCGCTTGTTATGACCCAGTATCAGCATGCCGTTTCCGCAGTCTATGCCGCAGTTTGCTGTTATATTCTGCTTTATGTTGACGTTGCTAAGGGTCAGCTTGCTGCAGTCCAGACGTTGCACCTTGCCGTTTCCGAACACCAGCCAGACACCGTTTGCAGCAAGCGCTATATCTTCTATGCTCGACCTTATAATACCGTCGTTGAAGGATACGTACCTCACCGTTCCCTTCTTGCAGTCATACACCACCAAGCCGACCTCCGTTCCTATCAGCATCTGGTTGGTAGGCTTATGCCACCTGAGGGCGGTAATCTTCATTCCGAAGATATTCTTATTCTCCTGTCCTGGCAACAGCCTGAGATTATTGGTCATGGTGAGGAAATTATCCTTCGGAGGCCACTCGGTAACCATGAAGGTCTGACATGTATTACCACTTATCCTGTTCACGCCAGCTTCCGTGGCAGTCCATACATATCCCTGCCCGTCGATGGCGAGTTCGGTCACGAAGTCGTTTGACATGCCGTCGGCAGAACTGACTCTGCG
>Ga0310691_10002837_pt1 | contig 21978 bp, 26 predicted proteins | sample 176DNAGHGlowgp2_FD_203887 | JGI IMG/M metagenome (GOLD analysis project Ga0310691, IMG submission 203887) | Sheep rumen microbial communities from Palmerston North, Manawatu-Wanganui, New Zealand - 1766 DNA GHGlow gp2 (v2) (version 2) | ecosystem: Host-associated > Mammals > Digestive system >...
TACTAAAATAATAATTGTAATTATTATTCCAATTATTCCATTCCTTTTATTCTTATACATAATAACTTATCCCTTCTCTTATTTCGTTAATCATTATTTAATGTCGTTTTCTGCTGTTTATCAAAACCTTTTTTAGCTTTTCTAAATCTTCTAATGTTTTTCCAGTGCCTCTCACAACACAATCTAATGGTGACTCTGCAATTATCACTGGCATATTTATCTCATCACTTAACAGTTTATCAAAATTTTGAATTAATGCTCCTCCACCTGCTAAATATATCCCTTTTTCTACTAAATCAGCAGCAAGTTCTGGCGGTGTTTTTTCTAACGTTTGTTTAACAGTATTAATAATTTTATATATTGATTCACTCAATGCCTCCATAATTTGTGAGGATTTTATAATTATATTTCGTGGAAGTCCTGTCACTAAATCTCTTCCTCTAATTTCCATTGGCGTATCTGTCATAAGAGGTAATGCACATCCTATTGAAATTTTTATAGTTTCTGCTGTAGTTTCTCCTATCGCAAGATTTTGTGTTTTTTTAATATATTCAATTATATCTTCATTTAATTCATCTCCCGCTATTCTTAATGAATTGCTTACAACTATTCCTCCTAGCGAAATTACAGCAACCTCTGTTGTTCCTCCTCCAATATCTATAATCATACTTCCACTTGGTTCGCCAACATTTATTCCTGCACCAATTGCTGCAGCCATTGGCTCTTCTATTAAATATACCTCTTTTGCCCCTGCTTGTGAAATTGTTTCTTCAACTGCTCTTTCTTCTACCTCTGTAATTCCTGATGGTACACCAACTACTACTCTAGGTTTGCCAACATTGTACTTCTTGCAAACCTTTTTAAACATATTTTTTAACATTAAACATGTAGCTGTAAAATCTGCTATTACTCCATCTTTCATAGGTCTAACAGCTTCAATTGTTTCAGGAGTTCTTCCTAGCATTTCTTTTGCTTCATACCCAGTTGCCTTAATTTCTCCATTTTTTTTATCAATAGCTACTACAGCTGGTTCATTTAAAACAATACCTTTTCCTTTTAGAGTAATTAATATATTTGCGGTTCCTAAGTCAATTCCCATATCTTTCGAACCAAATTTGAAAAAATCTAATAAATTCATATTTTCTCACATTCCTCTCACAAACTCTTATTATACTAATCACAATTCAAAGAGATATATAAAATTTCTTTATAATTTGTTTATTTTTCACTCTTCTTGAATTGAAACTCCCAGTTTTTAATAGACTTAATACTCGTATATTCATTTTTTCCTATAACAATATGGTCTAAAAGCTGTATTCCTAATAGTTTAGATGCATTTTCTAATTTATATGTTACTTCATAATCTTGTTTACTAGGAGTAGATATTCCGCTAGGATGATTATGTACTAGTATTATTTTAGGAGCTGATGTTTTTACCGCTTCAGTTAAAACATCCTTCATTGCAATATTTACGAAATTATTCCCTCCTATGGCAATATCTTTTATTTTTAGTATATAACATTTTGTATCTAATAATACAACTTTTGCAATTTCTATTTTTTCATATTGCATTTGATTCATTAGTACTTTTACAATGTCCTTTGGCTCTTTAATGATTATTTTTTGAAAATTTAAAGGTTGATTCATTCTGTTTGCCAATTCGCAAATTGCTTTCAATTGAATAGCCTTTATTTTTCCCATTCCTTTTATCTTTATAAGTTCTTCAATAGTTAATTCTCTTAAAAAGTTTAAGTTATTAAAATTTGGTTCATCATTCAAATTTAAAACTTCTCTTGCTATATCTATACTGGTATATTGTTTTGTGCCTGTTTTTATTATAATAGCTAAAAGCTCTGCATTACTTAAACTTTTCTCTCCGTATAATTCCATTTTTTCGTAAGGTCTTTCTGTTTCCGGTAATTCCTTTATTGTCAATTATAGTTCCTTTCTGCCCCTTGAATTATTATATTTTTCTATATATAAAAATACCTATTGCTATACCAATTATACTAGCTATATTTATTTTTATTGTAAATGCAAATGTAAGTGTTAAAATACTTAAGTTTAGAACAAGCGGATTTGTAATTCCAAATTCTTGTCCATATCCTAACCACCATAAGCCATTAACCTTGCTTGCCAAATCTCCTAGTAACCCACCTATCACTAGTCCACATAATATAAAAATTAACATTACCCATGCATTTTTGTCTCTAACTGCCATTATTATTTCCTCCTTAGTAATTTATATGTCTTACGGATTTAATAATTTGTAAGACTTTTATATTATATATGCATTTTCACTTTTTTTCAAGTAAAAGACAAATATTTTCATAAAAAATTAGAATAATAAAAAAGACCTTATCATATTTTGATAAAGTCTTTTAATAATTTTTACTAGATATTTTTATATTTTCTATATGCTCTATAACTAACAATCATTGTAATCATTGCAATAGCTATTGTTAAAATAGATATTGTTTTAACCCCTGTTTTAGGTAGATTTTTGGTTGCTGTTGATACATCTCCATTTTTTACAGAATTATTGTTACTAGTATTTCCATTTACAACTACAATTTTATTGTTATCTACATCTGATAAAGTTGCAGGCTTTTCCGTATTTTGTACATTTGATGGATTATTATTGTTGTTGTTTGCATTATTGTTATTGTTGTTATTATCTGGTACAGTATTTGTTGATTCATTGTTTGTATCAGCTGGTGGATTTACATATTGGTCTTCTTTATTAGAAATATTTATTGTTGTAGATATGTCTCCAATTGATATTGGCTTATAATCATCACCAACTGCCGAAACATTAGTAAATTTTAGAACTGTATCTGATTTAGTTGCATCATCTTTAACTTTTAATTTTATAGTTCCTAGTTTTCCTGTTTTAGTTGTAGATTCTTTGGTTTTAGTAGTTGCTGTAAATGTTGTTCCAATCAAATCTATATCCCATTCGTCAGTTCCTTCTTTGCTAACAAATTCAATTTTTGTAGAATCATAATCTATAACAAAAGATACCGTAGCTATTGGATAAGTTATATCTCTAATTACAGGTTGTATAGTAATTTCTTGTCCTGGTAAAGGATTACTCGGTGTAATGGGATAAGTTCTACCGAAATCAACAACACATGGATTTGGTTCATCTGCCGCATAAGTACTATTCATTAACCCTGCACATATAAGTAACATTATAATCATAATTACCATTATTTTAAATATTTTCTTGTTCATTTTTATTTTCCTTTCCATTGTAACTTAATTATTACTATTTTCTCATATATATCGCAAAATTGCAAGGGGTTTCAATAATTTTTTATAAATATTTTTTCTTGTAGTATTTCTTTGTAAAACAGCTTTTGCCATTTTTAAAGAAAAACCATTGCTATTCTCTTGACAAATGCATAAATTCAAGTTATCATATTACCAGAATTTGTGACTTTAACTATTAAAAAAATTATAGTATAATAGATTATAGCAAAAAGAAATTTTTTGCATACAATCTTTATAAGGAGAAAACATATATGAAAATTGAAAAGTTAACAGATAATAAAATACGTATAATTATTAATATCGAAGAATTATCAGAACAAAATATAGATATATTTAACTTGCCTAGTAGTAAAGAAAAAATATATGAATTATTTGATGGAATTCTTAAAGAAGCTGAAAAACAGGTTGGTTTCAAGGCACAAGATTGCAGGTTACTTATTGAGGCATTTTCCGCTTCAGAAGGTTATATAGTTTTTACTTTTACAAAATATAAAAATAATCTAAATCCCGAAAAACCAGCTAGAAAACTTAAGTATAAAAGAAAAACATTTAGTAATAACTATAAAAATGCAATATATAAATTTAATAATTTTGAAGAATTCTGTAATTTTTGTACATATTGTAATAGCACAAAACTATGTGATTTGAAACAACTTGCAAAAAATATATCTTTATATGAGTTTAATAATTGTTATTATTTAATTCTGTCTAATATAAATAAAGACTTTGCTTACATAAATCTATTCTATACTTCAATTTCTGAATTTTCAAATTTAGCAAGTACATCTGTTATTTATAAGAGTAAAATTCAAGAATGTGGCAAAGTGATTTTTAAGGCAAATGCGGTAAAAAAAGGAATAAAATATTTTTCTACTAACTGCCAAAAACCATAAAATACTGGATTGTATTAATATAGCTTATATTATACTATTGCATAAATAAACTGTGAGAAACGAGTTTTCAATTAAAGTTATACAATATATAAATGTTTTTAAATTGAATGAATATATAATAAGGAGGTGAATTTTGTGGAATTATATAATGAGAATGAACCAATTCAAGCACAAAATATCAGTCTAAATTCTGTTCTTACAAGCACTTTTTTTAGGATGTTTTTAGGACTTCTTGCAAGTGCTATTGCCGCATACTATACATATTCTTCTGGTTTATTTATAAAAATTTTAGCAAGTTCAGGATATACTATTCTTGCTGTAATAGAAATTGCGGTTGTTCTTATTTTTTCTTTATTATTTAAAAAACTTTCCCCAACAGCTGTTACTGTATTGTACTTTGCATATGCCTTTTTAAACGGCTTTACTCTTTCCGTTATTTTTGTAGTTTATCAGATGACATCTATTGTATATGCATTTGCTGGTACAGCTGTATTATTCGGAGTTTTAGCTTTTATTGGAAAAACAACAGATAAAGATTTGTCTAATTGGGGAACATATCTTATAATTGCTCTTTTAATTGGAATAGTTTTAACAATAATCAATTTCTTTATAGGAAGTTCAATGCTAAATATAGTTTTAGATTGGGCAATTTTATTTATTTTCTTTGGATTAACAGTTTATGATACAAATAAAATAAAAAATATGTATGAGTCTGGAGTTATGGATAATGAAAAACTTTATGTTTATGGTGCTATGGAGCTTTATCTTGACTTTATAAATATTTTCTTAAGAATTTTAAGTATTTTTGGAAAAAGAAGAAATTAAAACATAATTGAATCATATAAATATAGTGTTATTTAATTATTATACTATATTGTACACACTAATTATATTTGAAAGGAGATAACATAAATGTCAAAACTATATTATAGTCCAAAAAACCAGCCAATGAAAGATTATATAAAATTTTCGCCCAAAAAAACTAGTAGCCGCAACTACAGTCATTCCGGATTATATGGAGAAGTAAACCCAAATATACTAAGACAGTTAAAAAAATTAGAGAAAGGGAACTCAACTAGTGAGCGTTAAAAATAAATTCATTATTTTTATTTTATATTAAAAAGAGAATACTAAAGGTTCTACAAATGACGAACTTTTATTATTCTTTTTTGTTTTACTAATGTTTCTCTTTTTATAATTTATTATTTATTCATTAATCAGTTTAATTTTCACATGATTATATCTAAATTTCACTCTTTTTTATTACAATAAAATTCTTGTGGTTTATTTTTTTAATTTTGGTAAATACTAACAAAAGATAGGATCTGATAAAATGAATTCATATTGGATTTCTTCGACCAACAAAATAAATAAAAATCAATTTAATAGAATCGATCAAAACTATTCAACTGATGTATGTATTATAGGCGCAGGCATTACAGGTTTAAGCACAGCATATTATCTTTCAAAAAAAGGTTTAAAAGTTATTGTAGTTGATAAATCAGATATTGGCACAAAAACCTCAGGACATACTACTGCAAAAATTACTTTAAATCATGGATTAATTTACAATTACTTAATTGATACTTTTGGAATAGATTTTGCATCTAAATATTATTTGTCAAACAAACAATCTATTTCAAATATTAAAAATACTATTGATACAGAGAATATTAATTGTGATTTTGAATATCAAGATAATTATATTTATACAACAGATGAAAAAAATGTATTTAAAATACATAATGAAATAGAATCAATTAATTTAATAGAAAAATATTTAACTGAAAATTACAATTTTAATAAAGAAAACCTAAATATTAATCCACAATTTACAACAAGATGTGGATTACCATTTAGAATATCTGGTGCAATTAAAACATGTAATCAAGCTCAGTTTCATCCTGTAAAATATATGTACGGCTTAGCAAACTCTATTCAATCTAATGGTGGATTGATTTTTACAAATTCTTTGGTTACAGATGTAAAGAAAAAAGATAATGAATATGAAGTTTGGGTTAATGATTATAAAATAAAAACTAAATATGTAGTTTTGGCTTCACACTATCCATTTATAAATTTTCCCGGTTTTTATTTTTCAAAAATGTATCAAGTAACTTCCTATGCTGTTGGAATTGAAATAGATGAAAATATATTAAATGGTATGTATATAAATGATTGTGAACCTACTTTTTCTTTTAGAACTGCAAGGCTAGATAATAACAGAAGACTCTTAATTGTAGGTGGTGGAAATCATAAATGCGGTTTTTCCCCAGAAAGTAGCGATAATTTTGGATATAAATTTTTAGAAAATGAACTAGAAAAATATTATCCAAGTTCAAAAATTCTATATAAATGGAATACAAGAGATTGTATAACTCTTGATAAAGTTCCTTATATTGGTGAATTTTCTAGCCTTATGCCCAATTGCTTTGTTGCAACGGGATTTAATAAATGGGGAATGACCATGTCTAATGTCTCTGCTAATATTGTTTCAGATTGTATTTTAGGAAAACAGAATGAATTTTTAGATATTTATAATTCTAAAAGACTTCAGCCTATAAAAAATAAAGAAGAAGTAAAAAATGAAATAAAACAAGTTTTTAAATCTTTTGTACAAAATAGAATACAAATTCCAAAAGAAGACTTATCTAGCATAAAAAATGATAATGGTGGAATTATTAAAATCGACGGAAATTCTGTTGGAATCTATAAAGATAAATCAGGCAATATTTATGCAATAAATCCAACATGTACTCATTTAGGTTGTTTATTAACTTGGAATAATGTAGACAAAACTTGGGATTGTCCATGTCATGGTTCGAGATTTGATTATACTGGAAAGAACTTGTATGATCCGGCATTTAAAGATTTGGAGAGGTATGAGGTGGGAAGTGAGAAGTCGGAGGTCAGAGGTTGGAGGTCAGACTTCTAACTTCTTATTTCTTACTTCCTACCTCTTACCTCTGACTTCATTTCTCTATCTTTAATAGATTCAACAAACTTTTCCCATAAACTCCTCTATTCCCATAGCCCCTATATCTCCATCTGTTCTTGAGCGGACTCCTACAGTATTTGTTTCTATTTCCTTATCTCCTACAATAAGCATATATGGTATTTTTTGAAGTTGTGCCTCACGTATTTTATATCCTATTTTTTCAGATCTTGAATCTACTTCTACTCTTAATTTTTGTTTTTGTAATTGTTCTTTAATTTTATTTGCATAATCTATATGTCTATCTGCTATTGGTAAAATTTTTATTTGTTTTGGGCATACCCAGAAAGGTAAGTTTCCTTTGGTTTCTTCAATTAAGAAAGAAATAAATCTATCAGATGAACCTAAAATCGCTCTATGTATAACAACTGGTCTATGCGCTTCTCCATCTTCACCTATATATTCAAGCTCAAATCTCTCTGGTAATGCAAAATCTAATTGGCAGGTTGGAATTGTTACATCATGCCCTAAGGCTGTTTGAATTTGAATATCTATTTTTGGTCCATAAAAAGCTGCTTCTCCTTTTGCTTCATAAAATTCAATATTTAATTCTTTTAAAATTTGTCTTAATTGTTCCTCTGCAGTATCCCACATTTTATCATTATCTATATATTTTTCTTTGTTTTCTTTGTCTCTTAAAGATAATCTAAATTTGAAGTTTTCTCTAGAAAATCCGAAATCTTTAATATATACTTCAAAGATTAGATTAATTACTTTCCCAACTTCTTCTTTAATTTGATCTGGTCTAACAAAAAGGTGAGCATCATTTTGGCACATTTGACGAACTCTTTCTAATCCACAAACAGCCCCACTATTTTCCCATCTAAAATCATGAGCAAGTTCACCAATTTTAATTGGTAAATCTCTATATGATCTCATTTCACTTTTATATATTAACATATGATGAGGACAATTCATAGGTCTTAAAACAAGTTCTTCATTTTCCATTTTCATAACAGGGAACATATCATCTTTATAGTGATCCCAGTGTCCACTTATTTTGTATAAGTTTGTAGTAGCTAAACTTGGAGTATAAACATGTGAATATCCTAGTTCTAATTCTTTATCTTGAATATATCTCTCTAACACCCTTCTAATAGTTGCACCATCAGGTAAATACATTGGAAGCCCTGCACCAACTAAAGGATGTGTCATAAATAGTTTTAAATCTTTTCCTATTTTTCTATGGTCTCTTGCTTGTCTGTCTTCTAAAATTTGCATATATTCTTCAACTTGGCTTGCTTTAGGGAAAGAAATTGCATATACTCTTTGAAGCATTTTATTTTTCTCGTTTCCTTTCCAATACGCACCAGCTAAATTCAAAAGCTTAACTGATTTAACTTTACCCGTACTCATTAAATGTGGTCCAGCGCATAAATCCGTAAACTCTCCTTGTTTATAAAAAGAAATTTCTTCTCCTTCAGGTAAGTCTTTTATTAATTCAACCTTATATGGCTCGTCTTTTTCTTCCATAAGCTTTATTGCTTCTTCTCTTGTAAGAGTAAATCTCTCAATTGGTAAATCTTCTTTTATGATTTTTTTCATTTCCACTTCGATTTTTTCTTTATCTTCATCTGAAAAATGGTTTTCTAAATCAAAGTCATAATAGAAACCTTCATCAATTGCAGGACCAATTGCAAGTTTAGCATTTGGAATCAATCTTTTTATCGCTTGTGCCATAATATGTGAGGTTGTATGCCAATAAGCTTTTTTCCCTTCTAAATCGCTTTCAAAAGTATGTATTACTAAATTACAATCTGACTTTAATTCAAATCTTAAATCTACAACTTTTTCATCAACACTTGCGCATGTGGCGACTCTTGCCAACCCTTCGCTTATTTTTTTTGCAACATCTATAACTTTAGAGCCTTCTTCTACTTCAATTACAGATGCGTCTTTTAATGTTACTTTAATCATAAATAAAACTCCTTCCCTGCCAAAGAGATAAAAAACACACTCCCATGGCATAAAAATCATCCATAGGAGTGCGTTATCGTTACAATCAAAATTTGTAGCACTTTATCCGCACGGTTCCATCCCGTTTTTTTCTTAATTTACGATGATATAAAATTTAACGCTAAGTTTTAATTTATAAAACACAGAGGTAGTTTTTCAAATATGTTTTCTAAAATTGGCTTTCAGCCTATGGCCAATTATCTCTACTAGTAACCTTTATTTTACTTTGTCTCTTTCACGTTTACTATTATTTGTATTATATTTTATAACTTTTTTTTAGTTAAGTCAATACTTTGTTAGTCCTTTTTTATAATTTATCGACTAAAAACAAACACATTAAATTATTTTTAAAGTCAGATGTATGAGGTAGGAAGTCTGACCTCTTACATCCAGCTTCCTACCTCTTATATTTATTTTTTAATATTATAAAATGTTAATTACCTTATTTACTAAAATTAATCATCAACTAATAAAAGCTTTATTCCCCAAAGTCCGGAAATACCAACTAATGCATATACAATTCTTGAAAGTACACTCATTTCTCCAAAAATAGTTGCTACTAAATCAAATTTGAAAAAACCTATTAATCCCCAATTTATTGCTCCTATTATAATTAAAACAAGTGCAATCTTGTCTATAATCTTCATACTAATCCTCCTTAAAACTTATATGTTCATTACTATTATATTCAGATTTTATTAATTTATACCAAATAATTATTGTAATCTTATTATACTTATTGTATAATTTGTTTATAATATTTATACTGAAGAAGGAGATGATAATTTTGCAAAATAGAAGACACCGCTTTAAACCTAGTTATAATAACATGGATACACTTACAATCATTAAAAGAGTACTACAGATTTTAATTGCAATTTTATTAATAGTTTTTATATTTTCTTCAATTAGAATGAAAAAAAGTTTTTCAAATCAAAAATTATTAGCTGATAATATTCATAATATCGAATCGAATGAGGATAATCAAATAAATACAAGTAATGAAAACAATATTGATATTGATATTGATAGTAATATTGCTTCCGAAAATAGCCAATCAAATGAGCAAAAAAATGAGTCAAAAAGTACGTCAATTAATATGACTTTACTTGGAGATATTATGTGTCCTACAACAATTTGTAAAGATGCTTATAATTCCGACTCAGATACTTATGATTTTTCATATATATTCGATGATATTAAATATAATATTCAGACTGCAGATATTTCTATCGGTAATTTAGAAACCACTTTTGCTGGAAGCTCTAACGGATATAGTAACTCTACCAAATTTAATGCACCAGAAAGATTAGCTACTAACTTAAAAAAATTAGGTATAGATGTTCTTACAACTGCCAATAACCACTCTTTTGATTATGGTTATTCAGGAATAGAAAGTACTATTAATTATTTAGATGAAGCAGATATAGCTCATACAGGTACATTTAAATCAGAAGAAGAACAGAATAAAATTCTTATTCAAAATGTTAAAGGAATAAATATTGCAATTTTAAGTTATGCCTACGGAACAAATAAAAATACAATTCCATCAGATAAATCATATTCTGTTAATTTAATTGATAAAGATTTAATACAAAAACAATTGTCTATAGCCAAAAGTCAAAGTCCTGATTTAATATGTGTATCTATGCATTGGGGAACAGAATATAAAACAGAGCCTAATAACGAACAAACTGAATTAGTTGATTTTTTATTTGATAATGGTGCAGATATAATAATTGGAAATCATCCTCAGGTATTACAACCTATGGAAAAAAGAGAGCTTAGTTTACCTGATGGTACAAAAAAAGATGGTTTTGTTGTATATTCATTAGGGAACTTTTTAGCTGATCAAAACAAACCAAATTCACGTAGCTCTGCTATTTTAAATTTGAATATTACCAAAAACGAAAATGGAAAAACAAATATTAATACTGCTAAATATACCCCAATTTATACATTTAAAAACACAACAAAAAATGCTAATCAGTTTAGAATTCTTAATCTAAAAAATTTAATATCAGCATATGATGCTGGATATACTGAGGATTATACTCCTGCTAATTATGCAACATTTAAAAATGAATTAGCAAATATTCAAAACATACTTGGAGCTGAAATAAAATAAAAAGAAAGATATAAATTCTTTTAGAATTTATATCTTTCTTTTTATTTATCTTTATAATGCGAACCACACTGAATAATAGTAATTACGTCATTATTAACTTTGTATACTATTCTATTTTTACTATCTATTCTCCTACTCCAATATCCAGATAAATTTCCAATTAATCTCTCTGGCTTTCCAATTCCTGTATTTCCATTTCTGTCTATATCCTCTAATATTTTATTAATTCTCTTTAGTGTTTTTTTATCATTTTGTTGCCAGTAAAGATATTCTTCCCAGGCATTATCAGTCCAATCTTTATTCATTTTACTCCTTTAAAACATTATGTCTAGTTACTTTTCCTTCTTCAACATCTTTCAACGCTTTATCTAATCTTTGCATATTTACTTCACTATAGAATGGATCTGTTGATATTTCAAATGGTATCTTTTGTTCCATAACTACCTTTTTAGCAAATATACAAAAAGCTGTTGTCATTGTCATTCCTACAGCTGAACAAAATTGGTCAAATTCTTTTTTCAAATTTTCATCCATCCTTATATTTATATTGGTTTGTGCCATATACAATACACTCCTTTTCAAATTATTATATGTATTGTATCAAGTTTTATTCACATTGTCAATATATTTATTTATATAGTCTTAAATCTTCTCCAAAGAAATAATAAATATCATAAAAACCAGCTATTCTTGAACCAATTCTTTCTTCATAAACCTCAAAAATCTTTTCTATACTCAAATTGCTTGAAATAATCGTTCTAGTTAATCTATTATTTAAGTTTAAAGCTCTTGTATTTATTATGGTAAACAATTCACTTAATTTAAGATTATTCTGAAATTCTGTTCCTAAATCATCAATTATTAACAAATCAGCAGTTAATACTTGATTATAGAAATCATTTGTATCATTTGTTTTATATTTTGTAAATTTATTATCAATAACTGTTTCTAATAAAACCGGAGCAGTTTGGTATAATACAACTTTTCCTTGTTTAATAAGTTCATTTGCAATACAGTTTGTCATATATGTCTTTCCAAGTCCAGTATTACCTGTAAAAAATAAATTTTTAGTATTTATATTATCAAAATTTTTCACAAAATTCATACTTGCCTTTTTTATGTTTAATATATTTTCCCTAGGAGAAATAGTCATTTTATATTTTTTTTCATTAACTTCATTTGAAAATCTATTTTCATCAAAATTTTGAAAGTTTTCTTTTTGTAAATTACTTAAATTTGATTTATTATATGAAATATTGATTAGTTTTTGCTTTAAACAAGTACACATCTCTGTTCTTTGATTCTCATGCTTGATAAATCCTGTATCATTGCATTTTTTACATCTATACTTTGGTTTAAAGAAATCTAAATTTAAGTTTTCTTTTTTAAGTATTTGCTCTTGTTCTTTTTTTAAGTTCTTTAAATCATTATTCATTTTGTTTTCTAATTCATCTGTCATCTCATTTAATAAATAACTTTTTGTTTTATTTATAGATATTTTATTTATTTTATCTTCTATTTCTAAAAGCCTAGGTTGTTTTGTATACAATTTATTTTTTCTATTATCTAAGTCAATCTCAGCAATCCTACGTTGTTGCTCATATTCGACAAGAATATTCTCTAAGTCTCTATTTGACATATATTGTCCTTTCTATTATTAAATATTACTTACGCATTTGAGGTTTCAGATGGTTTATTTGCATATAAAAAACTCAAATTACTATATTCTCTTTGTTCAAAGTTTTCTTTCTTTACCTGTTTATTTATTTCTTTTGTTTTTTTATTCTTTTGTTTTCTTTCTTCTAAAAACTGACTCACTTGAGCTGGCGTTCTTAAGTTTCTTTCATTCCAATCTTTAATTATATTATTAATATATTCAAAGCTAGCATTTGCACGTGATGTAGTTTGTTTTAGTGCTATTTCAATAATTGACATATCATATTTATACTCATTTACCCAAGTTTCTATATATGCTTCTTCATATTGAGTTAAACCGCTTCTTCTTCCCAACTTCTTGGCAATATCTTTTTTCATCTTCATTAGCTTTTCTTGTTCTCTATAATAGTTTTCTAAATCGTCCAGATTTTTAACCCTATTTAACCCCCAACTTTCAGCAACAACTTGTACATAGTTTTTATGAAGTGCAGATTTTGAATAACAATAATCAAATAGGTTTATAATAACCTGCTCATCAAAGCCATATTTATCCATCCAAGTGTCAATATCCGTATACCAAGTTGGGCCCATTATTCCCTGGAAATATTTATTATTTAAATACTCCATTAATTTAATTCTTTGTTTATTCTGCATATTTTGAGCAATTTTTTCTTGGCTAGTTTGAATTTTAATTGTATATAAATCATTTAATGCCTTTTCTTGTAAATCAACTACTACAAAACCTGTTGGCTTTCTTAATATAAATCCTTCTTTTTCAAGATATTTCATTCCTTCATTCATTACATTTAAAGAAAGAGCTAATTTTTTAGATAAGTCATTTATATTAATTTCCATATTATATTTAGATAAAAAAACAAGATATAGATAAATTTTTAAATAATCTCCAGGAATTGCTCCTATATTGTTTGATAAAAATATATCTGGAATCTCTGTTGTAGAAAACATAATTGATTTGTCATTCTGTTCTACTTTCATATCCATCACCTTGACAAATTATATCATTTTTTTACAAAATTTCAAGATATATTTGCATTTATTTATAGTGTATTTAATTATTAATTATTATAAAAATACAATATTTTGATATAAAATCCATTTAAAATCTGTCAAATATTCATTTTTTATGTTATAATTAATAGAAATATAAATTTCACAGAGAGGAAAAAAATGAAGCGATTATTAAGAATTGCCTTTGATATATTTATATCATCTTTTACTCCAATTATTTCTTGGTTTTTTATTGGTGTATTAATTAATAAAGAATTAACCAATGTGTTTACATTAACATATCCTATGCAGTGCATAATGGGAATAATAATTTCAATTTTTGGTGTAGGTGCTAATGTAAGTGGTATTAGAGATAAGAATAAAAATAGTGCAGATAATGGTATTTTATTTGGATCTTTAATTAGTATTATTATATTTGGATTAACTGCTATAAATTGTAAACATTATATTAAATTTATGAATATGAATGAAAACATTTACTTGATTTTTGGTACATATTCAATTTTACAAATATTATTACAAACGATACTTCATTTAATTTTAACAAAATTACATTATCAAGAATTAAATAAAAAAGCAAATAAAATATCTATTTTATTTAATACTATTAACTTTATGTCTTTGATATTCACGGCCTTAATAACAAAAAATCAACTCTACATTTCAGTTATTACACTATCAATACTAACTATTTTTGATTTAATAATATTCATTAAAAATGTATCTGCCGTAGATTTTAAGCTCAATATAAAAAACTGTATTAAATATGATTCCGTATCTTTTTCAACCAGTATTATGTTTTTTATAGTGTATTTTTTTGGTTTCAGTACTTCTTTTTCATTTGGTGAGAAATATGTTGTGGCTATTACTTTTTCAACTTTAATAACTGACATTCAATGGGATATGGCTACAGCTATTAAGGAAAATGCAAAAATAGATATTGTAAAAGAAAAATTTGAATATAGTTATCATTTAAAAAATGCAATAAAATTTGTATCATTATTAATCTTTTCAATAATTTTACTTGGATTTGCATTATATCCATTGTATAACCCAGATTTTCTAATAGTTTCTATTTTTGTTGTGTTACATATTATTGACTTTATTATGTTTTCATTTTTTGAAATAAAAATAACCTATTTAGAACTTGAGTACTCTCCAACAAAAACTACTTTAAACAACATAATTGCATCTGTTATCAGAACATTTCTATCATTATTACCAACACCATTTTGTACTATAATTGGGCAAATAGTATGTGCTATATATGAATTTGTTTATTCTTCAATTTTATACAAAAAAATTAATATTAGTAAACATTAATCATTAAAACCTTTCAATAGATTTTTTTAGAAAGTCATAAAACAAATGACTTTCTTTTTATTCTTTATAAGTTATCAAAAATGTTATTTCAATCAATTAAATATAAAAAACATATCATCTCATATAAGTTTTTCCCTTTCTATCTTTATTTACCATAAAGCATTATTCTTCTTCTCATTAAGAATTTAATTATATACATTGCAACATTAATTATATTTTCTCCATTGAAACCAACAATACTAAAAATAACAATTGGAAAAACAGTTACAATAAATGAAAAGATTTTTACATATAAACTTTTAAAAATGAAATTCACTACTAAATACATCATTCCAGCCCATAGCGAACTTACCACAGCAGTTTGTGCATCTACTAACCCAAATATTTTTTTATTAAATTTATAATTTTGTGGAAAAATAAATTTCACCTTTTTCATCCTTTCTCATATACATAAAATTACACTTAAATTTCATTTAAAATTCCAAACATCTCATTTCTCATCTTTCACTTCTTACCTCCGACCTCCCACTTCCCACCTCCCACTTCCCACTTCCCACCTCTCACCTCTCGCCTCAAATTCTATTTTATCTTCAACTTTGAAACTCCAGATTGCACAGTCATTGAAATTCCTCCAAATAGCTCTCTCACTATTGAGTTAGACCTTATAAGAGCATAAATTCCACCTATATAAATAAATTTATTTAAAAGATTTGCTTTTGAATAGTCCATCGAAAATAGTAATAATAATACAATAGATACAATTATCTGAACAAATAGAAGTGAAAATAAATTTCTAAACCAAGATTTAAAAAAGTGTGCTGTATTTTCCATTGTCAAAGACAAAAAAGCAAACGGAGATAGTAATATTAATATTTTTATCATCACATATCTTAAAGAATATGAAAACACTAAATTTAATAATGATACTGTTATTGTTCCTTTTATAATTCCATCTAAAGTAAATACATTAATATTACTTGTATCCATTGATAAATTTCTATTAATCTCATTAATTAGTTCTGTAAAACATATATTTTTCCCGAAACATATCTTCCCCTATGCTTCTAATCAATGAACAAACATTAAAATTTAAATTAATAATTTGTTCTATAATAAAAAAACTGCTATTCATGCAAATTCCAAATATAACACATTTAATTACAAATTGTGCTGGACTTTCTGTTCTTTGATAGGTAAAATTAGACATCATAAGCCTTGCTGAATAATAAATCACAAAACCAATTAATAGCGAATTTGCTATTAATAAAATACCATTATTGGTAGATAATCCAAAAATATTATTAAAATATTTATCTCTCAAAATATCATTATTTACAAATATTAAATCATCTAATACCTCATATAAACTATTATCAACTGAAGAAAATAAATTGCTAAAAATTGTATTTATTGTATTAATAATATTTGTTGTAACTTCACTTGTATTTTCCAACTTTTTTATCACATCCTATATCAAAGACTGAATTGCAGAAAGCACTAAATCTAATGCTAAGACAAATGCATATGAGAATAAAGCTGTTTTTACAAGTTTTTTTCCTGTTCTAATTTTTTCTTCATCTCCTAAACTAAACTTTTGCATAAAAAGACCAGATCCTACTGCGACGGCTGCCATTGGCGTTGCTAGTTTCATTATCCAAGATTCAATATTTTCAAAAGCTTTTTCCATCGTACTTACAAGTTTTGGAGTACCTGCTCCAAAGCTATTATTTATTAATGTAAAGCATATAAAAAATGCCACCAATATTAAAATAATTTTTATATAAAATTTTAATTTTTGTTTTTTCATTTTTATTATAGTTCCTTTCCTAAGGGTTTAAATCAAAAAATATTATTAAAATTGCAATTTTTCTTTTCTACTACCCTTATTTCGCTTTTTTTAATTAATAATCATATTTAAAGTATGGATATAATCCAATTTTTTTTGGCTTTAGAATTTTATTTCCATCAGATAAAAAAGCAACTGCCGTAAAGGTTTCTAACTCTTGTGTAAAAAAATTTGTATCATAAATATATTCATTTTGAGTGTATAAATTAACACTTTCTGAAATACTTGAGTCTTTATTTATAAAAGATTTAGTTAAATAATTATACTTCGTTTCTTTTGCATTTTCAGAAATGTTTTTTGAAGTTTTCTCTTTTTCTTCTTTACCTAGTTGCTTTTGAGCTTCTTCAATAGTTAAAATATCATCTGTTCTAAACCAAATTTTATTTATTAGATTTTGACATATTACTTTTACAGCTGTATCATCTTTTAACGTATTTTTAATTGATGAATAACTTTGAGTGCTTACTATATTTATACATTTTGCTTCTCTACTTAAAGAAAAAAATTCACTGTCTGTTTTCGTTACATATTCTGCATATTCATCACATATAAATGCTGTCGTTTTTTGAATACCTTTTGATAAATTGACCATTATTTCTGTTTGAAAATCAAGTTTTAAATATGCTGCTATAATTTTAGATAAATTCCTGTATTCTGCTACATTCATATTTAGTACAACTATTTTTCCTTTTTTTATTACTTCTTCAAATCCTTTAAAAGTAAGTTCTTCTTTTTTAGGGCAAAAAGTTTTCATAACAGAATAATCTGATACAAATGTACCAGTGATTCTCGTAATTTCAGATTTTAATATTGATAAAGTTCTTTGATCTAAATTTGTAAATTCTTTTTGAAAAAAATCTAAAGCACTATTTAACTCAAATACTTGCTCTTGATTAAATTTAGAATTTAAAAACATTTCTTTTACTATAGATAATTTTTCATTATAATAACCATCAATTGTAATTAATTTATGAATTTCCTGAAATGTCACATATCCATCATTATAACACCTACACAGTTTAATACATTCTTGTAAAACTTGCTCTGCTTTATCCAACCAATAACTTTCTGAATTATTTTCAGAAAATAACTCTAAAATTGTTCTAAGTCTATTAGCTAAAACCGTAGGCTTTAAATCAGGTTTATCTAGAGGATTATATTTAACATTTGAACCTAATTCAATAATAATTAAATCATCTATTAAACCATATTGCTCTGCATATTTTTTAACTTGATTATAATAATTACCTTTGACATCTAAAACAAGCATACCTATTTTTTTATCTTGATTTAAACAATTATATTTTAATAATTGTTTTGTAAATGGATACATTGCAGAACTTGTTTTTCCACTACCAATTGTTCCAGTTATTAAAAAATTTTGATATAACCCTGATTCCTGTAAAACTATATCTTGATTTGTTTCTTCATCAAATCCAATTAATAAATTTAAGTTATTTGAATTTTCGTTAATATCGTTTTTAATACTATTTTTTGCTCTTTTTATAGTGAATATTTTTTTATAAATAATAGTACCATAAATTAAATTAGATATAAAGAATGTTATTAAATAAAGTAATTTTATAATGTTCCAAAGTTTTTGGTTTTGATTACAAATATCTACTGGTTTAATTCCATATGAAATTATAAGTTCTTTGGCAATAAAAATGGGATAAAAAGATTTTGCTAATATTAAAAACGATACTGCTAAAAATATAGTGTGAAAAATAAATCTTTTTATTTTTTATCCTCCTTTTCTAAATGTAATTCATCTTGTTTTATATTTAATTTAACTCCTTGTTTTTTTTGAAAAACCTTGAAATTTAAATAATTATAAATTGAATAAAATGATGTAAAAAAATTAATAATAAATGTTATAAAGAATAAATTAATTAAATTATTTATGTCATTCACCACCTTGCAGTTACATAATATACCATCTTTTTTTCATTTTGTCTATACTTTTTTTAAAATTTGTGGTAAAATTAAAATATTATGTTACTATTCGTAGTTATATAATATGTATTAATGAATGTATGAGTTCAACCCATGTAGTAGTCAGTTTCTATAATCTCATACTGATTATGATTAACAAACTTTAACCAACTTGGAGAACGGAAGAAATGAATTAATATATATTATATAACTGCGAATTATAACAATGTTACAATTTATAGATTAATAAATTAAGGAGGAAGAATAATGTTTAACAAAGATACAATAATTGGAGACATTTTAGAACAGGCTCCAGAAAAATCAGATGTTTTATTAGAAGTCGGTATGCATTGCCTATCTTGCCCTGCAGCACTTGGTGAAACACTAGAACAGGCCTGCGAAGTACATGGAATTGATGTAAACGAAGTTCTTGAAATGTTGAATAAATAAAAAATCGAACATTTTTGCAAAAAAGTATTGACAAAAGCTATAAAACATAGTACAATAAATAATGTTCTGTTTAAAAGCAGACTGGTGATGGGCTATTAGCTCAGGTGGTAGAGCACTTGACTTTTAATCAAGTTGTCCCGCGTTCGAGTCGCGGATAGCTCACCAATTTTTTATAAAGAGTGTTTTACAACGCTCTTTAATAAGGCCCCTTGGTCAAGCGGTTAAGACATCGCCCTTTCACGGCGGAGACATGGGTTCGATTCCCGTAGGGGTCACCAATTAATTAAATATTTAACACGCCACTTTAGCTCAGCTGGTAGAGCAACTGACTTGTGGGAGAAATAAGATTTATTTTGAACTATCTTGCACCTTTATAAGGAAACTTATAAAGTGGACATCGCTAATTCGGGGAAGACTAACTAAGAAATTATATGTTAATCCCGAGCTAGAAAAGAAATTTTCGAGTGTAGAGACTTTATACGATGTGCCTAAGGTTTTCAACTATGGTAAAGAGAAAGTCCAGACCGCAAACATAAATTTTTTATGGCAATGAAAATTGTAGTGGTATGAATCAGTAGGTCGTCCGTTCGATTCGGACAAGTGGCTCCAAATTGTCAATGGTTTTGAGAAAGCTCTTAATTGTTGGCTTTTTTTATATTCTTAATTAATATATCTATGGAGTTATTTATGTATTGTTTAAATTGCAATTTTATTATTAAATCTAAAAATAAGTATTGCTCAAATAAATGTCAACAAGAATATCAATATAAAAAATATATTTATGAATGGAAATGCGGACTAAAATCTGGAATGCGTGGAGACTATCAAATTTCCATGCACATTAAAACATATCTATTTAAAAAATTTAATAATCAATGTTCTAGATGTGGATGGTCAAAAATAAATCCTTATACAGGAAATATTCCTTTGGAAATTGACCATATAGATGGAAATTATAAAAACAATAATGAAGATAATTTAATTCTATTATGTCCAAACTGTCATTCTTTAACAGAAACCTATAAAGGTGCTAATTTAAATCATGGTAGAAACAATAGACACAAGTATTATCAAAGAAAGGAGAATATTGATGAATGCTAAAATAGTATTAGTTACCGGTGCCTCTCGCGGAATAGGCAGAGAAATTGCTTATTCTTTTGCAAAAGAAGGAAATATTGTAATTGCAAATTATAATAAAAGTAAAGATATGGCTGAATCACTTAAAGAAATTGCTAAAAATGAAAATCTAAATATTGATACTTATAAAGCCGATGTATCAAGTAGATCTGAAGTTAGGGAAATGGTAAATTATGTATTAAACAAGTATAAAAGAATTGATGTACTTGTTAATAACGCTGGAATTGACCAAGAAAAAATGTTTCAAGACATTTCTGATGAAGACTGGAATAAACTAATAAATACAAATTTATACTCTGCATTTTGTGTAACACAGGAAGTTATACCGAATATGCTTAATAATAAAAATGGATGTATTATTAACATTTCATCAATTTACGGTATAAAAGGTGGTTCATGTGCTGCCCTATACTCCGCTACAAAAGCAGGTATTGATGGAATAACCAAATCTTTAGCCAAAGAACTTGGTCCATCTAATATTAGGGTTAATTCTATTGCACCTGGATATATAGATACAGATATGAACAAACACTTTTCAAGTGAAACAGTTAACGAAATAAAGAATGAAATTCCACTTAATAGAATCGGAACTCCACATTCTATTGCTCAATGTGTCAAATGGCTTGTTGATGATGATTATACTACTGGGCAGGTAATTTGTGTTGATGGTGGTTGGAGTATCGTTTGAAATAAATTATCCACAGATTGTACTTAATCTGTGGATTTATTAATTTAATTATTATTTTTTGCTTTTTTTGTATAATTTCCTGATATTATTTTAGGAAGATATGTTATTATTTTATATACAGCTAGTTTTATTTTTTTACTCCATAAATATGTTCTTCTAAGTGGTCTAGCTACTCCTATCGCTTTTGGTTCATCTGCTAAAACTATTAGTTCTTGAGATACCTTTTCTAATGGGAATACATAATTTGCTCCCCCATTGTTATCCCATTCATCATTTTCATTTTTGAAACATAAACTAAATGTTTCACCCTCTAATAGCTTTATTTCACATTGAAATCCTAGTTCAGTTTTTTGCATTTCAACATCATTTACATTATCCCAATTTTGGCCAAATCCATAATGAATTGTTACTTTATCACAATTATTTTGATAAAATTCACCAGTATATGAGATTTTAACCTCGCTATTTTCAACTAATTTATCTGTATTAAAAAAGATATTCTTTGTTAATTCCATTTTATTACACTCCCTTTTTGTCTTTAGCTTTAAAAATTATATTACATTTTTTTACATTAATCAATATTTTTTTTCAAATTTTATATTACATTTTTGTTACAAAAATATTACTTTACAATTACAATGATATATGGTAAGATTTTACTATGTG
>Ga0310691_10002838_pt1 | contig 21968 bp, 30 predicted proteins | sample 176DNAGHGlowgp2_FD_203887 | JGI IMG/M metagenome (GOLD analysis project Ga0310691, IMG submission 203887) | Sheep rumen microbial communities from Palmerston North, Manawatu-Wanganui, New Zealand - 1766 DNA GHGlow gp2 (v2) (version 2) | ecosystem: Host-associated > Mammals > Digestive system >...
AAGTATTGAGACCATAAGTCTTGATAACCATTTGGAGCGGGAGTAGCAGAAAGACAAAACGCTTTAGCAAAATAGGCTCTCAGTACTTTAAGCAACTTAAATCTAGTCGTAGTATGTGATTTTACCATAGTTGACTCATCTAAAATAAGTAAACCGCGGAAAAATCTACCACCTAGATTTTTCTTAGACAGCCATTTTAAGCCATCGTAATTAACTATATAAATGTCTCTATCTAGCTTAAAGTTTTCATCTTTATCTTTGCCATGAAGAACTGTATAAGATAATGACGGGGCCCATTTAAGTATTTCTAATGGCCAAGTACTAACTGCAACTCTAAGAGGAGCTATAACTAAAACAGCTCCAGTATGATCAGCCTGCTGTTTATGATGCGCTAAAATGTATTCAAGCACAATTCTAGTCTTGCCTAAGCCCATGTCAATAGCAAGATAACCTGATTGTCTTTCACTCATCCATTGAATTGCATTCTTTTGATACGGATGAAGTGGAAACAGTTCGCTTGATTTTAACGAGTTTGACATTGTCATAATCATACCTCTTACTTGTGTCAGTACGACGAAGTTGATAGTACACAATTTCTATCGCATAGTGTTTAGCTAAAAAAGCTTGACTTAATGTTTTTACAAAAGCCCTTAAATCAGCCAGTACAGTATTAGCTATCGGACAACGCTTACAAGACTTATAAGGTATTTGAGCTCTAAGTCTTTTTGCTATAACCTGTTCTACCATATTACCATTTTTTATTATATCATTAAGAACAAGTATAGCCTGCGTACGCTCTTCTCCGTATAACTTAATAAGTTGCTCTCTAGTATACTTAGCCATTATTTGTCTCCTCTTACTTTCTTAAGTCGCGGATGACGAAGTCTACCTTCTTTTGAAAGTTCCATGTATTCAACTTCTATAGTCTTTCCAACTATAAGATTTGGATCAGCCATCCACATATCGCGCTGGTAATCAGAAAGACCACCGCCGATATGAACGTCAACACCATCCAAGTCACAAACAAGAGCACCGACTTTTTCTGCATATTTCCCTTGACCTTCTTCAATTCCTATTACCTCCAAGTCTATAGTGTCATGCGGCTTCAGCTTAAGCCAGTCATTATTTCTGCCATTATAAGGCAAGCCATCTTCTTTCTTGATGACTAGTCCCTCATATCCAAGATCGCGAGCTTCAGCATACATATCCATGGCTTCAGTTTCAGATCTTAAAGTTCTATGCTCTACGTAACAAATCTGTGGAGAATTAACCATCTGACATAACAAACGTGCATATTCTTGGCGTTTATATAACGGCAATGGGTTACCTGGCATGTGCACATCAAACACCATATATCTAGCGTCAGGAGAATTATTAAAAGACCTAATATCACCACTAAGATCATCAAAAGATTTTCCAGGAACTATAATTTCACCGTCTATTCTAGCTACATGCAGCTCTCGCAAGCCTTCTATAAGATTGTCTAGTCCTTGGAATTCTCTACCGTATCTAGAGTACATATGTTCGTTTTCGTATATACATCTAAGACCATCAATTTTAAAACTGCCAAGGCATGGCCAAGTAATTTTACCCGGTTCATAAAGTTTTGCTAGTTGCACACTAAATTCGGGAATAGCTCCAGGCCAGACTTTATTAATTGTCTTAGCTTGTACACCCATACGCATATCTTTGTTTAGTATTCTCAAAAGAAGACTTTGTGATAATGGCTCTAGTCTATTTAATTCAATTATAACTGCTTTCTTTGCTGCAGAGCCTGTCAATTTTCTAGAGCTTAAAGCTATCAAAAGTTGTGAGGTATTACTATCGAACATTTCAGTACCAACTGTGGTAGCCCAATGTTCTGTAGGCTTTATATAATACTGAACGTATGGATTATAACATGAAATAAGAACTGTAAGTAGTCCAGGATTAGCTCGCAAAATCTGCTGTTTAGCAATAGATCCACTTGCCGACGCCACTTTAAGAATAACTTGCATCTGTTCTGCGCTAGTCATACATTTCTCCCATTAAATGAATAAATTCATCAACATCAGCTTTGTTCCAGATAATAAATACCTTGTGCCCAAGTTTAGCTAAAACGTTATGGCATTCTTGTTGTAAAGGACTTATAACGCCGTGCTCTTGTTTAACTTCTACAAAAACTATACCTCCTCTAGATAAAAGAACTATTCTATCTGGTACACCTCTGTGCGCTGGAGAAGAAAATTTATAGCATAACCAGCCTTTCTCCTTACACCGTTTAACTAAGTACTTTTCAATTACAGATTCACGCATCGAAATACTCCTGTCTGACAGCCTGCGTATACAAACTCCAAGTCAATGTAAAAAGTCTGTTAAGTATGGCCGGCCTAGCTCTAGTAATATATTCGTATTTAAAAAACTGCAAATATTCCATGAAATCTGGCTTTATTTGTCCAGTATTTCTAGCCATTTGAAACTTTGAAAAGTTTGAAATAAGGTTATACTTAGAATCAGATTCATCAATTTGGAGCGCCTCAAAATACTCTGTAAAGCTTTGCATAATTACCCCTTTTTATACCTGTTATTAATGTACCCTTCAGCTCGCAATGGCAGTCCCTTAGCCCAAGATGGAACTGATGCCATTAGTGATTCAAACTCTGCCAAGTTTGCTTTCTCCATATTAACCTCCGCTACTACTTCGTCATAAACTGAAAAAATAATTGGATAGCCCGCCTCAGTCAATTTAAACTTGCCATAGTATAACAAGTCTCTACCAAGGGCTTGAATAATATTTTCAGCCCATTTACCAGGTGACATAAATTTTTTAGCCCAGGTTTTTGTTGTCTGATTTACAGACCAACATGTTACTTCAGGCCCATAAGTCCCATTTTCAATTTTAGGTTCACAATAATACATTGCTCGTCCTGAGGGAAGGACCATTCTAAGCCAAGCACGTCCATTTCTGTCTCGAATTGTTGTCCAAGTTGTTCTATGCGTTTCAAAAGTTCTATCTGGAATTTCAACCGCTGCGATAGCACACTGTTGACAGGCATACCAGAATTGTGGAACTTTGTTATAAAGCTCTCTGAATCCATTAACTGTTTCCCTCGCTGTTTCACGTGAAAGCTTAACACCCCATTTATCAGCGTATTTAATAAAGCCTTCGGCTCCAAGGCCATAGCCACAGCCAAGGATACCCATTTTACCCATTTGTCGTTGTTCTTTAGTTACTTCATCATATGATACATTATACATATGTGTAGCTAAGTCTTTATACTGATCAAATTTATCGGCAAAGCGTTTTATAGCTTCAGTCTGCTCGCATATATACATCAATAAAATAAATTCAATTGAAGAATAGTCTGCAGCTATAATAACGTTTCCTGGGCTAGCTTTAACCATAGACCTAACGAGAGCACGAGCAGACAGAACAGGATTAGCATAAAGAATAGATAAATTATTAAAGGCGTCAATTTCCGCTTCTGGGTCAGGTACAGAAGCCCTCGGAAGATTAAGAAGCTGTAATCCCATACCAGTAATCCTTCCAGTATGAGCACCATAGTAACGAGAATTAAAATACATACGTCCATTGTATTCCTCATTAATAATACGTTTATACTTACCCAATGATGATAGACCCATACCTGCCCTAATCTCTAGCACTTCTGTCAACTCTGGAGGCAAATCATCACGTTGTAACCATTTCTGTAATTCGTCTGCACTAAGGGATTCACATGGATATCCAAGTGTTTCCATCCAGTCTTTTATACGTTTAACTTGAGTTACTTTAGAAACTTTGCCGTTGGTTAACATTGGAAGTCTCTGATTATGCTCATCTAAAAACGCTTCTGTAACTCTTAATATTTGCTTTGCTTCATCCACCGCGACTGGAATACCACGAATATTAATATCATGGTTTAATATCCAGATCTTATTTTCTTCAGGATTTAATCTTTCACAAGGCAACGCTTTAAGAATCCAATATGTAGCATCAACATCGTGCTGGTTATACTCTATAAACATTCTCCATTGGCCTTGTAATGAGGATAAAATATTTCCTTTACTATCTAGGCCAAATGGTGGCGTACAAAAAAGCTTTATCAGCTGTTTACCAATAGAGTCTTTTTGTACTGCTACACGTAATACTTTGGCTGCATCAGCTAAGTTTTGAGGCAATCCATATCGTGCACATAATGCCTGAACATCCTGACATCTATCAATTTTAAGCTCAGGCCAGCCATACTTTTTAACCCCTACGTTATTCCATATTCCGAGCTCAAATTCCAAATTAAAAGCGTAAATAGTATCAGAACCGTTAAAAACTGTTGGAAAAGGCTGTCCAGGATACCAAAATCGTACAAGGTCATTGTCTTTTTTATAACCCAATACTAAAATATCTGTTGACGGATCAGTATGGTATCGCATTCCTCCTGACACTGTAATATCAACATTAGATCGTGTTTCAAAGTCTATTATAATCATTGCAGTCTCCATCAATCGTTGATTATTAGTCTGCATTAAAAATCCCGAACTGTTCGGGTCAGTTCGGGATGTTAATAATTAAAATGCTTCGTCAGATTCAGCCATGGACTCTGCCACGTTAGCAAATGCAGTCTGTGCAGACTGACGTCCATCAAGCCGGTCATCATCACGCTTTTTCATGACATTCTGCAAACCTACGCCAACACCAATGCCTCCACCGCGATTAAACGGGTAAAGCCTAATGTCTGCGTAGCCCCAACAGCCGCTATAAAAATCTTCCTGATTTATTATAGGCTGCGCGTACTTGTCCACTACGCCAATGGGATTGTCGCTAGATGCACTGAGGAACATCATGCCCTGGTAGCCCGCGCGCGAGGCTTTTGCGGACTCATCGCCCGCTTCAGCATAATACTGATCGCCATCTCGCAAGGGATAACGGAATGACCTAGACTTAGTCTGCGCCTCGTTAAACGTGCCCTTAGTAATTCCGGCTTTTATAGCGTCATCTACGGCTTTCTTAATAGCTTCTACAGCCTTTGTATCAGACTTAGGGAACATAAGTCCGCACGAATACTTAAGCTTGCCAGACAGGTTAGCCTTAGGTTCAAACACGTTGACATACGTAAAACGGCAAAGAGGAGTAATCATAGTCTTAATCCTTGTAATTAATTGTGATAACCAGTTTTGATGCGACGGTAGTTTTCTTGTACCTTTACATCAATTCGCCTCAAACAATCCTCCCAACTAAACCCGAAATTCATCAGGAGGCTATCCAAGAAGAAGATGACATCGCCAATCTCTTCAAGGAAATTATCTGCGTTCATTTTTGGGACACCATTATAGTTTTTCCATGGCTTCCAGTCAAATGAATGCAAAATTTCTGTAACTTCGTCAATGGTAGCCAAACACAAGTCGCGAGCCCTAGCTTGTTGTCCACCTGTTATAGTTTCACTTATTGTAGCCATAGGAGGATACCCAAGGGCTATATGGTATTCTCGAATTTTGTCCACAATAGCTGGTATTTCAGGCATAGGAATATATTCCCAGGTACCTTGAAACACTTGCTCGCCAGTTTTTTCTTTGCTAGTCCGTTTACTAAAGTATACCGACTCTACACCAGCTGAACGCAATGCTGCGGCGCAATTTTCACAGGGCTCTAAAGTACAATAACATGCGTATGGAGCCCCATGACAATGATTAAGCGCATTACGTTCTGCATGCGTTGCAACACAATAACCATTCTCGGCTTTCATACAGTGGCCTGAGTCTATACAATGCGGTGCTTTTGGTAAACTACCATTATATCCACAAGCTACTATATGATTGTCTTTGTCAACAAGTACACATCCCACTTGCTTATCACAACAAGTGCTACGCTGCGCCACAATATGCGCTATACGCATAAAATAAATCTTAAAACTTGGTCGGCGCATACGGTTCTCCACAAGACATTTTGCCCTGCTTACAAGTATCCTCAACACATTGCGGGCCAACCCATCTGAACAACTCCGGAAACCACTCGTAACAAACGCTATAAATACTCATAGCAACTTCTCGAGTTTCAATGGTATTCCGTTTACACAGTCTCTGATTAAGAATTGCAGCCCATTCACGAGCATTTGCCGTCATCACCATATTTACAGTCATAGCTTCGGGCAATACCATTCGTGCTTGATCTTTTGGTATACCGTTTTCTATACTTGCACTGTAAACTCGCACGGCTTCTTCAATAGACTTGGTCATTTGCTTTGTATATTGCTGCGTGATAATAGGGTAATCAGAATAGTTCTGATAGTGTTGAGAACTGCATGTATAGCTTGCCAAACGATGTCTAGTAATTTGAGACATAAAAGCTCGAGAAACGCCAGTAATATAAATACACAAACTAGCATGCTCCAAAGGAGAACGATGATCGGCCATATAAAGAAACCTAATAAGAGCTTCAATTTTGGCGGTCTCATTCTCAACCTCAGGCAAACGGGCCATAGTTTGTTTAGCAGCAAAAGCTACTATATGTGCAGGTTTAGGCGTTGCCCATATCTTTTGAACGTGTGTCAATACCTGATTCATTATGGTCCTCTGCATACATTAGGAACATTATGTTACAGGCTGCATGAGCAAGATGTGATAATCCAGTCTCAGAATCTACTTTTATACCATTACGATATGCCAGTAAATGTCTAAGTGTTGCGGCATAATATCTATCTTGCAAATTTGGGACCTGTTTCCAAGACTCTGGGGCGTATTTATTAGCTCCAAAAGTCAAGACTTTACCAAGTTCGATAATAAAGTCTGGAGTTACGAGGTCAAGACGAACTTTGTCTTTGTCGTGCTTTTTACTATAATAGTCTTTACCCATTGTTTACTCCAATGGCCCCGAAAGTCTTAAAACTCTCGGGGCCTGTTATTAGTTAATCAGTCGGGGCTTCGACCTGTTCAAGTTCACCAAGGAGGATAGAAGCAAGCTCAAGCTCGGCCGTGGCAATCTGTACGCGCAAGTCATTCTTGTGGCTGGGATCTGCGTCATAGCGCTTCTGGGCATTAGTAAGGGCAGTAGCAGCGCGCTGTTCACGCTTCTGAGCTGCAACCAGAGTCTCTTCAAAAGACTTAGGTTCAGCAATTTTCTTTTCTTTGGGAGCAGGTTTAGCAGCTGCGGCTTCCTCAGCAGAACCAATACGATACGTTCCGTCTTCATTCTTAATGGGGTAATAGCCCATGAGACGAAGCTGAGCGAACACAGAAGCCAGGGACTTATCATTAATTCCCAACGCTTCCATAAGAGACTGTTTTGTTGCACCACCGTCGTTAATGAGGGCAATAGCACGTTCACGATTGTTGGACATTGCAGTGAGATCGATAGCCATGATAAACTCCAATATAGTTAAAGGTTAATGAACTTTTTGATAAAAATATAATACTACTTTTTACACCGGATGTAAACAAAAATTTTGCCAAAATTCAAACTTTTTTCTCAGTAACACTAGAAAACGGATTTGGCATTTCTGTTTCATCATCCTCAGCCACAACTTTAGGTTGTCCTTGCGGAACTTCTATAAAGTCTGCAAACTCTTTGTCTTTTTTCACCTCCTTGCAAATCTTTTCTATTTGTGCTGGCGATCTGAATTTAGTCTCATACATATCGTCTGGGTCAAGCTCATACTTTTCCATAAGATACTTTGCGGCCAAAGCTTCATCACGCCATTTGCGGTTAGCTCGTCCATAAACTACTTTATATCCTGGCATTTTATGCCCACGCAAAAGCTCTGCCAAGATATACTCTTTTGTCGCTTTAATTTGTGACTCAAGAATAGGCAACGACTTGTAAAACTCAATAAGCTCTTCTTGCGTAAGCGCCGCGTTATTCTCAGCTTGTGAATATGCTGCGAATACTGATTTTGCAGCTTCTTGCGCTTGAATATAACAAGCTCGGCATACTGCTTTACATTGACACCATCTGCAAGTCTCTTCGCTTGGATTAAATCTAGGATTGTCAGACTTAGCATTTGCTATAGCTGGTATAACAATCATGTTTTTCCAAGTCAAAAGCTTATCATACGTAATTTCTACGCATTGATAATTCTGCATACGAGGCTGGATAACATGCAAGTACAATTGCTTTGTTGTATCAAGCTTCAAAGTGTCAATAGCACCGAGCATATAAGCCATGAATTGCGCGTTGTCATGGGCATCTACCAAGATATTCGCGCCAAATTTATAGTCAAAGAGATTAATAGACTCATTAGACACAGCTATAACATCTGCTGTACCAGAAAGGCCATCAATCCCTCTGACTGCAACTTTAGTCTCAGTAAGGACTTGCGCGTTCTGCAAAAATGGCGAAATATAATCCCAGGCATCTCTACAAGCCACACGATGTTCTGGGTCTGGAATGTCTTGCAACTCTATCTTATTTTTAACGAGTTGTTCCATATACTCGTGAAGCATGGTGCCTTCACGTGCATAACTTGATTCAACGCCAACGGGCTGAACAGAGTCATACAAAGACACTGAACCAGGACACGCTATAATGCGCGCCAATTGACTAGGACTGAATGTCGCGTGCATCTTCCACCTCGTTGGTTTCTTCGTCTTCAATAAACAAATCCCTATTGTCAAGAATAAACGTCAAAAGTTTTATGTTTTTTGATGACGGATCGATATATGACTTGGCCAAAGCATAACCGATAGTATGTTCAACCGATCCAATTTCTTTGATAAAAGTATCATATTCATCCAAAAATGACTGAACAGCATACTCAGATAAAAAGTTAACTCTATTAGACATAATTACCTCCGGTTTTGGTTTTGAAGTTCAATGCCATATTGACGTACCATTTCATCAACTTTTTTACTATATTGGCAACTGCCAATTACCGATATAATAACTGCCATAATCAGCGTAATTATAACGCAAAAACTTTCTTTACTCATGTGACTCTCCAAACTTAATAACAGTTAATAAGGGCGCAAATCCAGTCTCAGGGTCAGTTTTTGTAAATACTCTAATCATATCCCTACCTGAGTCATTAACTGAATATCCAAGGTAGTGAATGATGTCAATTAGTATTCTTTTAGCCGTTACCACTCGAAACTCTTGACTTAGACTTTTTGCAGTAACTTCAAGAGCCCGCCGAATACCATCTTCTTGGCCTGTTGCAAAGCCATCGTAATAATCCTTATCCATTATTCGTCTCCAAAGATAAAAGTTGCATAAGGCCTGCCATACTCTGTTATAGTAAGTTCATAACCAGACCAAACATAAGCTAATGGCGAGTCAGGCTCAAAGAACTTAGCGTTAGCATTAAGCCAGTCCTGTGCCTGTTCTTTAGTTTCACAAGTATCTAGACCTGATGCCGCGTCATCAAAGTCATCAGTTATTGACCTCGTTATACTAGGACAAGGATAAGGCAAACGGCCATGATACATACATTCGCCTGATAGACTCTCAAAATTACATCCCATTCCGTAACACATAGTCTTTCTCCTAGTTTGGGTTAACTATACTAATAAATTTTTCAGTCGCATCAAAATAAAGTGAAATATCTGTAAAACTTGGAATTACGCCGGTTTGATGAACTGAAATAACTGTACCTGTGCCAGATTTATGCTGCGAAAAATGAATATTACTGGCTTTTAACTGCGCTATAGTTGCTTCTAGACCTTTAATCATGGCAAGGTCAAGCAAATCTACCAACAACATTATAGCCTCCTTGTCTTGTTTTATTGAGCGCGCATGCAAATCTGCATGCGCGCTAATATTATTACTTACGCGTTGAAATAACAGTAAACGGCGCCTGATAGCTGTACGGGCCCTCGCCTTCATTATACAAGCTATTCATCAGTTCAACTGCGCGCTGAAGAACGCCTTCCAGGCCAGATTCAAGATAGGCCTGTTCGAAGTCAGTCGCAATGTCGATCTCAGCAGTATGATAACCGTCTTGCCATTCTGCATTAGATACTTTCTGTTCCAATTCAGTCAACATAGTCTTTCTCCTTGTCTTGTCTTGTTTTGTTATTGCGCGCATGCAAATCTGCATGCGCGCAAATTAGTTAAATGTTGTTAGTAACAATGTCATTGATAATTTGGTCAAACTTGGCATCATCAGCATTGAATTGCATCAAGTCATACAACGCTTTCATGAAGCCGTATACGCCAGCATCTTCATACGCATTAGTCAAAATTATCGATGTTTCGCGCAGAATAAATTGACGTGACTTTTCTTGCTGTTCGTTAGTCAAGTTTTCTTCGAAGTCGTCGAAAATTTCGACATCATTGTACTGACTGGAAAAGTCATAGTACTTGTCATTGTCGTTTTTGAACTGTTCGCTGTACTTCTTAGTCTTCATAGTCTTTTCCTCGCATTGTTGAAGTTTACGTTTTTCAGCGTTTGCTGAAAGTTTCTTTAACCTCTAAACAATTATAATATAACATAAATAACGCTGGTTGTAAATAAAAATATTACCATTTATAGAAAAAAGTTTTACTGATTATAAATAATATTATCCGCAATACAAAAAGAACATAAATAGTCTTTCCCTATTTTTCGCCAGCCGTGTGACATTGCGTATCGTTGTAAACCTCTAATATTATTAAACTCGATAGTTTCCCGTTTACACTTCATACACCGTATAAAGCATATTAGCCCAGTTAAATCACTTGGCGGATTATTTGGACCTATTGGTGAATTTTCACGCCTATCATTATAAATATAAAACCTACTCATCGCAGTCCTCCGCAATAGGCATAACCCAGAATTTATGATTCCAATAGCCATCTGGTCTCTTTACAGCGCACAGTTGACCATGCTCAAAAGCCAAGGATTTCTTTTGCATTACAAAAGTCTGGGCCCCAAGAAAGGCCGTGCAAAACCGTTGTAAAGACCGCTTCAATTCAGCCATTGTAAAATTAGTAACACCTTTATATTTTAGTAATGTAGCTATTTGAGTGGTTTTCATAAATCGTTTGTCTAAGGCTGTTATTGAGAAATGCTGAATTGCCTCAAGTGCATGAACATTTGTAGAATATGGAAACTCTTCTCTTAATACGATGTCAATAGACGACTCTAATGCCAGGTCTCTGTTATTGATAGTCACCAATTGAGTTTGATGCTTTGTCATAGTCCATGGTGACTCCCCTCGTGCTAATGCTTCATGAAACTCCTTTCTAAGATTATTGTAAAGCTGATGCAAGTCAATATCTAGCATAGCTGATGTGTCAATATAATCTATTTTGCCATACCATAGTCGTCTACTGCCATTTTGAGATATTATCTGTTCTAGCTCATTAGACGTACCTACGAGTATGGCTTTACGCTTTAGTGCAGTCTCATTTGTCTGATAAATATCAGTAAAAGATGTTGTATTACCAGTGATTATCGATTTAAAAAACGAGCCAGACTTTTTGTGATTCATGAACCCTTCAAACTCGTCTACCAAGACTATAGCACGAGTCGAAAGATACCGAATAAAGTCGCGTTTTGCTTTCTCTGAGTCTAATTCTTGGTTTATGTCTTTACGGAGAAACTCTAATGGCTGAGGCAATAATAATTTAAAAAATGTAGTTTTGTAAGTATTTTCTTCTCCAAGTATTGCAAACATACCACCGTTGTCTTCAAAGGTCTGTGCTATCGGGTCATGTAACTTTATTAATAACATTAGGGTCTTGTATAACATGGTCTTACATAACTCTACGTCCTGATTCTTCGACCACTTGATAAGAGATGAAAAATACTCCCATGTATTCTTTGACGAGTCTGGATTTAATTGCCTTGGTCTATCAGCAAAATATCGTGGATATTTGTATTCTAAGGATAATTTATCATTTGGCGTATCAAGCCATAATGTAAACACATCTATACTAGAACGAGGCTCCTCAAGCCATGCTTGCACAAAATTGACTGTTGAAGTTAATCCTTTCCATAATGAGTCCTGGCATAGCCTCCAAGTTGCAACTTGCAGCTTAACCGGAGTAAATGGCCCATAGTAGCCAAACATATTATGAACATCGTTTAACAAGAAATATTTCTCAATAATATCATGGTCGCCAGTTAAATAGACCTCTATGCCATTTGCTGAATATAGCTTGAGGTGATACTTATTGATTAAATAAGAAAAGTTGCAATACTCTGCTTTATCAGGAACTAAAGAGTTAGGCTTTGCTCGCCGCGGATAATTAAATTGAAACTCTAACGCGATTTTAAACAGGGTATTAAAGGTTATATTGTTCTCTGGTGCAGATGAGAAGCTTTCCCACTTCTTTGCTACATCCTGGTCTGATACAAATGCCACTTTATCTTGAACCGACCACTTTATATACATTGCCAGTCCATTTGGTAAATTATTTGTTTTTACCGCATAGTCATGCAATGCCATGCCAATGGTTATCCAGAAGTGATAATGTTCATACTTTGTATTTGTTATTTGATAATACACCTCTTTAATGCGTGGAGACTGGTCTATCGGAATAAGGAAGAGGGCCTGCTCTATCTCTTGAATAGAGGGCACAACTTGCGCAGAGGAAATTGCTTTTGTATCACGCAAGTCTGTGTTGTATTGCTGAGAAGACTGCGCTGTTATACCAAAAAGAATAGACAATAGCTCTATTGGAACCTCTGATATAGTATTTGAAGAGTTGGGCAATTTTCGCCCTGTTGTTACCATGTAATTGTTTTTTATGCTAAGTTGACCGTCAAAGTCTTTAGACTTGTAATATGACTTTGTTAAGCCAGATTTGTCTGTTTTTATAATAACATGGAGGCCTGTATTAGATGTGGAGAATTCTGTATAGGTGGTAGTTATTAATTTTTGTATAGGTGTAGGGAGTTTTGATATTACTTGGTCTTGGAATACCATAAGATATTCTTCAGAAAATGGGGAAGAGATTTGCAACTGTGATTTGAGGTAGTCTTTTACTTCTTTTGATGTGTCTATATCTATTATACAAAAAGGATTTGATTTAGACGTTATAAAGCCGTATAATCCCAATGGTGTTGTAGGCGAGTCTGATGCCATTAGTGTTGGTAGATCTGTCGTAAACTTATGGTGTTCTTCGTCTGGAGCTATTAGTGGACGCTTTGAAGTTGGTGAGAATGATCGTGTCCAGCCTTGTGTGCAAGCCCAATCAAAGGGTATATTAGTTTCTGGCATTAGTAAACTCCTGTAAAAATGTGGTTACGTGAAAAGGTATATCACATTTATAAATATTTGTAAAGACTTTCTTTTGATGATTATTCATCATTTTATGATGAAAATTGGGAATAATCGTTAACATATGGCGATTCTTTGTTACTTTTTTCACAAAGTGTGATTTCCATTTTTTTCCAAGTTTAGTGTAACTTATTAGAATACTTGAATAATCACAAAATGACGAAGAGAAGATGAGAAGTGGGGGCTATTTTAAAAACCCCGTCTACGGAGCCCCGCAAATTTAATTGGGCCCAAAAAAAAAAGGCCTTTTTTCGCAACAATAATATTGTATTTATTCTATTTCACTTTTTTTTCAATAAAAATAATAAAAAATATAATAATTATAAAGAGTTATAGGATTGGTCGCTGGAATTGAAGAATTAGTCCCAGTGTAATGCAGATGAAAAATTTACCACTTTTTCGTCATCTGATAACGATTAATCGTCAAAAGTAGTATGCCGGGGTCCAGCGATACAAAACTAGTCTTTTCAAGAGGCAGGTCTTGCAATATAGAGCTATTTTTCAAAAACCGCGGGCCCAGCGATACAGAACCAGTCTTTTCGGCGGGCCCAGCAATACGGAACCAGTCTTTTCGGCGCGTGAGGCCAACTTGACGAGTATTCTACCATGGTATAAGCAATCGTTTAGCTAGTCTTCATGGTATCGTTGGCCCAACTATATTTTGTTGCGAGCCAGTCTTGCCAGGCCGGCCGGATTGCCGGAGCCATCGGTGCCAGTCCGCGAGCTGGGCCAGTCTTGCCGGGCCGGAGCTCATGGCCGGGACGAGCGTAGCGAGGCATGGCGAGTAGGCGCCCACCCTACCTCGCCTGCGAGGTGGGGCATCGCCCGAGCGTAGCGAGGGTGGGCGTATCCAGGGGTTTCAGGGGATTTCCCCTGAATCCAGGGATATTCCACCTGAGCGTAGCGAAGGCCAAATCGAGCGTAGCGAGATTGGCTGTTGTGGCAACGCCACAACAGTGGAATACCGATTGTAGCACCCCGAGAGGGGCCAAATCGAGCGCAGCGAGATTGGCTGGCGAGGCAACGCCTCGGCAGTGCTCTTTTGAGGGGTACCTAAAAAATTTTTCGGAGCGAAGCGGAGAAAAATTTTTTAGGGGAGTATGAAAAAGTTGTTGACTTTTCAATGATGTTATGAGATAAGTTTTTCATGAAGAATGGAGGTAAAAAGATATGAGTAAGGTTAATTATTTGGTTAATGGGATTAGGTTAGTTGGTAGGGTTAAATTTTGTGAGATAATAGAAAAGATTTACGGAAGTGTTGAATATATGTATGATGAGAAGGATACTTTCGTAATTTTTTGGTATGGTGATTTCTATTTGTATAATGAAACATTTGATGAATGGTACTTATTAAGTTGGGGGTGTATGAAAAAAATTGAAAAAAATTGAAAAAAGTTGTTGACAGGGTCAAGGGTTTTGATGTATAAGGTAATTGTTGGTTAGGGAATAGAAAAGAAAAAAGTTAATTTGGAGGTGAAAAAAAAAAAAAGATGAAAAAAGATGAAAAAAGTTGTTGACAGAGTCAAGGGTTTTGATGTATAAGGTAATTGTTGGTTAGGGAATTGTTGGAAGGTAATGAAGGAAAGAGAATTTCAAATTATAGGAGAATGAGTTATGTTGATGAGTGAAGTTATTGAGATGGTAAAGGGTTTTGTGGAAGGTTGTGAAGTGGAAGAAATTAAGGAATTGAAAAAGGGATTGATGGAAGTTTTAAAGATAGAAAAGGGTGAAGGAAGGAAGGAAGAAGTATTGAGGATATTAAAGGAGGAGGGGAAAATTAGTATTGTTGATATTAGTAAGAGGTTGAATATTAGTGCGAAAAATGTGAGTAGTCAATTGTGTTATTTGAAAAAGGAAGGGATAAAGATAGGAACTTCAAGTGATGGGAAGAAATTCATAGAAGAGTAAAACTTGTGGGTGGGTGGGTGGGTAGAAAAGTTAAAGTAATAGTTTAAGAAAAGACAAAAATGAGGGCCTTCGGAACCCCGGGGCACCTCCTTCGTATTCCGTGCAACCCGAAGGGCCAACTCAAAGCTTGGGGTGGGGCTTTGTCGCCGCGGCGACAAGCCTTGCCGGACGCTCTAGCGTCCGGCAACCCGAAGGGCCGACTCAAGCTTTGGGGTGGTGCTTGGCGCAACGCGACAAGTATTGCCGGAATACGAAGAAGGGGCCCCGGGGTGCCGAAGGCCCGAACTTTTTGTCTTTAGGTCCTCCACCGTTATATTTCGCCACTTTTTCTCTATAATCATCGAATGATGATACCGCTACTTTTTTCTCTATAATCATCAAATGATGATACCATCGTTGTATTTCGCTATCTTTTTTTCTCTATAATCATCAAATGATGATACTCTTGCTGCATTAAAGTTAAAATAAAGCCTTATTAGAAATATTAAAAAGGTATAAACTTTTAATGCAACTAAATACAGCTCATTATACTAAGTACCAAATCTAGATTTTCTCTATTCCAAGACTTCTTATGGTCCTACAACATTTGACGATTACTCTAAAAACTATTTACATTTATTTCATTTTGTGTTACAGGAAAAATATGATTTCGAATACTGATACAGCACTTATCCGCCTTTATTATGAAAATTTCGGGTTTGCACCGAACGAAGTGGCATCTCTCGTTGGACAGCCAATTCCTGTTGTAGAAGCGCTAATTAAACAACGGAAGTTCCAGGCGCCAGCAGAAGCCAAAATGGAATCAGACAAAAAAGAGGCCCTTCTAGAGCATAATCTCGATAAACAGATAGCTCTTGAACCGTATTATGCTCGGGCCGAGGCCGTTCTCCTTGGTAAGCTAACTGATCTAGCTGAAACAATTGATCCTAGAGATCCCGCAGCTCCCGCTTCTATAGCGGCAATAACAAAAGCGTTTAAAGATTTGAGATCCCCTGATACGCAAGCCAAACTTAATTCTTCGGCAGGCGAAGCAGGCGGTGTAACAGTACAAATTCTTAACCAACTGTAATTATGGCAGCAATAACTATACCATATAATTTTAAACCGCGCGAGTACCAACGAGGTCTATACAATTGTCTTGCGCAAGGTTATACCCGTGGTATAGCGGTTATGCATCGCCGAGCTGGTAAAGACAAAGTTTGCATTAATATAATGGCTCGAGAGGCCTTTAAACGCGTTGGAAGCTACTTCTATATCCTCCCATATTACACACAGGCACGAAGGATTGTGTGGGAAGGACTTGACAAAGATGGCTTCAGGCTGATAGATCACTTCCCAAAGCAGCTCGTAGCACGAAAAGACAACCAACAGATGACCCTGGAATTGGCAAACGGGTCATTTGTGCGCTTTTTGGGGTCAGATAATATAGACTCTATCGTTGGTACAAACCCAGTCGGTGTTATATTTTCAGAGTTTTCACTCCATAAAGTTGATGCATGGAACTATTTGCGGCCAATTTTGATTGAGAATGGTGGCTGGGCTCTTTTTAATGGCACCCCACGTGGTAAAAATCACATGTATCGGCTACTTGAGGCGGCAAAACAGGACCCCAACTGGTATTGGGACGTCAAAACAATAGATGATACTGGTGTTATGACTGCTGAACAAGTGGAGCAAGAGATACAAACTGGGATGCCAAGAGCTTTGGCGCTCCAAGAGTTTTATTGTAGCTTTGATGCAGCTATGGTAGGCTCGTATTATGGCGAGGCTATAGCTCAGATTGACCAACAGCATCATATTACTCAAGTACCCTGGGACCCGAGTTATCCAGTTAGCACCTTTTGGGACCTTGGTGTTAGTGATATGACCGTTGTGGGATGTTTTCAGCAGATTGACAATAAAATTAATATTATTGATGTTATCGCTGATAATGGCAAAGGGCTCGAGTATTATGTAAAAGAGCTGCAAGCTAAGCCTTATAGCTATGGGTATCATATATTGCCCCACGACGTACGCGTGCGTGAGTTAGGCACGGGCGAGTCACGTATTGAGACACTTGATAAACTTGGACTACGACGTCTTACCGTGGCTAAAAAGGTGTCCGTAGAGGACGGGATTCATGCGGCACGTAATTTGATTCATAAGTGCTGGTTCGATGATATTCGTACAGCTAAATTGATAGAAGCTCTTAAGCAGTACCGAGCTAGTTGGGACCCAGAAAAAGAGTGTTATGGTGCACCGATACATGACTGGGCTAGTCATTATGCTGATGCTTTTCGGATGCTAGCCGTGGCCCTTATTGATAAGCCCGAGGAGACTATTCGTCGGCCCGTTGCAGTTGGGACTGACTATAATCCTCTGGAGATTGATAATCCTGTTTATAGAGCAAGAACATTTAATCGGCTACCCAGGGTAGTTGATGGGTGGTCATTATGAGCAGAACAGCGCCTATGGCCGTTAGTACTTTAAGAGACGCAAAAAATACTCATAATGAGCAAGAACGGCGGCAGGTCAATATTGAGAAGAGTTTGCTTGATATAGACAAAGACCCTGAAGCCCAGATTAGAAAAATTCAGCGGCAAGGGACAACTTTAATTGGCTATGATAGAAATGCTCCGGAGGCTTTGAGACCTCCTACTACTAGGAGATAACTATGGGAAAAGTATTTAGTGGCGGCGGCAGTAAGCCTGATACAAGTGCGTATGATAGACAGCTTGAAGAGCAGAGAAAGGCAACGGAGAAAGCTGAGGCCGAGGCTGCTCGTCTTAAAGCTGACCAGGATGCCGCAGAAGAACGTCGTAAACAGGGACGTACTTCACTTATTAAGACAAGCGCAATGGGCGATATGGACACTACGAGTGTAAAGCGCAGGTCTCTTCTTGGAGGCTAATATGTCTATGACACAAGTAGAGTTATGGAAACAAAAATTTAACCAGATGGCCTCGGACCGAGCTACTTTTAATGCTCAATGGGACGAAGTAGCCAAAGTGGTATGTCCTGATGCTGCACGTTTTTCTTCAGAGTTTAATACTCCTGGAGAGCGGCGTAATCAGGAGCTCTATGACTCTACTGGTGTACATGCCAATGAGCTGCTCGCCTCTGGTTTTTATTCTCTTCTTACTTCGCCCTCTCAGCGCTGGTTTGAGTTGCTTACTAATGACGAAGATATAAATGCAGATCGTGAAGTTGAGTTGTGGTTGCGTGAAGTAAGTAATCGCATGTATGCTGAGATGAGTCGTCCAACGACAGGCTTTATTACAGCAGTGCATGAGGTGTATCATTCTCTTGGGGCCTTTGGTAATGGTATTCTGTTTGTGACAGAGTCTGATGATCTTAAGTCATTGCGTTTTGTATCATTGCCACTGCAAGAATGCTATTTTGCAGAATCTGCGAGTACTAGAGTAGATACATTGTATCGTAAGTATAAACGAACCGCAGCGCAGCTCGTTAAAACTTTTGGTATAGAGGCGGTTTCTGATCATACTCGCGAACTGTACGAAAAGAATAATAGCCAAGAAAAAATTGATGTTTTACATATTATAGAGCCAAAGCAAGATAGCAGAGAGTACCAGTCGTGCTATATAGAGTACGAGTTGGGGCATATCTTGTCTAAAGGACGTTTTGAAGAATGTCCATTTATGTGCCCAAGGTTCTATAAAACATCGTATGAAGTTTACGGTCGTGGGCCTGGATCTTCTGCTCTGCCAGATCTTAAAATGTTGCAGCAAATTGCTAAAACAACAATTAAAGGCGCGCAGAAAATTGTAGATCCACCTCTTATGATACCAGACCAGGGGTTCATAGGTGATATTCGTACTATGCCAGGTGGTATATCATACTTTAGGTCTGGATTGTCTAAAGAAGATAGGATAATACCTCTTCAGACAGGTGGTAACCCCGGACTGGGTGTAGATCTATCACAAGATATTCGTGCTCGTGTTCGTGAGATGTTTTATATCGATCAACTGCAGTTGAATAATGGTCCTCAGATGACCGCAACTGAGGTTATTCAGCGAACAGAGGAACGAATGCGCTTGCTTGGTCCTGTTACAGGGCGAGCTCAGGCAGAACTTCTTGGCCCATGTGTTATTCGTACTTTTGGATTACTTAGTCGCGCAGGTAGACTCCCAGATCCACCAGAGATTATGATGGATCCTTCTGTTAAACTTCGTGTGGTTTATCAGTCTCCAATGATGAAAGCACAGGAGCAGACAGAAGCAAATGGCCTTCTGCGTGTTACTCAGTTAGTAGCACCTTTCATGTCTATAGACCCCTCTGTTATGGATGTATTTAATCCAGAAGCAATAGCAAGGGGCGTGGGTCATATGTACTCGCTTAATCCTAACTTCTTTAGATCTGAAGAAGAGGTTCAAGCTATCCGTCAACAGCGTGCTGAGCAGCAACAGCAGCAGCAAATGGTGGAGATGCTTAACCAGGGTGGCGCAGGTATTAAAGACCTGGCACAAGGCATGGAAACTATGGGAGGTATGCAGTAATGGCTCTTAGCGCTGAAGAAATACAGCAAGCATATAGGCGCGTGTTTTCTTCTCCAGATGCTCAGATAGTGCTAGCTGACTTGGTTAGAGCGCATTGCTGTTTGGAATCAACTTTTAGCTCGCCCGAAGACTCAGACACTATAGTAGCATATAGAGAGGGCGGACGAAACGCTGTTTTGCGATTGCTTGCTATGGCAGGTAAACGTTTAACGGTAACGGAGTAAATATGGACAATCTCGATACCGGGACCCAGAATGTCAATGGTGGTGATGGTGGCCAGCAGGGCAATGAATCAAAGTTTACTGGTCCTGAATGGATGGCCTCTCTTCCTGATGATCTTAAAGCGTCTAAGTCATTGGGCAAATTTAAAGACGTAGAAAATTTGGCTCGCGGCTATATTAATGCGGAACAGCTCGTGGGACGCGATAAAATTCCGATGCCTAAAACTGATGCGGAATTCGCAGAAGTTTATACAAAGCTTGGATGTCCCGTTGATATTGCCGAATACAAAGTAGCTTATGAGTCCGATGGCATTTCCGATGATATTAAAGCTACTTTGGCAGAAGATCTAAAAGCATTTTTGCCAATGGCCAAAGCCAATGGACTGAATAATAAGCAGGCCAATGGTATTTTTTCTGAGTATGTCAAGCTGATGGCTGCGTCAGCTAAAGATGCTCAGGAGAAGAAAGATGCGGAGTTTGCCGCGGCAGACAAAGCTATTAAAGCCGAGTTTGGCGAGGCTACGGATGTTAAACTTGAGCTCGCAAATCGCATGATAACCGCTCTTGGAGGCGAAAAAGTTGTTAATGCGATAGCAAATTCTGGCTTGGGGCGTAATCCTGAATTTGTCAAGATGATGGTTAAACTTGGAGAAGCACATGCAGAACAGCTTGGTATAGATAAGACTGGAAATAATAGTCTTATGACTCCAGCTGATTTGCGGGCACAGATTGCCACTCTTCAAGCTCATCCTGCTTATATGGATGCCTCACATCCAGAACATAAATCGGTTGTGGATCGCGTGCAACAGTTGTTTTTGCGCGCATCGCAAAAGTAACCATAAGAGAAATCCGGTTACTATGCACCTGGGCCTCTATTGAGATAACCCGCTGTTAAACTTTAAATCATGGAGAACAGTATGTCTTTTGAAGTTACTGAAGCCATGGTGCAGCAGTATAATAGCAACATTGCGCTGGTTTGCCAGCAGAAAATGAGCCGTTTGCGCCAGGCAGTTCGTGTTGAGTCTATTCATGCCGAGTTTGAGTATTTTGACCAGATTGGCCCGACGGAAGCTCAGCCTCGTGGTGGCCGTCATAGCGATACTCCGCTTATGTCTACGCCGCATATGCGTAGGCGCGTGACGAGCGTGCCCTATAACTGGGCTGACATGGTTGATAATCCTGATAAGCTTCGTATGCTTGCTGATCCTACATCTCCGTATGTGCAGAATGCCGTCATGGCCTTTAATCGTACTATGGACGCTGTGATTGTTAACGCTATGGTTGGTACTGCGTATACTGGCAAAGAAGGCGGTACTCCTGTGGCCTTTGATACGACTAATCAGGTTATTGCGCATAACTCTTCTGGACTTACTATCGCAAAGCTTATTGCTGCGCGTGAGAAGTTCTGGAAGAATGAAGTGGACGAAAGTATTCCGCTGTATATTGCTGTGACTGCTGCACAGCTCAAAGATCTCCTCGGTACTACGCAGGTGACTAGCGCGGATTATAACTCTGTTAAGGCGCTTGTCCAGGGCGAAATTAATACCTTTATGGGCTTTAATTTCATCCGTTATGAGAAGCTTCCTTACGATGCTACTACGGGTCGCGATGTTCTTGCCTGGGCTAAGGACGGGGTTCTGCTTGCTCTGGCTGAGGATATTACCACTAGGGTTACGGAGCGTCCTGATAAGAACTATAGCACTCAGGTGTATGTTGAAATGGACCTGGGAGCCGTTCGTATGGAAGAAAAGAAAGTTGTTAAAATCCAGTGCACGGAGGCCTAGTTATGCAGTATTCTGATTTGGCAACCATGCAGGTGAAGAATGGAACTTCTCGCCCTGCTCCGTCTGATTATTATGGCCGTGTGCGTGTAGCGTGTATTGATACTAAGCTGACGGCCGCGGATACCAAAATTCTTCTTGTTCGTCTTCCTGCTGGCCGAATTCGTGTTCTCGCGGCTTCTCAGGTTACTGGCGGGCTGGCTACAAATGCTACTACTATCAAAATTGGTTATCCAGCATATACTAAGTTTGATGGTACTACGCAGGCTGCAGATGATGACGCTCTGATGCCTGCTACAGCTTCTTCTAGCGTGTCGGCGAAGGCTCTCAATAACTTTGTTTTTGAGTCTGCTAGTGGCGTGGATATTGAAGCTACGCTCTCGGCTAATGGC
>Ga0310691_10002843_pt1 | contig 21937 bp, 23 predicted proteins | sample 176DNAGHGlowgp2_FD_203887 | JGI IMG/M metagenome (GOLD analysis project Ga0310691, IMG submission 203887) | Sheep rumen microbial communities from Palmerston North, Manawatu-Wanganui, New Zealand - 1766 DNA GHGlow gp2 (v2) (version 2) | ecosystem: Host-associated > Mammals > Digestive system >...
ACTGGAGAACCACGAGCAGATAGCACGGCAAATACTGCCCAAGGCATCGCCACGCCAGCATTTTCAGGACTACATTCACCACGGCTTCTACCCCTTCTTCCAGGAACAGCGCAACTACTCCGAAAACCTGCTGAAGACTATGAACATGATGACCGAAGTGGACATCCTGCTCATCAAGCAGATAGAAGTGAACTTCCTCACCAAGATCAAGAAACTCTTTTACCAACTCGCCGAGCAACGGCAGAAAGCACCCAACATCTCGCAGCTGGCCACTGCCATCGAGACATCGAGAGCCACGGTGATGAACTACATCAAATACCTGGCCGATGCACGCCTCATCAACATGATCTATCCGCCTGGCGAAGACTTCCCAAAGAAGCCCTCACGCATCATGCTCCACAACTCCAACCTGCTTTATGCCATCTACCCCATCCACGTGGAGAAGCAGGAAGCCATGGAGACCTTCTTCGTCAACACCCTCTGGAAAGACCACACCGTCAGCCAGCTTGCCCACGACAGCCACTTCCTCGTCGACGAAAACATGAAGTTCATCATAGCCGATGCCGCCAAGCCCGCCAAGACTGTACGCGACGGAGCTGCCACCATCTGCGCTCGCTACAACACAGAAATAGGGCAAGGACGCAACATACCCCTCTGGCTCCTGGGCTTCCTCTATTAGCAGCAGGTAACAAGCAGCACCGTCTAAGCGTTAATTTTCTGAAATATGATTGCTATGTCAGTATTATTTCGTAATTTTGCAGTCGCAAAAAGCAGGAATTAATAGTAAAACTGACAACGATGAAGAGAATTCTGATAGCCATGCTGATGGCCATGCCCCTGGCAGCCACGGCACAAGACAACACATGGGAGCAGGCTGAGGCAAAAGCCCAGCAAGCAGCCGACCAGAAATATCTGGCAGGAGCAGTGCCCGTGGTAGAAGGAAAGGTGATGTTCGAGACGACCATCAAGGCACCAGGTAAGAGCGGGGCCCAGATCTTCGACATCATGCAGCAGGAACTGACACGCATGACCAAGGAGCCGGGACAGCTGGAACAGAGCCGCATGGCCCTTGAAGACAAAGAGAAGCTTCAGCTCGTGGGAAACTTCCAAGAGTGGCTGGTCTTCAAGAACAAACCCCTGAACCTCGACCGCACACGCCTCTTCTATCACCTCATCGTAGACTGCAAGGACGGTGAGGCCACGGTGAAGATGACACGCATCGTCTACCTCTACGACGAAGAGCGCGACCCGATGACCTACTATGCCGAAGAGTGGATTACTGACCGATACGGTCTGAACAAGAAGCAGACCAAACTGGCGCGCGTCAGCGGAAAGTTCCGCAAAAAAACCATCGACCGCAAAGACTACCTGTTCAACAAGTTCAACGACCTGCTTAACAAATGACCGACGAGGAACTGAGGCAAAACGTGGAAGAGGCCATGGCTAACCGCCCGAAGCGCCACAACCTGGAACCCTTCCGCGACAGTAGCCGCACGCGCACGCTGCGCATGTGGCTGAACATTATATTTATGGTGGGAGCCATAGCCGGCCTCATCGTCTACTTCAAGGTAGACCACGACATGGCCAAATGGATACTCCTCGTGTCGTTGGTGTTTAAGTTTGTGGAACTATTTCTGCGCATATTCAAGATATGAGCAACAGACTTCGAAACACCATCCTACTCCTTCTGGTGCTGCTAACGCCGGCAACAGCCGCTGCGCAAGACTTCAACCAGATTGACGAGGAGGGCAACGTGACGCAACGCAACAACCAGAACCGCAACTTCAACCCCCACAACACCGACACCACGTCGACAAACAAAGAGGTGCCCAAGGGCATTTATGTGTGGAGCGTAGACCGACGCTTCGGCGACATCAAGCGCACGGAGGTAGACACCCTGCCCCACCTCTATCCACAGTCGACCCTGGCAACAGGCACCTACGGGCAGTACAACACCATAGGCTCCAACTTCACGGCACGACAGTCGCGAATCTTTGCCGACCGTAGAAAAGCCTCACAGTTCTTCTTCACCGATGCCTACGACCAGTCGCTGAAGCAGCCCGACGAGTGGCACTTCACCAACACACTCTCGCCCATCACTAACCTGAGCTACGGCTCCTGCGGCGACAAGACCAACGGCGAAGACCTGCTCAAGGCCCTGTTCGCCGTGAATGCCGGAAAAAAGACGGGCGTGGGCTTCAACATCGACTACCGCTACGCCCGTGGCTACTTCCAAAACCAGAACAATTCACACTTCGGCGCATCGCTCTATGCTTCACACTTAGGCGACCGCTACCAAATGCATCTCCTCGTACAAACCTACCACCAGAAGGCGTCGGAAAACGGAGGCATCACCAACGACAACTACATCACCCACCCGGAGCTGTACACCGAAAGCTATTCTGAGAACGAGATTCCCACCGTTCTCTCGTCAAACTGGAACCGCAACGACCGTCAGCGACTCTTTCTGACCCACCGCTACAGTGTAGGATTCTACCGCAAGGTGCCCATGACCGAGGAGGAAATCTTGGCCAAGAAGTTTGCCGAGCAGGCCGCCAAGGAGAAAGCTGAAAAGGAGAAGAAAGACAGCGACGAACCCATTTTGGAAGGACGACCCGACGACGCGAAAATAGCTGGCGACGAGCCCATGCCCCTGCCGGACGACTCGCTGTTGACTGCCGATTCGCTGCTGACAACCGATTCGCTGCTGACAGCCGCTACGGGTCGAATCAGCGTTGACTCGAAGGAAATGGCCGACAGCCTTATCAAGGCCGAGCTGGCAGCACAGACCGACACCGCCGACCAATACATGAAACGCGAATTTGTACCCGTCACCAGCTTCATCCATACGGCTGAAGTGACGCACAATGAGCATATCTACCAAGCCTACGAAACACCTGCAGCTCTCTATGCTGACACCTTCTACATAGCACGCCCCGACGGCACTTACGTGGGCGACTCCATCTACGACAAGACCAAACGGCTGGAAGTCAGAAACACCCTGGCCGTCTCCCTGCTCGAAGGCTTCAACAAGTATGCTCCCGCCGGACTGAAAGCTTTTGCTACACACAGCCTGCGCCGCTTCGACATGCCCGACATCGGGCAGGCCGACACAGCAACAATGAACCGCTGGACGGAGCATAGCATCAGCGTGGGTGGACAGCTGACGAAGACACAGGGCACACTACTCCACTACGACGTGACGGCAGAGGCTTGGATAGCTGGTGAGGATGCTGGCCAGCTGCACCTCGACGCTCGCGGCGACTTGAACCTCCGACTGTTTGGCGACACCGTCAAACTCGACGCCAAGGCTTTCATGCACAGGAGCAACCCCGTCTTCTTACAACGCAGATACCACTCGCGCCACCTATGGTGGGATAATGACTTCGGCAAAGAGACACACACACGCTTAGAAGGCAAGCTGACCTACAAGAAGACAAACACCAGCCTGCGCGTGGCATTTGACGAAATTGAAAAATACACCTATCTCGGCATGAGCTACACTCTCAACGGTGAGAATAGACAGGGGCTGACAGCACAGTTCCAGCAGCACGATGGCTCGCTGACAGTGCTCACCGCACAGCTGGACCAGAAGCTACAGTTAGGCCCACTGCACTGGGACAACATCATCACCTTCCAGACCAGCAGCAACCGCGAAGTGCTTCCACTGCCCAAACTGAACGTCTTCACCAACCTCTACCTCCAGTTCATGGTGGCCGACGTGTTGCGTGTAGAGTTAGGGGCATCGGGCACGTGGTTCACGAAATATTACGCCCCCGACTACCTGCCGCAGCTGAGCCAGTTTGCCGTGCAGCAAAATGACGACAGCCGGGTTGAATTGGGCAACTTCCCCTTCGTCGACGTCTACGCCAATATGCACTTGAAGCACGCCCGCTTTTTCGTAATGATGAGCAACGTCACGGGAACAAGCTTCAACCGCATGGCCTTCCTCACGCCCCACCACCCACTGAACCGCTCTGTGCTGCACATCGGCGTATCGTGGAACTTCTTTAACTAATCAGAAATGTCCTACAGGAAATCGAGGCCGATGGAGCGGATGGCGGACTGTGCCATGCGCTGGTACATCAGCCCCAAGTCGGCAAAATGAACCATCGCCTGCATGGCAGCCTTGCGCAGCACGGGGTTGGTACTTTGAAGAGCGGCCAGTGCCTGATCAACAAATTCGTTGATGCCCCGCTCATTCAGCTCCTGCCGACGTGAGAAGAGCCGACTGAGCACATGGTAGGCACAAATCTGGGGCAGGTCGTTGGACGACGACATCCAAAGGAAAGCCTTCTCCGCTGCAAAAGGCAGATGCTGGTATAGGTTAAAGGCCGCCTGCTCGGCAATCTCCACGGTAGGTGTCTGCTCCATCCACAGGTCTACCACTTCGGGCAGAATCTCGTCGGCCGGCATCAACAGGGTGGCCAGGATCTTACATTCGCGCACATCTTCCTTCCATAGTGCCAATGCCAGGTCGTAGCACTGTCCGTCAGCCTCGGCCTTCAGCTGGTCGGCCAGCTCATGCAGACGGGGCAGCGTGGCGCCCCAGTTCACGCGGTATTGCAGCCCCTTCTCGCGCATCGACTGCGCTGTGGCTCCATCCATCATCAGCCGGAACGACTGCTTCACCTCCTTAACCTTCTGCCGTATGTCCATCGTTAGAAAACTTATGTTCAAATCAGTGTGGCATACTCCGTGCCGTAGCGCAGCATCTGATGCTCGTAGCTCTCGGAGTAGTCTACGACGATGTCGGCTATTTGTCCGTCGGCATCGAGCACGGGCAGCAGCCGTGGGTTGATAAATCCCTTATAGGGAGCGAGATTCAGCTGTTCGTAGCGCCGGAGCACCTCGTCGTGGAGTTGAGCATCGACCCTCACGCCATACTGTTCTACCAGCTGGCGGGCAGCCTCGAAGTCGCCCTCGCTCTTGATGCGCTGCACCTCAGCCAACAACGTTGCCACCAGACCACGAAGCTCGGCATAGGAGCTGATGCGGAGGCTGGTCTTGCCGTCGTGCTGCTCCAACCGCATGCAGTTGCCGTGGTCCATACACCAGTGGGCAATGAGGGCACGGTTGCGCATGTGGGCCTCTTCAATCTGCTTGCCACGCTCAATGCGCACCAGCTGCGTCATCAGCCCATTCATCATGTAGGTGTAGTAAGCCGACTGATAGGCTTCGACATTGGGCAGCAGTCCCAGCTCCACCAACTTCTCGTCGGCCAGGTAATAGAGTGCAAAAAGGTCGGCACGGGCCTCCTCGATAGTGTTGCCGTAAGCTTTCAGCGCATCAGGGTCTACCCCTGGAAGCAGTTGTCCGCTACCATGTCCGAGACATTCGTGCAAGTCGGTGTGCAGGTCGTCGCAAATGTCGCCATATTGCTCTATCAACTCCAACGTCAGACTGTCGGCGACGAACTCTTCCCTGAAGCCATTGCCGTGGGCCGCCTTATTATAAGCATCTGTGATATTGCTGATGGTGATGCTCTTCGAGCCATAGCGAGCCCGAATCCAGTCGGCATTGGGCAGATTGATGCCAATGGCCGTGGAGGGATATTCGTCGCCGCCGAGCATGGCAGCACAGATGACCCTTGCCGACACGCCCTTCACACTTGGCTTGCGAAAACGGGGGTCTACGGGTGAATGGTCTTCAAACCACTGGGCATTCTCGCTGATGGTGCGTGTACGGGCTGTAGCCACTTCATCGACATACTCTACCAATCCCTCCCACGAGCCTTTCAGCCCTAAGGGGTCGCCATACACCTCAATGAAGCCATTGATAAAATCTACCTTGCCATCGAGCGACTGAAGCCACTGAATGGAATATTCATCAAAGACGGTCAAATCGCCTGTCTTGTAATATTTTACCAGTAGTTCTATCGTCTTCTTCTGTTTGTCGTTCTCAGCCACCTCGGCAGCCAGCTCCAGCCAGTAGACAATATGCCGGAGGGCATTGGCATAGCGGCCTTCAGTCGACCACACTTCTTCATGCAGCCGTCCGTCGGCTGCCTTTACGAGCGTGGTGTTCAGTCCGTATGACGGTGCCTCCTCCTTAGGCCCTGCTGCTTTTTTCCCGGCGTAGAATTTCTCAGCTTCTTCCTGAGTCACTCCCTGATAGAAGTTGCAGGCCGATGTGATGACCAGATCGGAGCCATCGGCCTTATTCACACGCTTGGGCAGCACATCGGGCCTGAAGATGACAGGAAAGAGCTCGTCGCACAGCCCATCGACTGTCTGCCCCTCTGCCAGTGGGAGCCTTGTCGGCTCCACCACGTGGAGGGCACTGCGCAGGAAACCCTCTGAGAATCCCGGCACGAACTTCTCGCATCCGTAATGGTGGTAAATACCATTGGAGAACCACAGCCGTTTCAAGTAGACCGTAAGGGCCTTGAAGTCAGCCGTGTCGTGGGGTATTCGCCAATCGGTGTAGACAACCTCCAGCATGCGCCGCAATTTCAAGTTGTAGCGGCCAAACTGGTCGAAAGTAATGTCGCGGCCATAGAGGGTGGCCTTTGCCAAATAATAAACGAGCTGTTTCTGCTTCAGCGTAAGCTGCTCAAAGCCTTCGAGGCGATAACGGAGCAGCTGTAGGTCGGCGAAACGCTCGTCACAATAATTGAAAGGGGTCATTTAGCTTTTTTCGTCTTGAGGGTCGTATTGGCATGCTGCTTTTTGTATTCTTTGGGCGTGATGCCAATCAGTTTATAGAACGAGGCATAGAACGACTGTCTGTTGGAGAAGCCCACCATGTCGCTGACCTCCTCGATGCGCAAGTCCTGATAGCGCTTGTCGGTGAGTATGGACATAGCCTCCTCTATGCGATATTTGTTGACAAAGGATGTGTAGTTCATGTGGAAGCGCACATTGACCACTGCCGACACATAGCGCGTGTTGGTTCCTAAGTCTTCAGCCAGCTTCTTTGCAGAATAATTCTTGTCCTTGTATTTCTTTTGCATCACCACAAGATCCAGAATTTTTTCCTTCAACTCATCCATTAATGCAGGGCTGACCAACATTGTGTAGGTAGCATCCTTTTCTTTCTTCTCTGTAATGTTGTATTTTGCCATAGACTCTGTAAGATACTTGTAGTGGTAAAATTCTTTGCAAAGATAGGCATTTTTTTTTGAATAATCATAATTTTTTATAAGAAATTTAGAAAAAACATATAAAAAAAGATGTTATCTTCGTTATTTACCATGTTTTTTTGTACCTTTGCAATCTCTAAATAAGGCAAGACTGTATTATAGCAAGAAATGAAACCAACAGCAATACTGCTTCTACATTGTCCCGACCAACAGGGAATCATATCAGAGGTCACCAAGTTTATCACTGACAACAAAGGCAACATTGTCTACCTTGACCAATATGTTGACCGCCAAGACGGCATGTTCTTCATGCGCATTGAATGGGAACTCGACGGTTTCCTCATTCCGCGCGACAAATTGTACGACTACATCACCACGCTCTATGCCCAGCGCTACCAGATGAAGTTCTCGCTCTACTACAGCGACAAGCGTCCGCGCATGGCCATTTTCGTCTCGAAGATGAGCCACTGCCTCTACGACTTGTTGGCACGGTGGAAGGCGGGCGAATACGACTGCGACATTCCCTGCATTGTGAGCAACCACGAAGACCTGCGCTACGTGGCCGACCAGTTCGGCATCCCCTACTACGTGTGGAGCATTAAGAAAGACCATTCAAACAAGGAGGAGGTGGAGCGGGCCGAGATGGAGCTGCTCAAGAAGGAAGACATCTCGTTCATCGTGCTGGCCCGCTACATGCAGATTATCAGCGACGAGATGATTGCCGAATATCCGCACCACATCATCAACATCCACCACTCGTTCCTGCCAGCCTTCATCGGGGCAAAGCCCTACCATCAGGCCTGGGAGCGCGGTGTGAAGATTATCGGTGCCACGAGCCACTACGTCACCGCCGAGCTCGACGCTGGCCCCATCATTGAGCAGGATGTGGCGCGCATCACCCATAAGGACACCCCCGAAAGCTTGGTGCTCAAGGGCAAAGACCTGGAGAAGATTGTCCTTTCGCGTGCCGTGTCGAAACATATCGCCCGCAAGATTCTCACCTACAAGAACAAAACCATCATTTTCAGCTGATGAAAGTAGCCGTCGTCAAATACAATGCAGGAAATATCTTCTCGGTGATGAACGCCCTGAAGCGGTTAGGCGTTGACCCCTGCCTGACCGACAATGCTGCCCTGCTCCGACAGGCCGACCGCGTCGTCTTCCCCGGACAGGGCGAGGCGAGCACCGCCATGGCCTACCTCCGCGACCATGGCCTTGACGAGGTCATCCGCTCCCTGCACCAGCCCGTCCTGGGCATCTGCATCGGCCAGCAGCTGCTTTGCCGCCATTCCGAGGAGGGCGACACCGACTGTCTGGGCATCTTCCAGACCGACGTCAGACGCTTCTCCCCCACTCGCCATGCGGACAAAGTGCCCTGCATGGGGTGGAACTCGCTGCACGACACGAAGTCGTCGCTCATGCAGGGTATAGAGGGTCAGTACGTCTACTTCGTCCACAGCTACTACGTGCCGCTGTGTGAGGAGACGATAGCCACCGCCGATTATATCCTGCCTTACAGTGCCGCCCTCCACAAAGACAATTTCTTTGCCACCCAGTTCCATCCAGAGAAGAGCGGCAGCGTGGGCGAGCGCATCCTGGCCAATTTCCTTGAGCTGAACGATTAACCCGTAAAGAACAGATACTGAAATAATGATAGAGCTGATTCCCGCTATTGACATCATCGACGGCCAATGCGTTCGCCTGACCAAGGGCGACTACGCGCAGAAGACCGTCTATGGCGACCCCCTGGAGATGGCCCTTGAGTTTGAGCACATCGGCTTCCGCCGCCTCCACGTGGTAGACCTCGACGGTGCCAAGTCGCGCCACATCGTCAACAGCGCTGTGCTACGGCGCATCACCTCCGCCACGAACCTCGTCGTCGACTTCGGCGGCGGCATCAAGACCGACGCCGACATCGAGACGGCCTTCAGCTGCGGAGCAGCCATGGTCACCGTAGGCTCCATAGCTGTCACCCAGCCCGAACTGTTCGGGCGCTGGCTAAAGAAGTACGGTGCCGGACGGATGATTCTCGGGGCCGACGTCAGGAACGGGCGAATCAGCATCAACGGCTGGAAGGAGGACTCGCATGAAGAGCTGCTCCCTTTCCTCAAGCGCTATATCGACATGGGTGTACACCATGTGCTGTGCACCGAGATCTCGAAGGACGGCACCTTGTCAGGCCCTGCCACAACCCTCTACCGTGAGGTGTTGGCCGCCTCCCCCGACCTCCATCTCATTGCCAGCGGTGGTGTGTCGTCGGCTGCCGACATCAACCAGTTGGAACAGGCCGGCTTGCCCGCCGTAGTCTTCGGCAAGGCCATCTACGAAGGGCGCATCGACCTGCAAGAATTAGTCAAAGGCCAAGCATAGAACCACTAATCAACAAAAAATCAACATGGGACTGGCAAAACGCATCATACCATGCCTCGACGTGAAAGACGGCGAAACCGTCAAAGGCGTTAATTTCGTAAGCCTCCGCTCTGCCGGCGACCCCGTCGAGCTGGGCAAGGCATACAGCGATGCCGGTGCCGACGAACTGGTGTTCCTCGACATCACAGCATCGTTTGAAGAGCGCAAGACGTTCACCGACATGGTCACCCGTGTGGCCCAGCAAATCAGCATCCCCTTCACTGTCGGCGGGGGAATCAACGAGCTTTCCGACGTAGAGGGCATGCTCTATGCCGGTGCCGACAAAGTGAGCATGAACAGTGCCGCCCTCCGCCATCCGGAGCTGATTGAGCAGACAGCCAGCCGCTTTGGCTCGCAGGTATGCGTCGTGGCCATCGATGCGCGCCTCGATGCCGACGGGTGGCACTGCTATCTCAAGGGCGGCCGCGAGCGCACCGAGCGTGGACTCTTCGAGTGGGCCCGCGAGGCTCAGGAGCGCGGTGCCGGCGAGATTCTCTTCACCAGCATGAACCACGACGGCGTGAAGCAGGGCTATGCCAACGATGCCCTGGCGCGCCTGACCGCCGACCTCTCCATACCCGTCATCGCCAGCGGCGGTGCAGGCACGAAGGAGCACTTCCGCGATGCGTTCACCATCGGCCATGCCGATGCTGCCCTGGCCGCCAGCGTGTTCCACTTTGGCGAGATATCCATACCCGAACTGAAACAATATCTCCATAACGAAGGAATCAACGTCAGACTATGAACATAGACTTTGAAAAAATGGGCGGCCTCGTGCCCGCCATCATCCAGGACGCCGAGACGAAGACCGTGCTCATGCTCGGCTTCATGAACGAAGAAGCCTACGCCAAGACCGTGGCCACCGGCAAGGTGACCTTCTGGAGCCGCAGCCGCCAGACGCTGTGGACGAAGGGCGAGACCAGCGGCCATTTCCTTGAGCTGGTGAGCATGTCCGTCGACTGCGACAACGACACGCTGCTCGTCAAGGCCATTCCCCACGGCCCCACCTGCCACACCGGCACCGACACCTGCTGGGGCGAGGAGAACGTGGCGCAAAGCTCACCCCTGCTGTTCCTCAAGGAGCTGCAGGACTTTATAGAGCAGCGCCATGCCGAGATGCCCGAGGGCAGCTATACCACCCGGCTCTTCCGCGACGGTGTGAACAAGATGGCGCAGAAACTCGGCGAGGAAGCGCTTGAGACTGTCATTGAAGCCACCAACGGCACCAACGAGCAGCTGGTCTACGAAGCCTCTGACATGCTCTACCACCTCCTGGTGCTGCTCACCGGCAAGGGGCTGCGCATCGAAGACGTTGCCCGCGAGCTGCAACAGCGCCACGACCCCAACTGGGACAAACAGCGCCGACAGGCCAAGGCCGACGGCACAATGAAATAGTGCCAGAATCAGCCAGATTGTAAATACAAGAATCGAGACAAATCAACCAATCTACCCGATGCTCATCAACTATCAGAAAGCAAACATCTACCAGCTCGATGGCAAAGCCGTTCTCACCGACGTCAATCTACAGGTCGACGGGGGCGAGTTCGTCTATATCATCGGCCGCGTAGGCTCTGGCAAGAGCTCGCTGCTGAAGACCATCTACCAGGAGCTGTATATCGACGAGGCCGACGAGGCGCGAGTCTTCGATGCCGACCTGCTGACGCTGAAGCGCAAGCACATACCTGCCCTCAGGCGCCAGATGGGCATCGTCTTCCAAGACTTCCAGCTGCTGGCCGACCGCACAGTGCGCAAGAACCTGCTGTTTGTGCTGAAGGCCACGGGGTGGAAGAAGAAGAGCGACATCGAGCAGCGCATTGACGAGGTGCTCAACCAGGTGGGCATGTCGTCGAAAGCCGACCGCATGCCCCACGAGCTTTCCGGCGGCGAGCAGCAGCGCGTGGCCATTGCCCGCGCCACCCTCAACAACCCACAGCTCATCGTGGCCGACGAGCCGACGGCTAATCTCGATGCTGAGACCGCCGACGGCATCATGCAACTGCTGCGCACGATAGCCCAGGGCGGTGCCGCCGTGGTCATGTCAACCCACAACACGGCCCTCATCGACCAATACCCCGGTACCGTCTACCGCTGTTGCAACGGCCACTTGGAGAAGACAGAAAACGAAGAATTAAAACAAGAATAAGAGACAATGAAAGTAATGAAGTTCGGCGGCACATCCGTAGGCACGCCACAAAGAATGAAAGAGGTGGCCCAGCTGGTCACCAAGTCAGGACAGCCCGTGTTCGTGGTACTCTCAGCCATGTCGGGCACCACCAACTCGCTGGTCGAGATTTCAGACTATCTCTACAAGAAGAACCCCGACGGCGCCAACGAGGTCATCAACAACCTGGAGCGTAAGTACGACCGCCACATCCAGGAGCTCTTCGCCACCGAGGAGTGCCAGACACAGATGCGGGAGTTCCTGCGCGAGGAGTTCAACTACCTGCGCTCGTTCACCAAAGAGCTGTTCACCAGCTTCGAGGAAAAGAGCATCGTGGCCCAGGGCGAAATCATCTCCACCAACATGATGGTCAGCTACATGAAGGAGCAGGGCATCAACGCCGTGCTGCTCAACGCCCTCGACTTCATGCGCACCGACAAGAACGCCGAGCCAGACCCCGTCTACATCAAGGAGAAGCTCGCCGCCATCATGGAGGAGCACAGCGGCTGCCAGGTCTACGTCACACAGGGCTTCATCTGCCGCAACGCCTACGGCGAGATTGACAACCTGCAGCGCGGCGGCAGCGACTACACCGCCTCGCTCGTCGGTGCCGCCATCAATGCCGAGGAGATTCAAATATGGACCGACATCGACGGCATGCACAACAACGACCCGCGCATCGTCGAGAAGACGCAGCCCGTCCACCAGCTACAGTTTGAAGAGGCTGCCGAGCTGGCCTACTTCGGAGCGAAAATCCTCCACCCCACGTGCGTGCAGCCTGCAAAGTACGCAGGCATTCCCGTGCGCCTGCTGAACACCATGCAGCCCGATGCCGAGGGCACCACCATCAGCAACCAGACAGAGTACGGCAAGATTAAGGCCGTGGCCGCCAAGGACAACATCACCGCCATCAAAATCAAGTCCAGCCGCATGCTTCTGGCCACCGGATTCCTGCGCAAGGTGTTCGAGATTTTCGAGAGCTACCAAACACCTATCGACATGGTGTGCACCAGCGAGGTGGGCGTCAGCATGAGCATCGACAACTCTGCACACTTAGGCGAGATTATGGACGAGCTGAAGAAGTATGGCACCGTCACTGTCGACACCGGTATGTGCATCATCTGCGTCGTCGGCGACCTCGACTGGTCGAACATCGGCTTCGAGACCCGCGTCATGGACGCCATGAAGGACGTGCCCGTTCGCATGATCAGCTACGGCGGCTCAAACTACAACATCTCCTTCCTCATCCGCGAGGAGGACAAGAAGCGCGCCCTGCAGAGCCTCAGCGACCACCTCTTTTCATAACCTCACCACCAACACAAACATGAAAGGAACCTTCCCCGTAGAGCGGTTTGCGCAACTGCGCACCCCATTCTACTACTACGACATGGAACTCCTCCGCCAGACCCTCGACACCATCCGCACCGAGGCCGGCAAGCACGAGGGCTTCGTGGTGCACTATGCCGTGAAGGCCAATGCCAACCCGCAAGTGCTGCGCACCATTCGACAGGCCGGCCTGGGGGCCGACTGCGTCAGCGGCGGCGAGATTGAAGCATCGCTGCGGGCCGGATTCCCCGCCTCGAAGATTGTATTTGCCGGGGTGGGCAAGAGCGACTGGGAAATCAACCTCGGCCTCGACAATGACATCTTCTGCTTCAACGTCGAAAGCATACCCGAGCTCGAGGTCATCGACGAACTGGCTCGCGCCAAGGGAAAGACGGCACGTGTGGCCTTCAGGCTGAACCCCAACGTCGGCGCTCATACCCACGCCAACATCACCACGGGTCTGGCAGAAAACAAGTTCGGCATTGCCATGCGCGACATGGAGACGGTCATTGCATTGGCCGACCGCCTGGAGAACATACGCTTCGTAGGCCTCCACTACATCTGCGTGGAGCACATTAACGTGGGCGGTGGTCTGGGCATAGACTACCAGCACCCCAACCGCGTGCCGATGCCCGACTTCAAGGCCTACTTCGACACCTATGCCCGACGGCTGAAGCTGCGCCCCGGACAGACCCTGCACTTCGAGCTGGGGCGCGCCGTGGTGGCACAGATGGGGTCGCTCATCGCGCGTACATTATATATTAAGGAAGGGGCAGCGAAGAAGTTCTGCATCGTCGATGCCGGATTCACCGACCTCATCCGCCCTGCCCTCTACCAAGCCTACCACAAGATTGAAAACATCAGCAGCAACGAGCCTATCGAGGCATACGACGTTGTAGGCCCCATCTGCGAGTCTACCGATGTGTTCGGCAAGCAGGTAGACCTCAATCGTGCTCATCGGGGCGACCTCATCGCCATCCGCTCGGCAGGAGCCTACGGCGAAATCATGGCCTCGCAGTACAACTGCCGACAGTTACCACACGCCTACACCAGCGACGAACTCTGACACACTTTCCAGCATGCACATCCTCCACATCTACGACGCAAGCAATTCACAGGCCGCCCATTACGTGGCCATGCTCATGGCACAGACCACCGGCCAAGCCACCATGAGCGTGGCCACCACGGCCGACGACTTCCGCCGACAGCAGGAGGAGCAGCAGCCCGACATCGTCCACCTGCACGGAAAGCAGCCATTCGCCCTGCCCAAGGGGCTGCGCTTAGTGGTCACGCCACACGGTGAGCCGCTCACAGCCCAGGCAGCCTACGTCGTCGTGGGCCGTAGCAAGATGGAGAGCGACGAGCTGAGGCAGCAGTGCCAACGCACAGAGACCGTGCTCAACCCCATCATCACCCGCACCACCACGCCCGAATCCTGTGCCCAGCAAATGATGAGTATCTACGAGCGTGTGATGAACTCATCGGTCATCCAGCTGCTGACCGCCACCACACGCCATGCGCTGGCGGTACTGCTCTGTGCGGCCATCGGTGGCGACAGGCGGTGGGTCAGCCAAACCGATGCCGAGTCGGTGAGCAAGGTCGGCAGTCAGCAGTTCCACCTGCTCTACACCCATGCTGAACGCGAAGGCGTGCTACCGCTCGTCAGACAGGGCATCGGCATCATAGGCGTCGATGCCCCACCCTACGCACCCATTGCAGGATACCTGCCCGACGGCTACTGCCAGCCGGAGCCCTTCAAGAGAGGGCAGCCCAGCCACATAACGGGTGACGACATCCCGGCCATCCTTGCCGACATCAAGGGCCACGGCCTCTCGCTCCTGCGCCTCACTGAGCTGAATCGCGCCCTGCGCCACGACACGCTCGACGAAGAGCAGCTCGTCAACCGCCTCACCGACCAGCACCTGCTCCCTTTCTTCCAAGCCCTGCTACAAGTGCTCGCCGAGCAAACGCTCCTCACAGAGGGCTTCATGCCCTGCACCCCCGCCGACAACCGCGACACCCTACAGCTGCGGCAACAACTGGAGCAACGTGGCTGCATAACAGTGTTTTCCTGATCCTGAAGAAATCCTTCACCAGAGCATCAACCTCCTCACTATCAACACATTGTGGTGAAGGATATTTTTATCTATAGTCACAGCCCGCACCCCCTCACTTTGAGGAAGAGCGGAGTGCATACTGAAGCTGCCACTTTAGCTTCAAAAACGCACGCTTTTTGAAAAAATACGCACGCTTTTTGAAAAAATACTGGCACTTCAGGTAAAAAATCTTTACCTTTGCAGTTTTCCGCACACTTTTTGAATAATGTAATATACAAAAAACATACGCTTCTTTCTCCTTTCTTCAAAACTACAACCATTTTCCTATCATCAACCCAAACTTTTAGAAAGGTACATACAAAAGAGCAAAAAGCCATACTTCACAATAACAACCTAAGACAGAGCGACTTACTCGCTCGGTGAAGGATTATTTCAACTGCCGCTTCAAACCATTGAAAAGCATGGCACCATGCCTCACAGAAGAAAAAGAAAAGTGCATAAACAGAATAAAATGGAAAAAAATGAGCCGAAAATTTGGCTGTATCATTTTTTTTCCATACTTTTGCATCCGATATAATTAATAATAACTCATTTTTAAAACATTTATTGCCTATCGGAGAGAAATTTACTTCATAACAAATCATAAATAAATATGAAGAAATTTGAAGGGATGACCGACCAAGAGTTGGCCCTGCTCTATGTTAAAGGAAATAACAGCGCTTTCGATGAGTTATTGAATCGCACGCAAAGCAAGTTGTTCACCTATATCATGTTTGTTGTACACGACCACGACGTGGCCGACGACATTTTCCAGGAGACATTCGTCAAGGCTATCACCAAGCTACAGACGGGGCAGTACACCGACAGCGGGAAGTTTCTGTTCTGGATGACACGCATCGCCCACAACTGCATCATGGACTGGTATCGCCACCAGCAGAGCCGCCACATTGTTGAGCCGAATGCCAACAACGACCTGCAGAACCTGAGTGGAGCCTCGGTGATGGACACCTTCCGCGAGTCGGAGATGATTAACGAGCAAGTGCTCATCGACGTCAAGCGAATGATGCAGGCCCTGCCCGCACCCCAGCGCGAAGTGGTCTACATGCGCTATTTCCAGCAACTGTCGTTCAAGGAGATTGCGGAGGTGACCAACGTGAGCATCAACACCGCACTCGGACGTATGCGCTACGCCTTGCTGAACATGCGCCGCATGGCCAAGGAGAATAAGATAGAGTTGGTGCTTCAGGCATAGCAAGCAAAGGGCTGCAACGGCAAAAAAGGGATGGAAAGACGGCTGAAGACAGCAAAAAAGGGGATTTTTTGAAAAAAGAACTAAAAATATTTTCTTATCCCACTGAAAATGAGTATCTTTGCAGTCCGAAATCAGAAACACCAATAAAACATAAGGAAAAAGCACTATGACAAAGGCAGAAATTGTCAATTCGATTGCAGCGCGCACAGGTGTCGGAAAGGCCGATGTGGCTGCCACGGTGGAGGCCTTGATGGACGAAATACGCAACAGCCTCGCCGTAAGAAAAGAGAACGTTTACCTTCGTGGGTTTGGCAGCTTCATCGTGAAGCATCGCGCCAAGAAGACCGCCCGTAACATTTCGAAGAACACCACACTGGTCATCGAAGCACACGACCTGCCGGCCTTCAAGCCCTGCAAGAGCTTTGTGGAGAAAATGGCCTAAAGGCAAAAAGCCGACAGAAGAAAAAAGCACCTACGGGAGCAAGAAACACACATTATTTATATTATTAATAAAATAAAAACTATGCCAAACGGAAAGAAAAAGAAGGGCCACAAGATGGCTACGCACAAGCGCAAGAAGCGCCTGCGCAAGAATCGCCACAAGAGCAAGTAAGCCTAAGCCGATTCATCGGCAAAGGCATACGCTTTAACAGCGAACAACAAATGGAAGGAGCGACACCCGGCAGCACAGGACTCTGGCACGGGCAACAGCTCCTTTTATTGTTTACATGAAGAATAAAGTTCAAATAGCAAGAAGAAAGAATGACAAGCGAAGTAATCATTGATGTTCAGCCAAAGGAAATTTCCATCGCGCTGCTCGAAGACAAGAGCCTGGTGGAATATCAGAACGAGCCACGAGAAGCATCGTTCGCCGTCGGCAACATCTATTTGGGAAGAGTGAGGAAGCTCATGCCCGGACTGAACGCTTGCTTTGTCGACGTGGGCAGCGAGAAAGACGCATTCCTGCACTATCTTGACATGGGACTTCAATTCAGCTCTTACGAAAAATACCTCAAACAGGTAACCAGCGACCGCAAGAAACTCTACCCCATCCAAAAAGCCACCCACCAGCCCGACCTGCCCAAGGAAGGCAGCATACAGAACTGTCTGAAGGTGGGGCAGGAAATTATGGTGCAAGTGGTGAAGGAGCCTATCAATACCAAAGGCCCGCGAGTGACCTGCGACCTGAGCTTTGCAGGCCGCTACATGGTGCTCATCCCCTTTGGCGACAAGGTCTCCGTGAGCAGCAAAATCAAGAAAAGCGAGGAACGCAGCCGGCTCAAACAGTTGGTGCAAAGCATGAAACCGAAAAACTTCGGAGTCATCGTACGCACAGTGGCCGAAGGAAAACGCGCCGCCGAACTCGACCAGGAACTCAAGGCACTGCTGCGCCGGTGGGAAAGTGCCATCAGCAGCGTGCAGAAAGCAACCACAGCACCCAAACTGCTACATGAGGAAGAGACAAGAGCCGTAGCACTGCTGCGCGACCTCTTCAACCCCACCTACGACGGAATATTCGTGAACGATGCAGACATCTACAAGCAGATTCACGACTACGTAGGAATGATAGCACCCGAAAAGACAGAAATTGTCAAGCTCTACAACGGCAGCGTGCCCATTTTCGACAATTTCAACGTCACCAAGCAACTCAAGTCGGGATTCGGGCGCACCGTCAACTACAAACGGGGAGCATACCTCATCATAGAGCACACAGAGGCCATGCACGTGGTAGATGTTAATAGCGGAACGCGAATCAAGAAAGAAAACGGACAGGAAGCCAATGCCTTGGAGACCAACCTCGGAGCAGCCGACGAGCTGGCCCGACAGCTGCGTCTGCGCGACATGGGCGGAATCATCGTCGTTGACTTCATCGACATGAACCTGGCCGAAGACAGGCAGATGCTCTACGAGCGTATGTGCGAGAACATGAAGAAAGACCGCGCACGCCACAACATCCTGCCACTGAGCAAGTTCGGACTAATGCAGATTACCCGTCAGCGAGTGAGGCCGGCCATGGACGTGGCCGTAGAGGAAAGCTGCCCCACCTGCCACGGAACGGGAAAAATAAAGTCGAGCATACTGTTTACCGACATGTTAGAGAGCAAAATTGACCGTCTCGTAAACAAGATAGGCATCAAGCGCTTCACACTGCACGTTCACCCTTACGTGGAAGCATTCATCAACAAGGGCGTATTCTCATTGAAACGCCGATGGCAGATGAAATACGGGCTGGGCGTAAAGGTGATTGCCAGTCAGAAACTGGCTTTTCTGCAATACGAATTCTACGACCAGAAACGCCAGTTCATCGACATGCAAGAAGAGAACGATTAAGCTAACTGCCTATATAGAGGCAAAGCATACCAAGCAACACCAGCGCCAAGTCGAAAGCCTTGGCGCTGAGGTTTTTTTCATGGAAAAACAATGCACCACAGGCAAAGCTGACAACCACGGAACCCCGACGCACCATCGAAACAATGCTGATCATGGCCGAAGGCAGCGACAGAGAGTAGAAATACATAAAGTCGGCCGTGGAGAGAAAGAGGCTGATGCCCACTATACCCCAGTCCCAACGGAATGGTGTGGTATGACGGCGCTTGGGCCACCACAGCAACAACAGCATGAGCAGCATCATGAAGCACTGGTAGATGTTATACCACGACTGGACCATCATGCGGTCGAGCCCTACCCCACCCTCGCTCACAGGGGCCATGATATACTTGTCGTAAAGACCACTCACCGCACCTAACACGGCGGCACCCACAATCATGTAGATCCAGTGGTCGTGCTTAAAGTCGATACCTTCCTTCTTGCCGCTACGGCTTAATAACAGGAACGACGCAATGGCCAAAAGCACGCCGGCCCACTGCCACAGGTTGAGCCGCTCGCCAAAAAAAAGCAGAGCACCAACAAGCACCATGACCGGACGAGTGGCATTGATGGGACCGACAATGGTGAGCGGCAAGTGCTTCATGCCAAAATAGCCCAACACCCAGCTCGAAAGCACAATGAGAGCCTTCAGCACTATGTACTTGTGCTCAGCCCAAGAGCCACTGGCCACGTGGAAGATGGTGCCGTCGAGCAAACCACTGCTACTGCTGACCACAATGAAAGGCAGAAAGATGAGCGAGGAGAAGAGGGTGTTGAGAAACAACACTGGCAGAACGGCGTTATTCTTCAACGACTTCTTCTTCAACGAGTCGTAGACACCCAAGAAGGCTGCCGACAGAAAAGCTAATGCTAACCACATGGAGCTTAGGAATTAGAAATAGAGGGATAGCCAATGTGCTGGAGAAAGAGCGCATGAGCAGGCATCGACTCACCGGCATCAGAACGACGCTTCCCTTCAACGACACTGCGAAATTGGCTGAGGGTCAATCGGCTACGCCCAACATCGACAAGAGTGCCTACAACGGCACGAACCATGTTGCGAAGAAAGCGGTTGGCGCTAATTTCAAACACCCACTGCCCCGGAGCGAGAGGGTGCCACTCGGCTTTCGTGACGTGGCAGAGCGTAGTCTTCACGTCGGCATGACTCTTGCAGAAAGCACCGAAGTCGTCGAAGTCGAGCAGCATGGCAGCGGCCTCGTTCATCAGTGCAAAGTCAAGGGGGTAGTGCAACTCACAGGAGTAGTGGCGCAAGAAGGGCGACTTCACCGTGTGCAAATAATAATAATAGGTTCGCGACACGGCAGAGAAACGGGCATGAAGGTCAGAGGGCACCGGGTCGATGCGCTCAATGGCAATGTCGGCGGGCAAAAGCTTGTTCAGCTTGTATGCCAACTGGCAACAGTCGAGTGGTTTGGCCAAAGGGGGGGCGTAGTCGAAATGGGCCACCATCATGCGGGCATGCACACCGGCATCGGTACGCCCGGCACCGGTGACGGCAATATCTGTTCGCAACAACAACGACAGTCCACGCTGCACCTCGCCCTGCACCGAAATGCCGTTAGGTTGCACCTGCCATCCGTGATACCGGGTACCATCATAGCTCAGCGTGATAAAGAACCTCATATATATGCAAAGGAGAAAACAATCGGGAATACTCAGTGTTCAATAGACTCTGGGGCCGAAGATAGCTGTGCCGATGCGCACCATGGTGGACCGATGGCGCAGGGCGACGAGATAGTCGTCGCTCATGCCCCAGGAACGCTCGCAGAAATAGTCGTCGGTGGCGAAATAGCGACCCTTCAGCTCATCAAAGAGGTCGGAGGCAGCCTGGAACTCGCGCGCCACCTGCTGCTCATCGTCGGTGTTGGAGGCCATCATCATCAGTCCGCAAAGCTGCACATGCGACATCTGGCGCCACTCGCCGTCGGCAAGGAGCCGACGGCAATCGTCGGGAGTAAGGCCATACTTCGTCGTCTCCTCAGCCAAGTGGAGCTCGAGCAGCACCTTCACTACACGGTCAACACGGGCGGCCTGCTTCTCAATCTCGCGAAGGAGCTTCAGCGAGTCGACAGCCTCAATCATGGTGATGTAAGGCACGATATACTTCACCTTGTTCGTCTGCAGATGGCCAATGAAATGCCACTCGATGTCGGCAGGCAACTGGCTGTGCTTCTGGCGCAGCTCCTGCTCGTGGCTCTCACCGAAGACACGCTGCCCCTCTTCGTATGCCGCCATGACATAGTCAGCAGGATGATATTTGCTAATGGCCACCAAGCGCACACCGGCAGGCAGCGTATTGACCACGCGGCGCAGGCTCTCCTTGACTGGATACATCAGCTTTCATACTCAGGCTTCTCAGCCTGCTCCTTTTTTTTGTACTCAAAAACATCCATAAGCTTCGTCTCGGCCACCGACGAGATGACATAATCAATCATCGTGCCACCCATGACCTCGTCAATGTTCTTCACCGCTCCGTTGAGCGAACCAGCCTGAACGAGGTAGGAAACGGCAGAACGCTTCTCCTTCTCGGTCTTCTCGTCAATGGTGATAAACTCAAGCTTGGCTTTGTACCAGCGGTCGGCATTGGCATCGTCGCTGAAGAATATTTCTTTGTAGGCGGCCTTCTTAATGTCGTCGACATCAAAAGTGCCACTGATATAGGAGGACATCTCCTCCATGATGCGTTGCTCGGCTTCAGTGAAGCTCAAAGCATCGACGGTATATGTTTCTGACACTTTCTTCTGTAGGCCGTCTTCCATGGTCTTCTCATATTTCAAACGGCACTCAAACCAATTTGCTGTTCTGCTTCTCATTTGTAGGAATAATAAATAATTGTATGGTGTGATTACTGGTGTTTACTCCTCGCTGCTGCTCTGCGTCATGCTGCCATAGCGCGTGATGTTCTGCTGCAGCTGCCCCTGAACACGGGAGATGATCTGCGAGGCCAGAGTGCTGGCCTGGTCAGCCGTAAGACCACTCTCCGACCCTAACTGGTTGGCATAGTTCATCAGCTCGTCGACAACGGCCTGGCTGCGGGAAATGAAGTTGCTCTCGCTGGAACCTAAATTCTGACTGCTGTAGAGTCCTTTGAGCTTGCTCGTGGCACGCTGCTCAAACTTACGACGGAAGATGTTCTCCACCTGGGTGTACATCTTCACCGAGTCGGCCAGGGCGTGAAACTCTTCGTCGGTCATCTCGTCCATGCCGATGGAGTCGAGGTACATGGCTATCTCAGGATCCATATATTCCTCTTCCTCACT
>Ga0310691_10002844_pt1 | contig 21936 bp, 24 predicted proteins | sample 176DNAGHGlowgp2_FD_203887 | JGI IMG/M metagenome (GOLD analysis project Ga0310691, IMG submission 203887) | Sheep rumen microbial communities from Palmerston North, Manawatu-Wanganui, New Zealand - 1766 DNA GHGlow gp2 (v2) (version 2) | ecosystem: Host-associated > Mammals > Digestive system >...
TGCAGAATCCTCTATTAAAGTTCGTTTGAAAGATGGAGATTCTTTAATCACGGCTAAGTCAAGCGCTGCCGTATTTGCAACAAATGATTCTGAAATTGAAGACAAAATTATAGTTAACGTAATTGTAGGAGGAGTGTATCCAAGAAGTACTGATATGGTTCAACAAGATGGAAGTTACTTGTTTGTAAACAATAATAATTATAATATATATGCGTATATAACATGGGGTGAAGTTGAAGTTCCATTTAGCGTTATAGGAAAGATAGCCGAATATATTATTATATAATAATTTAAATATCTAATTACAAGTGACACTGATTCGGATTTGTATGCCATAGAAAATAAATCAGCAGTTATCAAGCATAATGTAACATACTTGTTGTAATCTAAATATGTACATATTTTGCAGTTGATGCAGGTCTGCATCATAATGACGCTGGACATACTCTAATGACAAATAAAGCAACCGTGAGGACTTTAATGAAGGGCTATAGGAATTGTTCTATATGCAGACCATTGAAGGAAATGCCTCTGATTAATCATATGCAAGAGTCACGAAGCCGCGGTACCCTTGTGGCCCGTTTGAGCGTCACAAACCACAATTATCAACTGATGTAGATTGGGGAGATTATTATACGGAAGGTACTGTTATATAAAGAGAAGCAATTTATTTTGCTTCTCTTCTTTTTTCAATTTCAAATAGCTATATCATGTGCCTTTATTCTTGCCCAACCAGATTTTGAATAATCCTGATACGGAGCCGGTTTTCTATGCACGAGTTTTCTTCCTATATCAACAAGATACACACCTTCATATACTGCTATAAAGAATTTCTAATCAACTTCTGCATCAATAGCAATTCTCATCGGGTTTCTCTTCATCTTACTTTCTACTTCCATCTTTCCCTAAGTCCGGATTTCAAAATATATGTCAAATCCCCTGAATTCATCATATCTCTTTGCAAAAAATGCTACTTTCTCACCGAACACATCAAGCACCAGATTCACTATTTCATCAAAATCGCACTCTCTGTTCCATTCATAAACAGAATCATTGTGGTCAAGCCTTTTCTTTGATATATTCAAGTATAAATCCAAACGGTTTCCGTCAACACTTGATTCTGATTTATTGAAACCCTCAATCTCTACATCATATTTCTTGTCCAATTCTGTCCGATTCTCATCACACCATATCAGATACTGAACAAATCTGGAACAATTCCTGTAACCCAGTTTCTGAGTATATACATAATCTTCCATCTCATATCTTTCTTCCGGGTCTCTTTCGTCAGACTAATCCCACAATTTCTCATATAGTCTAATCATTTTGTCAACAGGGAGATTTCTCCACACCTATGCTTCATGCAATATAACTTCATCAGATGAAGAATCCCTGAAAACAGTATGATGAATATTCCATCCCCACTGCATATAATTCCTCCAGTAGTTTCCCATATCTCTGATAAACGGCTTGAAGTCATAGTCCGGTTCTACATTGAACTCCATAGTCCATGACAGACAATACACATGTCCAGTCGAAAACAGACTCTTAACAAGATCCATAAACCCTCCGTTTTCAAACTCTTCCCAAGTCCATCTGTTTTCAACTTTCATCAGATTGAAATCAGCCCTACTATACCTGTCAACATATAATTTATAATTACTGACAAAATCAAGATTGCTTACACACCTCTTCCACTTCTTGAAATCACCTCTTAAACGACCAAGACAATAGTCTACATCTTCATTGCTCATTCCCAGACCACTATAATCTTTCTTTCCAAGAATAAGCCATGAATTCTGATAATCTTTCATTGCATTCAGAGTAAAGCGGAACTTATGTTCATCATAATGCTCAAAACTATCAGAAGAATCATTCTTGATATCATCGTCAGTTATATTATCAAAATAACTCTCATTCAATCTTTCTCTTGCATAACTCTTCTCCATGTTTCTTGCATTGATTTAATATCATTTTCTAATAAAGCATGCCAAGACATAACTGTTCCGTCAGTATCAATAAGATGCCACTCCAAGTCAACAAGACGTATAGAAACTCCGACATTATACTTCTTATTTAAATAATAACCATAGAACTTGTTCTTTTCAAACCTTGAACTTTCCGTCGGTTTCATATTCTGAAAATCAGTCAAAACGAATATCTTGAATAACTGTGATGAATCATGACTCACTTCACTATAATCAAAATCACATATTGCCTGTCTTATTCTTCTGTCGGCAAAATCAATCAACTTGTCAGTTTCATTATATTGTTCTGATTTTGGCAATATCTTGAAACACAAGTATCTTCCGATAGCATCGGTTTTAAATCCGAGAACTTCAACATCATATTCTTTGAACATACCGGGATTCTTTGCCATTTTCTTCATATACTGAATAATTGGCAGTCTTGTATAATCATATGTATCATTGAACCATTCCTTGAAATCATTGTCATATGGTTTATTCTTGAATGTATTCACGTCATAGATAACTCCGTATGTAATAGATATAGTATCTAATTGCGGCAACTTAGTCTTTTCTACCTTGAGATGATGAGATTGTCCTGTCTTCTTATTGTTTATATAAAGATAATTGCTGGTTGATGTCATATTCGGGTTATAGTCAGATATGTATTCACTCTTCATAACAAACCCGCTGTACAATTTACAGAAATCATTTACGAATATGTCAAACGGAATTTGATTGACATTAAACTTCACTTCAAATATACACCCGATTGAAAGTTTTGACTTCTTTATGTGCTTACTGACACACTATGCTAATTCAGAAGGACTTTTATCACTGATGTCTTTTATAATATCAGATAATCTCTATACATTGTTCTTAGCATTGATAAACATAATCTATATGTCAGCAATATAGTTCTGTATCATATGCAGATTATCAAGAACATAGCAGAACCATTTCATAGTCTTTGCTATCTTCCAGCAGACATCTTCATCATTTTCTCCGAACACTGTATTTATAGACATATAATGAGTGAACTCTGTCGGTTTCTTTTCAACAGAGACATCCTCAGAATTATCTACATCAGTGTCATTTATATCCTTGAAAAAATCTTCATTAATGATCATTAGCAATCCTTATATGATATTTCATTATTTATCAGAATTTCTGCTCAATAGTCACTACTGTTATAGTTTACAACAGCATCCTCTGCATATTCCATACACAGTATTTCAAGCCTGTCTTTAACATTCTTAGACAAAGATTCAGTTATGTCTATCTTATGATATTCCTTTCCCTGATACGGTTGCCATACCATCTCTGCCTTATCTATTACAATGTCACTCAAGACTTTCTCACTCCATTCATCATACGGATTACTGGCTGACGAACTGTATTCAATATCAGTATCATATCTACATTCTAAATGCAATGACATATCTTCCAGTGCAGCCGGAACAAACTTTTCATAGTCAAGACCAAATATACTCGTGATAATTCCCGGATAATCAGTCAGAACTATTTCCTTGAACCTCTTATCAGACAGTTTCTTCATAACAGTTATGAACTACATCTCATCATCTTTCTCATATACACTCATATTGCCGAAATACATATCCACATCCACACAGTCTGAACTCTGGACATCACATCCGTCACTATCAAAAGCATTCAGTTTCAGCATAGCAGAAAGAAACTAATCAAGCTGCTTTCCGTTTATCTGAATCGGCTCTTTACCGAGATAACCGCAATCCGGAATTGTATATACTTTTATCTGTTTCATCATTTTATGGCAACCTGTTTTCCAAATCATCACTTTCAGCACTCTGTTCACAATATTCAGCAAGCAAATCCATAACTCTCTCACTTAAAGACTCAGTTATGTCAAAAACATATGCCCGACCCGGAATATGCTGCTGCCAGCACATCTCAACTTTATCAATTCTGAAATTACTGACTTTTGCTGTATATGTCTGATAACTGACATCAAATATGCAATTGATGACCAGAGCCATATTCTCAAATGCTGCAGGAATGAACTTCTCGTAGTCGAATCCGAATATGCTTGTGATAACGCCCGGCCAGTCTGTCAAGATAACAGATTTATTTCTTTTTCCACATTTCTTTGAGACTGTCATATATCCGAATTCATCACCATCCATCTCTATATCAATATTACTGAAAATGAGATCGATGTTGAAATCATGGTCATTGATGTCATATATTCCGTCATCGCCAAATGCATCTATCCTCAACATAGCATATATGAACTAATCAAGCTGTTTTTCGGTTATCTCTAACGGTTGAGTCTCTCCATAATATCTGCAAGTCGGAATCTTATAAACTTCCATATAATAAAATCACTGAAATGATGATATTTTCTTTATTTATCAGTCATTTCAGTGATTTCCTATTCACAAATCAACAACAAATTCAGACTATTGCCTTGTTATTTTTCTTTGAAAGCAACTTCCTTTTCTTGATAGCAAACAAGACGATTTCATCCAAAGTTGAAGAATTAAATGCATTGTTCTCTTTGTATAATATGTAATTGCGTCCTGTCTGTGGGTCTGGTTCTTTCCTCAGATTACATATAACTACATTAATGCTATCAGGACTACCAATCTTATATGTCTTAATCAAATCATTCTTATAAGTCTGAACCTGAATGATATACTTGCTGAGGTCACAATCCTGAAAATTATATGCCGGTCCTTTCATCATCTTACCGAACCCAGATGTCTTAATCTCATCCGTAGTCTTCCAGTCAACTATCAGCAATTTCCCGGTTGCTGGATTCATAAAAAGGCAATCAAGCCTACCCTTGACAATTCCGTTCTCTTTTTCAGAGACTTCAGCATCAAACGGCATATCACCAGTCTTATTCTCAACTTCACCATAAAGAGTAATCTCCCTACCGACATACTCAAAACCATATGCTTTGATATCAGAAACAAACTGTTCAAATCCCTTACAATTCTCTCTCAACCGGACATCAGAATCAAAATTGTGATCCATCTTCCAGATTTCCATATCATCTGCATCACCGGCAAAAAACTGCTCTGTATAATCATCAAGCAAAGAACCGTACATCTTAGATGTGTTTGTTTTTGCATCCCACATTGCAATAATCTCTTCAGCAAGCATACCAGCATACTTATAATCTGGATTATCCCTACCTTTTTCTTCACATATCTTAGCCTGACCTTCCTTGTCAAATGGAGTAGTGACATATTCAAGCATCTTAGATACACTTATCACTTCATTTGCTGACAAATTGCTGAATTTCTCTTTATTGACAGTCTTTATCCTGTTTAATATCTCTTTCTTGTCCATATCTTTTTATAATTAAAACAATGCATTACTTTTTGGATAATCATCTTCTTTCTTCGGTCTCTTTGCCGGACCTGGTTTCGGATAAATCGGATATTCTTCTATATTAAGTCCGGGAATCTTTTCATTAAGCCACTTTGCTAATATATGCCTATGACAAAACTCAGAAGGCTTCTCATAACAACACAAAGCAACATCACCACCATTATTGAATGATTCAAGTCTGTCAATCAGATATTCAGGATGAAACCTATATGCACACAATATCTCATTAATATATCTCTGTTCATATCGTTCTTCATCTGGATTCTCTTTATGCTCAAACAATATAGACTTACTCGGTGCAACAGACTCAAGATTCGGTCCTTTGAAAAATGACGGCACTTTACAACATATACCAACCGGATATATCCCAGCTTCTTCCAGATTCTTCAAATTTGCAAAATATGACGTATATATTTTCATAACAACAAAATTAATTATTATCTATCTTAGCAGCAGACAATCTCTTCTCTAATATATCAGAATAATACTGATGCTCAGTATCTGCCTGTTTCATATCATTCTTAGCCTGCTTTCTCTGAGCAAAATAATATGTAAGAATATTCGGAATAATTCCAGAACGGTTTCTCTCATATAAAACACCCGATGCAGTATATATCAAATCTTTGTCAGAACGGTCATCCTTATCATTAGCACGTCCTTTATATGTCTCTGGACTCATATTGAATTCACGGATAATAGACGGATACAGAGAAGCGAAGTCCAAACCGCCAACCATTCTTGCAATCTGTGGTCTTGATGGCCATACAAATGCACCAGAATACTCTTCCTGATTCTCAGGAACCTTCTTCTTGTCAGACGGAATTACCTTGAAATCCTTATAGATGAAATTCTGCATCACACACTCAACCGGCCTAATAGTTGAATATGTATCATATAAATTCACACGGAGAATACTGCTCAACATAAACCACACATTCAACAGTCCGGTCTCCTTTGCTATCAACTCAGTATTAATAGTATCAATAATATTATAATAGCAATAGTCTGCTCTGTCTGTATCGAATCCCTCTGCATATGTCCACTTATGAGCAACCTTCTGGAATGACAAGAATGTCTTTGATATGAAATCCAATGTCATATTCTCCAATGCCGGCCCGACATAAAACTGTCTCAATGTAATCAACAAATCACCCCATGCTTTATGCTGCGGCAACATCACATCAACTTTATGACCACCAGCTCGTGGAGTAAAATTAAGACGGAAACACTTATGTACTGGAGAAATCTTATCAAAATCAACAGCATTCTTCAAACAACGGTTACGCAACAACGGATTATCAAAACCGAATGAGTTGTACCCACATACACATGCAATAGGAACACAATAGTCTACAAAATCAGCAAGCATATCATGCTCATTGTCGAATATGCGGAATTCAACTTCATATTTAGAAGTATAATCACGTTTTGTTGGATCTGTAGCATGAACCTGTGAATGAGTTCTTACTTTCTCACGAATCCAGTCCATCTCTTCTTCAGTCAGAGGCTTTCTTGACCATAATATAGCTTTCGGGAATGTAACTCCGGCAATCGTGTTAATCTGAACATCTGCTACATTAGGATCTGGAACAGAATCTTTCACTTCAGTCTCAATATCATAGAACAACGGATTAATAGGATACATCTCATATATCTCCTTAATCCTGTCTCCGAATGAACATAACAGTTCTGTAAGTCTGTACTCAGGAAGTTCTTTAACTGGGAAACGAGCCACATACTTGTCATCATAAGACATCCAACGTCTCTTTATCATATTCCCATTCTCATCCTTCTTATAATCATTCTTCTCATAGTCGAATTCATAAAACTCCGGATCTGCTTTTGCTGCTGTACATGTCTTCCAGCAAAACATATCCTGTGGCTGTATCGGATATTGTAAGAAACTAACAGTTCCCTCCTTATTCACATATGATACGAGAAGTTTCTTCCCTACCTGACCATTCGGCTGTCTATAATCTACTACTGTCTTATCAATAATCATATTATATAAAATTCAAATGTCATTTCTTCTGATAGTTATAAATGAATAATGTTGATAGAAATGATGATTTGTTAAATGATGTTAAAGCACAGAAATAAGTTCTGATAATGTTTTGTAGATTCAAAATAATAATATACCTTTGCAGCCGAAAATCAATAAATGCCGGTTTATCACAGTATATCGGTGACTGTAGCCGACCTGTACAGTCGGGATTGACTAACCGAAAGTCAGCAGCGCGCGACAATGCTTATGAATAGGAGTCAGTTATGGTAGTTCGAGTCTACCGAAGGCACAAAAGACAGTATAATATATAGAAATGTTCATAAAAACAAATTTTTTTGAATTTTTCTGAAATATTTTACATCTGATGAAAAAAATTTGAGTTTAGTGTAAACTTTCTCATAAAACAACTGTACAATATACAGAGAGAAGAAAAATCTCTCAAAAAGTTGAAATAAATAGTTTAGAACAAAAGATAAATAATAAAATCACGGAAGTAAATCCGGTTAAATTACAAATACTGTTATGATGCAGAAGAACTATACATATAAGAATAATTGTTTCTCAAGTTCCAAATTTGAGAACAGTTCTTATTGTGTTTGGTTTAAAAACAATAATAGTAACGTAAATGAGACCTGGAATACGATGTGATGAACAAAGAAGAATAAAGCGTATTCTAATATAGGACAAGATACAAAGCAGTCCGGGTCTCTTGAAAAAGAAACCCGGATTTTTTTGTTACATACAGATTCATAGTTTAATTGGCAAAATAATGGTCTCCAAAACCATAGTTATTCGTTCGAACCGAGTTGAGTCTGCAAAATATAAATCGGGAGGTTATACCGTAGATGGTAGCGGGACGCACTGTAAATGCGTTGTCTTAGGACTCGGGGTGTTCGACTCACTCACCTCCCACAAAGAGAGTTCTTTGAATTAAATGCTTGGGTAGCTCAGAGGCAGAGCAGATGACTGTTAATCATCAGGTCGAGATATCGTAATTCTCCCCAAGCGCAAATATGGCTCTTTGGCCGAGCGGTTAGGTGCTGGTCTGCAAAACCAGTCAGAGTGGTTCGACTCCACTAAGAGCCTCAAACAAGGGAACTTAGCTCATCTGGTAGAGCACTACATTGAAGCTGTAGGTGTGCGTGGTTCGAGTCCACGAGTTCCCACCAATATAAATTAAAAATTTTAACAAAAATGAGATTAAAACGAAAACATATAAAGCGATAAGAACAACTGCCTGTTACTGGCGGTTGATAGAGAAACTATACCCGCCAATAGCTCAGCGGTTTTTAGAGCACCGGACTTTATATCGGAGCACACCGAACAAAGCACTTCTGTATTGAGATGGAAATGCATCTATGAGTTCGCAACTCGAATACAGAACTAATCCGGGAGTCGAGGGTTCGAATCCCTCTTGGCGGACAACAAGACAAACGCGTCCGTGGCAGAGTGATTTATGCACCAAACTCTTAATTTGGATTACGTCCGTTTGAACCGGACCGGACGCACAATTTTATTGGAGAGTAAACCCTGACGGTGATGGGGACAGACTGCTAATCTGCTTCGTCCGGATAAAACCGGATCTGATTCAACTTCAGTGCTCTCCGCAAGATACATAGAATCATTTACTGCTGAGAAAGCAGTTTGATGTCAGATGCTCATCATAGACAGATTAAAGATTCTTGAGGATGAGAATGAACAATGGAAATCTAAGCCTAATTGGTAAGGCAGCAGTCCTGAAAACTGCCAGTAATCACCTAAGACGTGATGTCTCCGTTCGAGTCGGGGGATTTCCGCTAATTTATTGTAATTTTGTTGTGTTCTTCTATTTTTATTTCAACAAAATTATCAGAATCTCAGTTATCTGCATTTTGATAACTGAGATTTTATCAATCATATACAGACTTATTCTTCATCTCATCTGACTTTCTCAACCTGACATCAAAGAATGACATGTTCTCCTTTCGTAAAGTTTCATTTGAATCACAGACTATTCCTTTCATCATCAAATGACTCTTTACTTTCATTAGTTCATCAAAATTATCATATGTCGTATATACAGTCCTTCCGTTAAAATGTATATTAGGACATTTTGAAACTTCTTCCTCAATTTCTTTCTTCACTTCAGATTCTCTCTTAGTCAGTACTATCAAAGACTCAACATAGTTCTTCTCAGTAACATCAAATTCTTCAATAACTTCAATAAATTTCTGACTTATTTTCTGTGTAGTATAAACTGCTTTGTCTATTAGAGGATCGTCATAGAAATCAATCCCATCCAGTTTATTGAAATCAACTCTCAATACAACATATTCTTTTTCTGGATTAGATATATATTCTTTTGAAGACATATATATACTGTATGCATATTGATATACATTATTCTTATATTCTTCAATATAGAAATATGTTCTTGGCGGGTATTTGCACATTCCATTATGTGACTGTGGAACCAGCCCATTATTCATTATTGATATGACATTGCTCTTCTTCGTCGTGTGATACAGAAATCTGCTTGCAGCAACATCATCATTCACTTTATATTGTTCATATGGAGAAAATGTCAACACAACCCAATCAACATTCGTTGCTTTGTCAAGGTTATCCGGTGATTCACATATAAGATAATATCCCTCCTGCTTCATCACAGTTATTATAATATCCCGGTTATTCTTCAGTTCTGGAATAAGCAAAGATATATTATCTTTAGTGTTTTTGTTTTTCTTCTCTATATTATATCCATCAATGCCATTATACAACTCATACGGATTTATCTGCCAATTCTCTATACCATACTCATCTCTAAGCCTTCTCAGTACATCATCAGCAAGCGACTGTGAAACACTCTCATTCATCAACACAGCAGTTCTTGAGAAATGTTCCTTGAGCCAGTATTCCCTATGCATGGCAGCACCATAATCTTTCAGTGCTTTTGTTTTCCAGTATTCCGGGAAATCATTTATATCAATCAAAGTGCAGTATTTATTGACCGCTCTCAGATATCTGATATCCTTTATCAAACTCATATGCTCATATAATTTCCTTCTTGTTGAATCAGTCATAATACAGTGTTTCTAATTTAAAGTTTATAATTATTTTAAACCTTTTACTTTAATATATTCATCAACTTTCTTATCAAACCAATCTTTTTCTTCAGAATATGATTCTACTTGAGAGTTAATCAACTCAGAATTATTTCTTAAATTGACATTATGTTTAGCAATATCAGGATATTGCTTATCAATCAAATCATTGATTTTCTTCTGTATTAAGTCATGTCCCTCTTGACGGCCTATCTTCCCAAACATTTCATCAAGTTCTCTCTCATAATTTGTGCATCTATGGCGGAGATAATTCTTGCATATTCGTGCTAAAAAAGATTCATCTGAATTTTCATTTACATAATTAATGAAAAAATCTCCCTTCATATTTGCTTTCTGTCTATTAAAATCATTATAACTGTCACAAGCCAATGATATAAGCTCAGAATATGGATATACTGGAATACTTATATTCAAATTATTGATATAATCTCTGAGTTCCTGTCGTTTCTTTTCTGCTGCATTTTTTCCTGCTAATACACGTTTCTTAGATTTTTCTTTAAGAATTGCAAATTCTTCTGTTTTTTCTGCATAGAATACTCTGTCAAACAGATACATCTTCATCGGACTGCCCGATCTATAGTATGGATTATCCTTTTCTGTGTCATGCTCACCAAGTAACTTTTTAATCATACTATCAGTCCAACCACGAGCCTTTATCTGACTATAAGAAATATACAACGGTTCAATATCTTTTGATTCTTTTTTATTATTCTGTGTCATTTCTTTAATATATAAAATTTTTCTTGATATTTTTTATTCTCTGTCAAATGCATTGACGGTTTTTTCAATGTATATACTTCTGTTGGAACATCATCTATAAGTTCACCAAAATCTTCTCTCAATACTATACCAAATATCTTTGATGGACTGTTCTTCCAATTATCAATAATTTTATTTAAAAAATCTTTATACTCTATTATAGAACCGAAATTCTCACATTCATATGTTTCAAGATTATAATAAGGAGGACACATAAACCATCCGTCGATTTCTATATCATCTGGAACATATTCTTTTCCATCACCAAAATGAATATATAACTGTGAAATTCCAAAATATTCTTTTATTTTCTGAACATTATTACATACAGATTCACTAAAATCATTATAGTATATTCTGTCACAACTTAACATTCCGAGCATATGATGCCCCCAACCACCACAAGGATCATAAATTCTCTTTATATTAAATCTGTGAACAAACCAGTTTGTATACTCTGGATTAAAATGAGAATAACCATAAAAAATCCCAGATTTCTTAAACCCGCTTATAATATCACTATCAGTTAATAGATATTCTTCTTTATTGAGATATTTCATTCTATTCTGAATGATTGCTCGTCTTGTTACCGGTTCTTTAGCATATAAATCAAGTTCATTTCTATAAAATTCAAGAAATTGAAAATGACGGATAATCTGATTCTTGTATGATATATAATTTATTTCAGATACATCACAATCAACAATCATATTTTCAAAATCATTGAATTCTTTTAAAATATTCTTATCATTTATAAAATATAGTTGTTTATGTCTTAAACACTTAACATATCTTTCTATCTGATTTAATATATCTTGCTTATCTTTATAACTGTATATCTCAAGATAGTTTAATTTCTTCTCTTGAGCCATATTTCTTTTTCTTACATCTAAATCCGCCCATGTATATAGAATACCATCATACTGATTTGTTTTATCAGTATTAGATTCTATTCTTTTTTGATCAGACTTCTTTTGAAGTTCTTTTGCTTCTTCTATATCTTCTGGTTTATTAAGATATGCTCTATTATTGTGAAATTGAGAACCCTGATATTCTATATAAATTTCTAATGATGGAATATAAAAATCCACAGAAAATGGAAAATCAGAACTCCTATAATGATGAATAACATCTGTATAAACAGATTGTATTATACAATAAACTTCATCTTCTTCTTTTGATTTCTGTAAAGTACTATTCTTCTTAGCAGTCTCAAACGATTTAGTCCTTACTTCATTATCCAAAAATGGATTCTCATAACCATGATTCTCAATATAACTTTTTCTTATCTTTTCTCTTACTACTGGAGACTGTGAGACATACGGAGTTCCATATTTCTCAATAATTTTCTTCTGAAATTCCGGAGAATTGAAACAAGATTCATATCCATATCTTTCTAATTGCGTTTTCTTCATTAGTTTATGTGTCTCTTCAGACTTAGCCCGACAACTATCACAACAATATTTACTAAACAATCCACGTTTACGTCCAATCCACACAACAGGATTGTTACATCCTTCTCTTGCACAAATCGGTTTTTTCTCAATACCAATTTCTATGCGTTTCAATGTCTCTTTAATGCTTGAACTATCAGAAAAACGATTATTAAGATAATTCAATATAATTGGATTAGTTATTAATGGTATGAATTTGTCATACTTGATATGTTCCTTTACAATATCATCATTGATATATGTTATAGTATTTTGCCATTCAATGAAATCTCTATCCCGGTTCTCTGATATTTTTTTAGAACCCGAATGAACATCTGTTAACTGTTTCGAACGACATTCTTTAGAAGAACATATTTCTCTATACCCTTCTTTCAATCCACGTCCAACCCAAGATGCTTTGTTATTACAATATTTACACTTAACGACCTCAGTTATATTATTCACAATATAATAAAGACGTTCTATAATATCAACATTTTCATAAATATCAAGAAATTGAGTTTTCTTGATAATATCATTCTTATACTTATTCTTAGCATATGTTATAAGTTGCCGGTCTGTTATAGTTTCCTGTTTATATTTCGAGATTAAATCATCAAATGAAAAAATTATAGTCATATAAAATTTTTTTTAATTATAATACAAAATTACTGAAATTAAATCAATAAACAAAGTATTTAAACTAACATTAACATAATTTAACATTATATTTATTAAATATATAATTCTATAAATTATACATTAGTATGCTTTTTTATTTAATAAATATTAAAATATAAATATTTTTTACTTAAAGTATTACTTTAATAAAATCATATTAATATATATTAACTATTCAGTGTCATTAAACAAAAATAAAGAGTCACTAATTAAAGTGACTCTTTATTTAATTATTGTAAGTTATTGATAATCAATCAAAGACCCATAGGATCGATAACGAATGTGAGGTACTATGTCTCTGGGAAGAAACCAGCATCTACAAGCGCATATCTTGATTTTACCATCAGTTTCGGAGCCATTGTAGCCTCAGCGATTGTACGGAAAGTCTCAGCGAGGATATAAGGACAGAAGTGAACACCAGGTTCATCCTTAGCACCCTTACGACCAACCAATACACGGCAGTCAGAACCACTCATCAGAGGATCAACATATACAGTCATACCAGCGATTGTACCGATAGGATACAGAGAACCACCGTTCTGGCTGATAGTGTTAGCCAATGGGCTGAACTGATAGTTAGCATTAGTCTGAAGCAGAGTAGCAACAGTAATGTTAGTTACTGCGAATGTAGCAGCACCATAACGACCACGCTGGAGAATCCAGTTAGAAGCGAGCAGGAAGTTGCTCATAACACGCTTGATAAGAGTATCACGGTTCTCGAAAGAAGCACCAGCAGGGAGGAACAGAGGCTTGAAAGGAAGAGCAACGTTCACCTGATTTGCATACTCAACACCAGTCTCATCAGTAACACTGTTCTGAGGAATAGCGTAAGCAGGAGTCATACGGAGGTCGCTGCTTGGAGTATAGCTGGGATCCAGACTGAGGTTCAAGTTAGCGGCAGGGCCTTCAACTTCAACCATCTTGTAGTGGTTCTTCCAACCCAGAGCAAACAGACGGCTTGTGATGTGACGGTTGATAGTCTGAGAGAGCTCATTAACGGCTGCATTCTCAACCATCTTGATTACATCAATACCCCACTGCTTCTGGAGGTCCTGAACCTGCTCCTGAGTTACAGCACAACCTACCTCGATTGTACCAACCTGTACGTTCTTAGTGAAGAGCTTCAGAGAAATCTGACGGGCAGGAGTCTGCTCACCGACGCCACGGCTCATAGGCTCATAGAGAACTGTACCATCCTGATATGTACCATACCATGCATCGCGGTCACGCTCACCAGCACCAGCAAATCCCTGAATCTGGTCCTCAAGCATAGAAATCAGACGAGGAGCAACAAGAGTCAGCTCGAAGTCAATAGCCTCAGAACCACCAACCGGTGTATAAGTAGCGGTAAAGTCAAGACCCTCACCAGTGAAGTAAGCACCGAGAGACTGAGTACCGTTAATAACCTTAAACATAGGATCACCATCGATACGGCTCCAACCAATGAACTCAACAACAAGAGCACCATCAGTTCCGTAGTGAGGATGAGAACTGTCAAGATCAGTCCAACCAGAAGCAGCAGAAGTGAAGAGAGTACCAGCAGGAACAGCAGTAGCACCCTTCATGCTGCGCTTGATAGCAGCGGGAGAATCTTCATCGTTACCCTTGATGCTTGCCTTGAATGCATGAGGCAGACCATAAACTTCATAAGGAGCGTTAGTCTGGCTGTTAGCAAGAGGATTGCGGGTAGCAGCATTGTAAGAAGGAGTTGCTCCGTACGGATCCTTAGAACCAGTGTAAACATAATCCATATAAGGCAGAACGCCAGAAGGACCCTGAAGAGGAGTAGTGTTAACCAGCTCAAAACCGATGGTCTTAGCAGCAACCTTCAGAGCGAGAGGCAGAAGAGCGGGCAGCTTGTCACCAGAACCGAAGTTACGAGGATCAGCCTGCTCTGCACCAGTCATAGTAGCAACGCCGCTGGGCTTAACATCACCAACACCCATTGTGTTATACAAGGTATTGTAAGGCTGATAAGTGCCACCCATTGCGCTATAAGCATTAGCACCATTCTGGAAAGCATCCTCATTCAGCTTAGCAGTATTATGTGCAAGAGCAGACATCCACTCAAGCTTGTCGGCATTATCAACACCAGTAATCTTCTTGATGACAGGTGCCCAAGCCTCAGTAATAGCCTGGTTTGTGCCGTTAACAGCTGCATAAGAAGCAGCCAGTTTATTAGTTTTTACTTTCATTGTATTGATATACTATTTTTTATTTTTTGTCTTATTGTGAAAACAGTTCAACCAATTTCGGAATGACATTCAGCATTTCCGTTTATGACAGCAGACACCCCGCTTGTCCAGATTTTGCTTATTCTCTATCGGCTGAGTATAATATTTATATGAATTACACTATTACCGAAATCAAGTTTACTCTTTGCCCGTTATTTTCCTTTCTGTTTGGTCTTGTTACGCGAACTTCTTCAGCATCAAAGACAAATGTCGGGATTTCTACATCCCTTGTTTGCTTCCGGACTTTATTGTTATCCGGTCGCGGATAATTTTTGTTTATATATATTGAATCGAATTTCCTAATTGAGCATATACAAGTCTTTTGGGAAGAAACGTATTCTCTTTCCGCGTATGCTGTACAGTTCGCTAATATTATCCCGGTCACTTCTTTTTATTTGTTAGAGCATAAATGCCTCGTGTCATCAGTCGAACTTTATTTAGTCTGCATGGATTCTTATATCCGATAATCCCGTTTTATTTCTCCGGTTGTATCATATGTGCTGGAACTTTTATTCCATTTCTCCATCTTGACTCGTCGTCTCGTCGGAACTCTACTGTATTTTCTAAAGTATTTATCTAAAGAAAAACTCTATTTTCAACTATTTTCTTTATTTATCACAGACAAAAACTACAATATTGCAGTTTACCTGCTCAAAATAACATTATTTTTCGTCCTCCGTGCCAATTGAATCTTCATATTCTTCATATGGCTGCGAACTTGTTTTCATCATCAGTGTATCAGCCTAATACTGTTTGTCAATCTTTTGGTGAATGTCTTTTACCTCAATTCTGATTTCTTCAATAGATTTTCTCATCTCAGGCTTTGAAACGAATGAATCCCATCCGATAGAAGCCACTACGAATATAATGATGAGAACAGACAAAATGCAACTGAAAGATTTGTAGCATTTCGTTCCTTTGACGGTTGTATCTTCAATTATGTTCATTTTAGTTGTTGTGATTGTAGTTTTTATCGGGGAACAGTTTTTCCCTTATTTTTATTATTTATCAGAACCCATTAGTAAGAAAATTGAATATTCCTCTATGAAGCTGAAAATAAATGTGACTATAAATCACATCTTCATATTCATACAAAAATAATATTTCAAAGGATTCCGAGTTTCTTCAGAGTGTGTTCGGTAACAATAATGAACTCACACCCTCTTTCATGGAAATATCTGTTTGCTGCTTCCCACTTAGCTTGATTAGTCAAATATGTCATTGCAGCCTGATTATACTGCTTATGTTCTTTCAATTTTGCACCAGGTTTAGGGGGAACCGGTTCTACTGTCTGAGAATACGGCTTTATCTCTATGAATATCTTCCTGACTCCATCGCCGTCTTTTTTAGCAAGTTCTATCCAGACATCTACATTATAATTCTGTCTTTTCCAGAATAGAGAATTCTTCGGGTCAAGATTGTTCTTGATACAATAGTCAAAATTTGCAGTCGGAGAAAGATAAGGTATTGATATTGGTTCACTGGCCCATCTGATGACAGAATCACATCTGTCACACCAATCAAAAAACTTCATTTCCCATCCGGACCGATATATATTGTTTCCAAGTGAAAGACATTTCTCCGGATGGAGTTTCGGTATATAGTATCCCTGATGATAATGTGACTTACCCTCCTATAATGGCTTATGCTTGTTCTTATAATTTCCGTTTAATGGCATTTCTTTAATCCTTTATTTTAATCTGTAACCGGTTTGATATGTTCATTGAACCATCTGTCTATATCAGCAAAAACTCTCTGATACTTTGTACCAGAATCATAATCGACATATACATAGTTCTCATTCTCATCACCAATATCAAGAGTAACTTCACCTTCATTGTAAGTGATGATTTTCCTGAGAATCTCTTTTTGTTTTTGTGTCGGCTGAGTCATCATATTCATAACTCCACCCTATATGTCAATTCTTATAGCACCCCTTGATATGAAATCATACATATCTGTAGAGAACTGTGATCTTGTATTCATATCTCTTTCATAGTTTAACTCACTAATGTCTCTATGATCTATGCATCTCTAACCCCGTAGCATATCCCAATCTTTTGGACTTGCTTGATGACGTCCAGAAAAATCAAGCATAGAACCATCCGGTAAAACATATCCTGCTTCTTTCAGATTATATGTAATTCCGAATCTCTCTTTTGCTTCTTTGAACAATTTCTGTGTATAATCATCTCCAGTCTAACTATTGTTCTATTCACATATATATGACTCATCCAGTTCAAAATTACTCTTTTTCTTATTTGCCCATATTGTATTTACTTTCCTGTCAGACAAATTGAATGTTTCCTTGAGGAATGTCTTCCACTCACTTTCATATGAAGTGTACTGATTATCCTTACAACATCTGTTCTGATATATGAGAGTTACATCCATAGGAGGAACAGAAACAGTATCATATATGAACTGCCATCCGATTTTGACAAAACATATCATTGATTCATAGTTGTCATACTGTACAATCCATATCTGTTTCGGAGTGATTACCTATCCTTTGTATATTTCTTCAAGATGTGTATAGAAATACCCACACCCCTAATATGACCATTGCTGAACAGGAGTCTTATTTACATTTGACATATTAACGATATATGCATAATTAGCATATTTCATCAAAGAATCCATATTCACTTTGGATTTATAGAAACTATCTGAGTGTTTAACAGCCGGATACGGTTTTGTTCCCGAATAGTTCACATTAACAGGATCGTTAGCCCACCTCATAACCCTTGCATATGTGTCATGTTCAAACATTTTCTCATTATCCGGGAAACTGTCAAAGAATTCCTCTGCAATCTCAATCCTCTTGTCATCATCAAATGAATACAACAACTACAGAAGTGATTTATTCGGATATATCATTGTCTTGGAATTCTTGTTAATGTCAGCAACATCCCTCATAAACATAAATGCATAGCGGATTCCGCCGATTTTCTGACATATGAATTTATGACAATCACGAAATCCGTGTGCTTTTGCAAGCTGCTCTATCTTCTGGAGAATATATCTTAATCTGAGAATTTTTTCAATGTCATAATTCACTGACACCCGGACTATATATCTACGTTCTATAGCCAAATCACTTTCATATACTTCATCCGGATTAAGAAACAATTCTCTGTGATTCTTTGTTTCTGGAGTTGCATATACAATTTGAGAAAATTCAGTAAACAGATTACTACTATCAAGAATATATCTGAGATAGATACAGAATCTCTCTATATTCTGACTTTGTTTGCTGTCTTTGTCAAGATACAGATAAATTACTCTCTGCCAGTGAGAAGAACACCATTCGTATTTGTCCTTCACTGGCTATTGCACTGTCTCAGACTGTTCTATGTCTGAACTATCTATATCCTTGAAAAAATCTTCAAATAACGGTTTCCAATTATATTGCATATATTAGTGAATATGAAAATCTTTATATGCAATATTTATCGGTTATCTGAAGCAATGTTATAAAAAAAGCGGATATCTACAATAATGTAGACATCCGCTTGGCATATAATATGCTGAATGTGGTTTGTTATTCTTATACAGATGCTTCCGGCAGCCGCGCAGAGAAACCAATCTGTTCATCATATGTCTTGAGTAACTTGTCAAGAAACATATTGCCGTCAAAGCCAGCCTCCAGATACTTGAGCAACATCGGAGAATATCCACTCATGAATATGTTTCCCATATCATCAGTTTCTGGACAAGTTGCCGTAGACGATGCGCAGAAGTTCCACCAGATAATCTTGGTTGTGTATCCCTTTTCTTTCCACAACTGCATCATTCTGTCCTTCCTCATCGTAGAACCGGAATCAAACTGCATATCAGAGAGAATCACGAGATATTCAGGCTGCTCACCGAGATTACAGAGAAGATCCATCACAGCACCAAGGTCTGTATTTCCACCCCAGTCTGCATTAGCAATATCTTGGAATATCTTCTGGAGTCTGGTAGTCCTATAGTCTTCAAGAGTAACCAGTTGCGGCTGACGTGAGAATGTCACAAACTGATTGTTACAGAATGTGCTACACACTGACAGATAGAACCCGATAGACAGAGCCTTTCCGATAGAGTCATATGAATCATACATAGACCCTGACACATCAATGATAGGAAGGAAAGAACCGCTGATTTTCTCAAGTTTGTCAAACCAGAGATTAGCATCGAATCCAGCATCAGCCTTCTTCATATTCTTATATATGTCATAGACAGTAGTCACAGACATATTAATCTTCTTCTCACCAGAACGGACCTGCTCCAAATACTTCTGATAACGCTCCTTAGTCTTATCATTGCGAGTGAATGTAGGAGCATACTTGATAGAAGCAAGAGACGGAACATGCTCAAAATTGATGTCATCCTCATTATGGAGACTCAACTTCTGCTCAACTGTAGCAGCTTTGATGAACTTGCCATACTTCTGCTTGTTCAATCCCCAACGGGTAGCAATCTTTCGGGCAAGACGAGCCTGCTCTTTCTGATGAGCATTAAGCGGAGCCTTGTGCTTCTCCCCGTTCTCAACATACTTGTTGTGAGACGGGAATCTCGGACACCACTTCTTCAAAAGTTCTGCATTGTCCGCATTCGTAAAAATCTGATGATACACATAGTCACAGACTTCCTTGAACTTCTCTTCATCAGACTCAAACATCTTCCAGAGGTCATCACCACGGCCACAAAGGAAGATATCAGAAATATCTGCACCAACCTGCTTGAGTAATTCCATACCCAATGCACGCTGACCCATACCGTAACGAGGATCACGCATAAACATAGAGAATAGATACTCTTTAGTGGAGTTTCCGATAGAGACTTCACTGAGGTTGTTTCTCAAATACTCTGCCTTGAACAGAATGTCCAGCAGCGGGTTCGTGAGACTCTTGTATGCAACATCACCGTTAGTAGTAAGAGTATGATTGAATACCTTGTCTAATGCTGTCTTTTCCATAATCTTTTCTTTCTGTATTGTTGTTTAATTTAATTATCAAAATCAGAAGGCATATTTACATAATCCACATATATGAAGATAACTTGCTGTTATGCCTTCCATAAACCAGAGGACTTTATGAACCCTTATCAATAGCTTATAGAATCTGGCTGTTATGTCCTCCATAATCACCGGGCCAATCTGAAACGGTCTAAATTAAAAGTTTAGTGTTTAAAATACTTGCTGTAGTGCTCGGCATATATATTGTTTTTCCTTTCATTCAAAATTAAGAGTGACTTCAGATTCATCAGTGACAGCGGGCGCATTTGTCAAACAAAAACCTAAAAATATGATCAATATTAAACAAACTTGGCTGTAATGCCCACCATAATCTTTTTAGACACCGGACGGAACCATCTACGTCTCAATCATTGTATTCCTAAGAGTTTGCTGTAATGTCCGGCATATCATCACCATGAATCATGTCATCACTCTGTATATTATACTTATGTTTTCATTTCTTTCTTAATTTTCTGCTGCAAAGGTACGATTATTTTTTGAACTGACAAATTTTTCAGAGAAAAAACTTCAAATTTTAAGACTTTTTTGGAGTTTGAAGATTTTGAAATGATTTTAGAGTATTTTTTAACGTCTCTAATTGCTTCTATGAGAGTTTTGTTATATCAACTCCAAACAGTTTGTTGTTCTTTGATGCTTTAACTAATTCAAGCCTATCATATTTCTCTTTAAGCATCTTGTTCTCTGCTGCAAGTTTATTGACTTCCTCTTTTGTTGCTTCAAATCCATCAGAGTGAAATCCATTAATGCTTGTCAAAAATGAACTCATCTTGAAAAACACTCTGACCATTTCTTTGACATCATCATAATCCATTATTGCGACAGAACCAGTACTGTGTGAATGTATAATATACTATGACTGTTGTGACGGTCTGGGAACTATGATTGATATACAACCAGAAGAATTAGACCCGATGTGATCAGAGACCCTGAGAATTTTGTCATCAACCTTGAAATAACGGGACTTGTATGATTCTATCACTTCTCCGTTGTATTTGTCCAGTAATGAATATATGTATTTCTCTATTTTGTCTCTGTCTCTCATTATTGTTCTGTTACTATTTTTTCTTCCAGATGTTTTTCTTTTTCATATTCTCTGGATTCAGTACTTTGATGATACAACCTCCACCAGCATCTTCTACTTTAAGATGAAGTGTATGTATTGCCTTAATTACAAGTGCCACTTCTTTCTTTGAAGAATTCTTTCTCTTTGAAAGATGTCCGACTGCAAACTGATGATCTTCAAACCACACATGTTGCATCATCTTCTTATTTGCTATCCGCCTATTCATTCTTTTCTCTTTCTTCCTTTAAATATGTATCTGAAAATGCTTTAGTAGCATCTGTTAACATAT
>Ga0310691_10002849_pt1 | contig 21915 bp, 15 predicted proteins | sample 176DNAGHGlowgp2_FD_203887 | JGI IMG/M metagenome (GOLD analysis project Ga0310691, IMG submission 203887) | Sheep rumen microbial communities from Palmerston North, Manawatu-Wanganui, New Zealand - 1766 DNA GHGlow gp2 (v2) (version 2) | ecosystem: Host-associated > Mammals > Digestive system >...
GGAGCGCATGAAGCGCCACGTGACAAAGGAAGAAACCTACGAACTGGTACGTCGCATGCGTCGTGAGGTGCCTGGCATCCATATCCGTACCACCCTGATGGTGGGATTCCCTGGTGAGACGGACGAGGACTTCCAGGAGCTCATCGAGTTTACCAAGTGGGCACGCTTTGAGCGCATGGGCGCCTTTGCCTATTCAGAAGAGGACGGCACCTACAGTGCCCAGCACTACGACGATGATGTCCCTGCTGATGTCAAGCAGAAAAGACTGGACAAGTTGATGCGCGTGCAACAGACTATCAGTGCCGAGTTGGAAGCCGAGAAGGTGGGTAGCGTGATGCGTGTCATCATTGACCGCCAGGAGGGTGACTGGTATGTAGGACGTACCGAGTTCTGCTCGCCGGAGGTAGACCCGGAGGTGCTTATCCCTGTCAGCGAGGAGCTGACCATAGGAGCGTTCTATGATGCACGCATAACGGATGCGGAAGAGTTTGACTTATATGCCACGACAAAGATATGAATAACAAGGAATTTATAGCTGAATTGGCTGAGCGTACAGGTTATAGCCCAAGAGATACGCAGAAGTTGGCAAGTAACCTGATTGACGCTATGGGGGATGCCTTCCAGGAGGACAACTCCATATTGGTGCCCAACTTCGGAGTCTTTGAGACGAAGAAGAAGATGGAGCGTGTGATGGTAAGTCCTTCGACAGGACAGCGCATGCTGGTTCCCCCAAAACTCGTGCTCAGCTTCAAGCCTAACCAGACGTGGAAAGATAAACTGAAAGGAGGACAGTAGGCTATGGGAAAACTGACTATACAAGAGGTCTCAAAAATCTTGACAGAGAAGAATGGCTTGGAACCCCGTGAGGCCAGCCGCTTTGCTGCCGAGATGTTTGCTATCATCCTTCAGCGATTGCAGGACGGCGAGGCCGTCAAGGTGAAGGGACTGGGTACCTTTAAAATCATCAATGTGGAGGCTCGCGAGAGTGTGAGTGTCCGTACGGGTGAGCGTGTTGTAATAGACAGCCATTCGAAGGTGAGCTTTACGCCTGATACGCTGATGCGTGAACTCGTCAACAAACCCTTCTCGCAGTTTGAAACCGTCGTTCTCAACGATGGCGTGGTGTTTGAAGACATCAAGGATGAGGTAGCTGAGGAAGCCGCTGAAGCCCCTGTTGTCGAAGAAGAACCCGTCGTTGCTCCTGTTGAAGAACCCGCTGTCGAAGAGGAGCCTGCTGTTGAAGAAAAACCCGTCGTTGCTGAAGAGCCCGTCGTTGAAGAAGAGCCTGTCGTTGAAGAGGAGTCCGTTGTCGAAGAGGAACCCGTCGCTGCTCCAGTTGAGGATCCCGTTGTCGAAGAGAAACCCGTCGTTGCTGAAGAGCCCGTCAAGGAAGAACCTGAGCTGATTGACTTCTACGAGGAAGAAAAGCCCAAGCGTAACTGGATGCACTGGCTGATTGCTTGTGCTGTAGCTCTTATCCTGGTGCTTGTCGCAGGCTATGGTGGCTATCAATTGGGCAACCAACAGGTCATGCTCGTTCCTGATACCATCGTCGTAAGAGATACTGTTTACATGGCGGAAGTGCAGGACACGTTGGAGGGCGAGAATGCTGAAGAAGCCATCTTCAAGGAAATGGTTGCCGAATCTGATGAGCAGTCAGAACCCAAAGCTGAACCTCAGCAGGAAACGGTGGACCAGTGGGCTGCAAAGGATGAGCGTGTCCGTCTGGGCGCCTACCGCATAGTAGGTTTGCTGCGTGAGGTGACAGTACTGGAAGGACAGACCTTCTACAGCATCTGTCGTGCCCAACTGGGTCCCGATATGCAGTGTTATGTAGAGGTGTATAATGGCTTGCCCCGCAATCCTCAGATAAAAACTGGTCAGGTGCTGAAGATTCCTAAACTGGAAAGGAAGAGCCGACGAAAGTAGGATATAATATATATAACAGATTGAAAAGTTTCTTAAAATGTAAGTTTTAGGAAACTTTTTTAATATTATTTAGGTGTATCGCCCTATGTATTCAGCGTGGAAATGAGTACTTTTGCAGTTTGAAAAAGTAAAAATCAATAAATTGTACAAATATGGCAGAAGCTATTGATATCCGCGAACTGAATCAGCGGATAGAACAACAGAGTGGATTCGTCACCAACCTGGTGACGGGAATGGATCGTGTAATCGTAGGACAGAAGCACTTGGTAGACTCCTTGCTGATTGGTCTGCTGAGCGATGGCAATATCCTTTTGGAGGGTGTTCCTGGATTGGCTAAGACGTTGGCTATCAAAACACTGTCGCAGTTGATTGATGCAACATACAGTCGTATACAGTTTACTCCCGACTTGTTGCCTGCTGACGTAACAGGTACCATGATTTACTCACAGAAGGAAGAGAAATTCCAGGTGAAGAAAGGTCCTGTTTTTGCTAACTTCGTATTGGCTGATGAAATCAACCGTGCTCCAGCAAAGGTACAGAGTGCACTGCTCGAAGCCATGCAGGAGAAGCAGGTCACTATTGGTGCTGACACCTTTGAACTGCCCAACCCCTTCTTGGTGATGGCTACGCAGAACCCTATCGAACAGGAGGGTACTTATCCGTTGCCTGAGGCACAGATGGACCGTTTCATGCTGAAGGTTGTCATCGGCTATCCTACCATCGAGGAGGAGAAGAAGATTATCCGCGAGAATATTGCTGGCTCACTGCCTACTGTTTCTCCCGTAACAACGGCTGCCGAGATTGTCAAGGCCCGTGAGGTAGTTCGCGAGGTATATATCGACGAGAAGATTGAACAGTATATTGCCGACATCGTCTTTGCCACCCGCTATCCCGACCGCTACGGACTGAAGGATATGAAGGACATGATCTCGTTTGGTGGTTCACCACGTGCCTCTATCAATCTGGCCAAGGCTGCCCGTGCTTACGCCTTCATCAAGCGTCGCGGCTATGTCGTTCCTGAGGATGTGCGTGCTGTCGCTTACGACGTGCTTCGCCACCGTATTGGTCTGACCTACGAGGCTGAGGCCAGCAACATCAATAGTGAGGAGATTATCTCTAAGATTATCAATAAGGTAGAAGTGCCCTAATGGAGACTTCTGAGATATTAAAAAAGGTACGGAAGATAGAGATCAAGGCCCGTGGCCTGAGCTCGAACGTCTTTGCTGGGCAATACCATTCCGCCTTCAAGGGTAGGGGTATGGCCTTCAGTGAAGTGCGCGAGTATCAGTATGGCGACGACGTCCGCGATATCGACTGGAACGTGACGGCCCGCTTTCATCGCCCCTATGTCAAGGTCTTCGAGGAAGAGCGTGAACTCACTGTGATGCTGCTCATTGACGTGAGTGGATCGCTGGACTTCGGTACACAGCGCCAGATGAAGCGCGACATGGTGACGGAGATTGCTGCTACCATTGCCTTCTCGGCTATCCAGAACAACGATAAGATTGGTGTCGTGTTCTTCTCCGACCGTATCGAGAAGTACATACCGCCTAAGAAGGGTCGTAAGCATATCCTCTATATCATCCGCGAGATGCTCGACTTCCATCCGGAGTCCAAGCGTACGGATGTGAAGCAGGCCTTGGAGTTTCTGACCAGCGTTGCCAAGCGTCGCTGTACTGCCTTTGTGCTCAGCGACTTCTACGACCGTCAGGACTTTCTGCAGCCCCTGCAGATAGCTAACCGCAAGCACGACGTGGTGGCTCTGCAGGTATATGACATCCGTGCTCGCGAGTTGCCCGATGTAGGACTGATGCGCGTGGTGGATGCTGAGACGGGTCATGAACAGTATATTGACACCAGCAGTCGCAGCCTCCGTCAGGCCCACGAACGCTATTGGCGCAATCGCCAGCAGCAGTTGCGCGAAACGATGACAAGAAGCAATGTCGACCTGGTCAGCATAGCCACCAACGAAGACTATGTGAAGGCTTTGCTGATGTTGTTTAAACAACGTAGTTGAATGAAAAGATTATTATCGATAATACTGCTGATAGCTGGTGCCTTAAGCACTTATGCGCAGGCAAGCGTAGAGGCTAAGATTTCGCCCATCGAGATGATGATTGGCGAACAGGCCGAAGTCACTGTCAGCGTACAGGCCGACGAGACGGCGAAGGTAGATTTCCCCACCTTTAAGCCCCGTCAGGAGTTGGTACCTGGTGTAGAGGTGCTCGACACCCAAAGTCCAACGCCCCACACCCTCGTATTGACGCTGACCAGCTTTGACGGCAACCTCTACCATCTGCCTCCTTTCAAGGTAAAGGTCAATGGTAAGGAGCTGAAGACTGCCGACCTCGCCCTGAAGGTTGTTGAGGTAGAAGTAGACACCACGAAGATGGACCAGTTCTATGGTCCTAAGGATGTGCAGGACGTTCCCTTCCAATGGAGCGACCTCTCGTTGAGTTTCTGGCTGAGTGTGCTGCTGCTGCTACTGATAGCGCTCAACTACTATCTCTATCTGCGTTTGCGCGACAACAAGCCTATCATTACGCATATCAAGATTGTCAAGCGCCTGTTGCCTCACCAGAAGGCGATGAAGGAAATTGAGCAGATCAAGGCTGACAAGATGGTCAGCTCAGAGAATCAGAAAGAGTACTATACCAAGCTGACAGATACCCTGCGCCGCTATATTGAGGAGCGCTATGGCTTCTCGGCAATGGAGATGACGAGCTCTGAGATTATTGAGCGTCTGATGCAGACTGACCAGCAGTCTCTCGATGAGCTGCGCCAGCTGTTCATGACGGCAGACCTCGTGAAGTTTGCGAAGTATTCGACGATGATTAACGAGAACGATGCCAACCTGGTCAATGCTATCGACTTCATCAACCAGACGAAGCAGGAGAACCAGCCCACAGAGACTGTGGAGAAGCCGCAACTGTCTGAGGCTGACCAGCGTTCGCAGAATGAGCGCCGTGTGCTGAAGATGGTTATATGGTCGCTCGTGGCCGTCTCGGTAGGTCTCTTCAGCTATGTGCTCTATAGTATTTATCAAATGCTGTACTAATATGGAATTTGCCAACAAAGAATACTTGTTTCTGCTGCTCCTGCTGATACCTTATTTAATATGGTACCTGATGTACAGGAAGAAGAGTGAGCCAACGATGCGCATGAGCGACACGATGGCTTACCGCTATGCGCCACGCTCGTGGAAGGTGGTGCTAATGCCCATCCAACCCTTGTTGCGTATAGCTGTTTTCGTATTGGTGGTATTGGTACTGGCACGTCCGCAGACCCAGAATTCGTGGAAGAACCAGACGATGGAGGGTATCGACATCATGCTGGCAATGGACGTCTCGACATCGATGCTGGCAGAAGACCTGAAACCCAACCGTATGGAGGCTGCCAAGCAGGTGGCTGCAGAGTTTATCACAGGTCGCCCTAACGATAATATCGGACTGTCGATATTCGCTGGCGAAGCCTTTACGCAGTGTCCTATGACGACAGACCATGCTTCGCTGCTGAACCTGTTGCAGAACGTGCGTACGGATATAGCCCAGCGTGGCCTGATAGAAGACGGAACTGCTATCGGTATGGGACTGGCTAATGCCGTCTCTCGTCTGAAGGACTCTAAAGCCAAGAGTAGGGTAGTCATCCTGTTGACGGATGGTAGTAACAATCGTGGCGACCTGTCACCAATGACAGCAGCAGAGATTGCCAAGAGTTTTGGCATCCGTGTCTATACCATCGGTGTAGGTACCAACAAGGTTGCTCCTTATCCTATGACAGTGGCTGGTGGCGTGCAGTATGTCAACATCCCTGTTGAGATTGACACCAAGACGCTGAGCGATATTGCCACAGCAACCAATGGCGACTTCTATCGCGCTACAAACAATAAGGAGTTGCAGCAGATCTACAAGGAGATTGACAAGTTGGAGAAGTCCAAGCTCAATGTCAAGAAGTTCAGCAAGCGTTACGAGGCTTACCAGCCCTTCGCCATTGCTGCCGCCTTGCTGCTCCTTCTGGAGATGTTGCTGCGCATAACGGTATTCCGCAAACTCCCATAAATTGTCAAATTGTCCAATAGTAAAATAGTCAAATAACTCGATGTTTCGATTCGAAGACCCCATATACCTCTATCTGTTAGCTGTCATCCCCGTGTTGGCAGTGATACGTTGGCTGATGATACGTCAACAGAAGAAACGCTTGCGTCGCTTTGGCGACCCAGAACTGATTAAGGAACTGATGCCCGACGTGTCGCGTTTCCGTCCGTTGGTGAAGTTCAGCATTCTGTTGCTGGCACTGGTATTGTTGATTGTGATGCTGGCTCGTCCGCAGTTTGGCACGAAGATTAGTCATGAGAAACGTACGGGCATAGAAACCATCATTGCGATGGATATCAGTAACTCCATGCTGGCAGAAGATGTAACGCCCAGTCGTCTGGACCGTTCGAAGATGATGGTTGAGAACCTTGTCGACAACTTCACCAACGATAAGATAGGACTCATCGTCTTTGCAGGAGATGCTTTCATCCAGTTGCCTATCACTAGCGACTACGTGTCTGCTAAGATGTTCCTGTCCAGCATTGACCCTTCGATGATAGCTACGCAAGGAACAGATATTGCTGCCGCCATCTCTATGGCGTCACACAGCTTCACCCAGCAAGAGGGCGTTGGCAAGGCTATTATTGTCATTACCGATGGTGAAGACCATGAAGGTGGTGCCCTGGATGCTGCCAAGGAAGCCAAGGACCGTGGCCATCGTGTCTATGTGTTGGGAGTGGGTTCTCCCAAGGGTGCCCCCATCCCTACAGGCGACGGCGACTATATGAAGGATAATACTGGTCAGACGGTGATGACGGGTCTTAACGAAGAGATGTGTCGCCAGATAGCTCAGGCGGGCGGTGGTGCCTATATCCATGTAGAGAACAACAGCAGTGCCCAGGAGAAGTTGGACGAAGAGCTGGACAAGTTGGCCAAGAAGGAGATATCCTCCACCATCTATAGCGACTACGACGAACAGTTCCAGGCTGTGGGTATCCTCGTTCTGTTGCTGCTCATCATCGAGGCCTGCCTCTTGGAGGTTAAGAACCCGCTGCTGAGAAATATCTCGCTGTTTAAGCGTAAGAAGGTTGCTACCGTTCTCGCCCTCTTGCTGATGGCAGGTTCGGCAGCAGCACAGAGTGACCGCCAATATGTCCATCAGGGCAACAAACAGTTCCGTGCCGGCAACTATGCCGATGCAGAGGTGCTCTATCGCAAGGCTATCGAGAAGAATCCCCGTAATCCGCAGGCTGTATATAATCTGGGTGTAGCCTTGATGAAACAGCAGAAGGACTCTGCCGCTATCCAGCAGTTTATGGATGCCGGCAAGATAGAGACTAATCCGCTGCGCCGTGCCCAGTCGTTCCATAATGCTGGTGTCATCTGTCAGGGTAAGAAGATGTATGGCGAGGCCATCGATGTCTATAAGGAGGCGCTCCGCAACAATCCTGCAGACGATGAGACACGCTATAATCTGGAACTCTGCAAGCGTCAGCAGAAGCAGCAACAACAGCAGCAGAAGCAAGACCAACAGAAACAGGACCAACAGAAACAGGACCAGCAGAAACAGGACCAACAGAAACAAAACCAACAGAAGCAGGAGCAGCAGAAGAAGGAAGAGCAGCAGCAACAACAGCAGAAGCCGGAGCAACAGATGAGTCGCGAGAATGCTGAACAGATGCTGAATGCTGCCATGCAGGAAGAGAAACAGACGCAGCAGCGTATGAAGAAGGCTCAGCAGCAACCTAACCGCCGAAAGCTGGATAAGAATTGGTAGGCGCGCTTGGCATTAGCGCATAGTTAATAGTGAATAATGAAAGATGAAAAAGGTAGATATCTTCAATAAAATGAATAAGTTTCAGCGATTATGGATGGCAGTCTTGCTATTCACTATGCACTGTTCACTATTCATTAGCCACACAGGGGCGCAAACGCTGACAGGTCGTGCTCCCTCGCAGGTTGCTGTGGGTGAGCAGTTCCGACTGACCTATACTGTCAATACACAAGATGTCCGTGGATTCCGTGCAGGCAATATCCCCGATGAGTTCGAGGTGCTGATGGGTCCTAGCACGTCGACACAGTCGAGTTTCCAGATGGTCAACGGTCATACGTCGAGTACGTCGTCAGTGACCTATACCTATATTGTCGTAGCCAGCAAGAATGGTACATTCACCATTCCTCCCGCTCATTGTACTGTCGATGGTAAGACGGTAACCTCTAACGAGATACGCATCAAGGTGAGTGGTCAGGCACAGCAGGGCGGTCGCCAGCAGAGCCACCAACAGCGTGGGGGCAATGGTGAGATGCGCTCAGCAGGTTCTGCTATCTCCGGCAGCGACTTGTTTATTCATGTCAGTGCTTCAAAGCGGCGCGTCCGTGAACAGGAGCCTATTCTGTTGACCTACAAGGTGTACACGCTGGTCAGCTTGACGCAGCTCAGCGGTAAGATGCCCGATTTGAAGAGCTTCTACACCCGTGAGGTGCCCCTGCCGCAGGAGAAGAGTTTCAAGATAGAGACCTTCAATGGTCGCCAGTATCGTACTGTGACGTGGCAGCAGTATGTGATGTTCCCACAGGCTACTGGCAAACTGGAGATACCGTCTATCACCTACGATGGTATTGTTGTTCAGCAAAACCGTAACATCGACCCCTTCGAGGCCTTTTTCAATGGCGGCTCCGGATATGTCGAGGTGAAGAAGCAAATCAAGGCTCCTGCCATTACTATTCATGTTGACCCGCTGCCTCAGCGCCCCGCCAACTTCTGCGGTGGTGTAGGCTCTTTCAATATTTCTGCCCAGTTGGACAAGACCGAAGTCAAGGCTAACGACCCTGTCAACCTGCGTGTTGTCGTGTCTGGTGTGGGTAATATGAAACTGCTCAAGCAGCCTATTGTCAAGATTCCCAAGGACTTTGACAGCTATGATGCCAAAGTTACCGATAAGACCAAGCTGACAGTCAATGGCTTAGAGGGTAGCATCGTCTACGACTTCCTTGCCGTTCCCCGCCATCAGGGTACCTTCGAGATTCCTGCCATCGAATACACCTATTTCGATACGAAAAGCAACGGCTACAAGACCGTACGTACGGAGCCCTTCACGCTGAAGGTAGCTAAGGGCGACGGACAGACTACCGTAGCCTCCTTTGCAGGTCAGGAGGATGTGAAGCAGTTAGGACGCGATATCCGCTATATCCATACGGGCGATACCGAATTGCATGCTGTCGACGACTACTTCTTTGGCTCTACAGGCTACTGGGTGTCGCTGGCTGTCTTGCTCATTGCCTTCATCTCGCTGTTTGTCATCTTCCGCCATCGTGCCATCGAGAATGCCAACATCGTCAAACAGCGTGCCGGCAAGGCTAACAAGGTGGCTGTGAAACGTCTGAAGAAGGCTGCCAAACTGATGAAGGCTGGCAAGGATGGCGAATTCTATGATGAGGTGCTGCGAGCCCTCTGGGGATATGTCGGCGACAAGTTGAACATGCCTGTCGACAAGCTTACTCGCGACAATATCCGCGAGCAGTTGCTGGCCTATAGCGTTTCCGACGAGACCATCAACCAGTTTATCGGTGCCCTCGACGAGTGTGAGTTTGCACGCTACGCTCCTGGCGATGCTACTGGAAACATGAACAAGGTGTATGATGCTGCCATTACGGCCATCACACAAATCGCTGCTACGATGAAGAAGTCTGCAAAGAATAATAAACCGCTTGCCGTCGTCCTCTTGCTGTTGCTCTCTACGCTGACAGCAAGTGCTGCCACTGTTAGCAAGGCCGATGCTGACAGTCTCTATGCTGCCGAGCACTACCAGCAGGCTGCCCACAGCTACGAAGCGCTGCTGAAGCAGGGCGTATCGTCAGACCTGTATTATAATTTGGGCAACTGCTACTATCGCATGGACGATATGACGCGTGCCGTCTTGAACTACGAGCGTGCACTGCTGTTGTCGCCAGGCGACCGTGATGTTCGTCTCAATCTGCAGATGGCACGCTCGAAGACCATCGACAAGATAGTACCTGAGTCAGAGATGTTTTTCGTCACTTGGTACCACTCACTCGTCAATCTGATGAGTGTCGACGGATGGGCGCGTATGGCTCTGATATCCCTTGTTGCTGGTATCATCTTGGCACTGGCCTACCTGTTCAGCGATAGGATATGGCTGCGCAAATTAGGTTTCTTTGCCGGACTGCTGTTCCTGGTGGTCTTTGCACTCAGCAATCTCTTTGCCTATCAGCAGAAGCAGGCACTGGTGCACCGCTCTGGCGCTATCATTATCCGCTCTGCCGTCAATGTGAAGAGTACGCCCGCTCAGAATGGTACAGACCTCTTTATCCTGCACGAGGGAACAAAGGTGAACATCACTGATGACTCCATGAAGGATTGGCGCGAGATTCGTGTGGCTGATGGTAAGGAAGGATGGTTGCCCACTAAAGATTTGGAGGTGATATAATGCATAATTCATAATTCATAATGCCTAATGCATAATTATGGAAGAGATTGTACAGTTTGACAAGCAGCTGTTGCTGATGGTGAATGGCAGTGATTCACTCTTCTTGGACTATCTTGTCCTTACGCTGACTAATGCCAAGACGTGGATACCTCTGTATCTGGGACTATTCTATGTTGTGCTTGTGACGCACAAACCCAATTGGCGTGCCATTGGACTCATTCTTGCTGCCGCTGGACTGTGTGTGCTGCTGGCAGGTACCGTCGATGACACTATTGTCAAACCGCTGGTGGCTCGCTGGCGTCCTTCTCACGACCCACAGATAGGTCATCTGGTCGATGTGGCCAACGGCTATCGTGGCGGTAACTATGGATTCTTCTCTGCCCATGCCGCTAACACGTTCTCTATCGCCCTGTTCTTCTCGCTGCTGATGAGACACAAGCTGTTTGTCTGCTTTATGGTGGCATGGTCGCTGCTGAACTGTTGGACACGCCTCTATCTGGGTGTCCACTATCCTGGCGATATTACTGTTGGACTCCTATGGGGAGCACTTGTAGGCTATGGCGTCTATCGCCTCTATTGCCGCATCACTACGCCCGTGCGCTACGACATGCGCCATCTCTATGTGCCAATAGCCATTCTGTGCCTGTCCATTGTTTATGCCTTTGTGCGTGCTGCAATAGAAATGTAATTCTACTAAAATGAAAAAGATAACACTTGATCCGCATAGCGAGAGCCTCTTGCAACAGTACCGTGATTTGCGCCCTACTTTGGAGAAACTCTCAAATGATGCTTACGACATGTTAAGCAATGCGTTGCATGAACAAGGCATCTATGTCACGGGCATGGAACACAGGGTGAAGACGGAGAAATCGCTGGCTGGTAAACTGGAACTGAAGGGCGCTAAATATAAGACCATCGATGATATTACCGACCTGGTCGGGGTGCGTGTGATAACTTTCTATACTGACGAGGTGGATAAGGTGGCTGTCATAGCCAAGACCATTTTCGATGTCGACTGGCAAGAGAGTGTTGATAAGCGCAAGCAACACGAGCTCCACTCTTTCGGCTACAACTCACTACACTATATCTGTCGTCTGAAGACGGGTGGTCCCCGCTTTGAGTTGCAGATGCGTACTGCCTTGCAGCATGTGTGGTCTACCATTGAGCATGACACGGGCTATAAGGGCGATGTCAAAATACCACGTGAATATGTGCGCCAGTTCAGTCGACTGGCAGGTATGATGGAGCTCATTGACGATGAGTTCAGTCGTTTGCGCATAGCCATCACTGACTATCGTCGGCAGACGCTGGCTTTGGTGAAGAACGGACATCTTGACGAGGTCGCCCTGTCGCGCGACTCCTTCCGCAACTTCCTGGAATTGAAGCCCTTTGACCGTCTGAACCGTCGAATAGCCTCCGTCAACCAGGCAGAGATATTCTCTGTCAGCATGATGTCTTATCTGCGTGTGCTCGAATCCTTGGGAATGGAGACCCTCGGTGATGTGCAACACTTCATCGAGGAGAACGCTGACGATGCCTATCAGCTGGCCCTTTCTCAGTTGGCTATTACCGACCTCGACCTTCTCTCTTCAAACACCGCCCTGCAGTATCTCTGTCTGGTCCATGTGCTGAAGCATGGTGGCGGCCGCGAGGGTGTGAAAGCTCTCTATGACCTCATCAATGGTGAGAACGATACCAACGGTATGTTTGCTGATGTGATGATTGAGCAGGCTAAGACCCTGCGTTTCATGCAGAATAAAAGCAACGAATAAGCCGTTCATGGCTTCGAGTACTTTCTCTATCATGAAATGGACATAAAGAAAATCGGGTAATTGCTTTGCAATTTGCCCGTTTTTTTGTAATTTTGCACCCGATTTGTAAATAGTCAAATAGTAAATAGTCAAATAACAAGATGAATATATCTTATAAATGGTTGAAAGAGTACGTTGATTTCGACCTTACCCCACAGCAGGTGTGCGATGCACTGACATCCACTGGTCTGGAGGTCGACGCACTCGAAGAAGTACAGAGTATCAAGGGCGGTCTGAAGGGACTTTATGTTGGTAAAGTGCTAACGTGCGAGAAGCACCCAGACTCAGACCACCTGCACGTGACAACAGTAGACTTAGGCAAGGGCGAGCCCCAGCAGATTGTCTGCGGTGCCCCCAACGTGGCAGCAGGCCAGAAGGTTATCGTGGCCGATTTGGGCTGTGTGCTCTATGATGGCGACAAGGAATTTGTCATCAAGAAGTCTAAGCTGCGCGGCGTAGAGTCACTGGGCATGATTTGTGCCGAGGACGAGATAGGCATTGGTACCGACCATGCTGGCATCATCGTGCTGCCTGAGGACGCTGTCGTTGGTACCCCCGCAGCAGAATACTACCACCTGGAGAGCGACTGGCTCATCGAGGTGGATATCACCGCCAACCGTGCCGACGCCCTCTCTCATTGGGGTGTCGCTCGCGACCTGTACGCTTGGCTGAAGCAGAACGGCTACAAGACCGCTACTCACAAACCCGTGGCCGACGATTTTGTCGTTGACAACCACGACCTCCCCATCGACGTAGAGATTCAGAACACCGAAGCCTGCAAGCGCTATGCCTGCGTGAGCATCACCAACTGCGAGGTCAAGGAGTCGCCCGAATGGCTGAAGAACAAGCTCAGTGTGATTGGATTACGTCCAATCAACAACATCGTCGACATCACCAACTACGTCATGATGGCACTGGGTCAGCCCCTGCACTGCTTTGATGCCGATATGGTCAAGGGTCACAAGATTGTCGTCAAGACAATGCCCGAGGGTACACCCTTCCAGACGCTGGACGGTGTAGAGCATAAGCTCTCCGATCGCGACCTGGCTATCTGCAATGCTGAGGAGCCTATGTGTATCGCTGGCGTCTTCGGCGGAAAGGGTAGTGGTACCTATGAAACCACCAAGAACGTCGTGCTGGAGTCAGCCTACTTCCATCCCACATGGATTCGTAAGTCTGCCCGTCGTCACGGACTCTCTACCGACGCTTCGTTCCGCTTCGAGCGTGGCATCGACCCCAATGGCACCATCGAGGCCCTGAAGTATGCTGCACAGCTCTGCAAGGAGTTGGCTGGCGGTAAGGTGTCAATGGACATCAAGGACGTCTATCCTGAAAAGATGCAGAATGCCGTCGTCGACCTGCAATACAGTTATGTACACTCACTCGTGGGCAAGGATATCCCCGTAGAGACCATCAAGAGCATCTGCGAGAGTCTGGAGATGAAAGTACTCGAGGAGAGCGCCGAGGGCTTGAAACTCGAAATACCCGCCTATCGTGTCGACGTGCAGCGTCCCTGCGACGTCGTTGAGGACATCCTGCGCATCTATGGCTATAACAATGTGGAGATACCTACTCAGCTGAAGTCCAGCCTCGTCATCAAGGGCGAAGAAGACCAGAAACACAAGTTGGCCAATCTGGTCAGCGAACAGCTGGTGGGCGCTGGCTTCAACGAGATTCTCAACAACTCGTTGACCAAGTCGGCATACTACGACGAAGCACAGAATGCTTCACTCGTTCACATCATGAACCCGCTCAGCAGCGACCTCAACGTGATGCGCGGCACCCTGCTGTTTGGCGGCTTGGAGAGCATCGAGCACAATGCCAAGCGCAAGAATGGAAACTGCCACTTCTTTGAGTTTGGCAACGTCTATAGCTTCGACCCTGAGAAAGAGAATCAGGACGACCCCATACAGGCCTACAAGGAGCAGTACCACATGGCACTGTGGTTGACAGGCAAGCGCGTAGAGGGTTCGTGGGCTCATGCCAACGAGGACACCTCCTATGCAGAACTCGACGCCTATGTGCAGAACATTCTGGCACGCATCGGTGTACAGCCAGGCATGCTGGTTCGCAAGAAATCAGAGAACGCTATCTTCGCTGCAGGTCTCACCATTGAGAACCGTGGTGGTAAGAAACTCATCGAGATGGGTGTGCTCACCAAGAAGCTACAGAAGCAGTTCGACATCGACACACCAGTCTACTATGCTGAACTCAACTGGACTGCGCTGATGAAGGTCGTACGCAAGCAGAAGGTACTCTACACCGAGATTGCCAAGTATCCTGCCGTCAGCCGCGACCTCGCCCTGCTCATCGACAAGAACGTAGAGTTCGCCCAGATTGAGCAGATAGCCCGTCAGACGGAGAAGAAATTCCTCAAGAAGGTCGAACTCTTCGACGTCTATGAGGGCGACAAGCTGCCCGCTGGCAAGAAGTCGTATGCTGTCAACTTCATCCTTCAGGATGCTGAGAAGACGATGGGCGACAAGCAGATCGAAGCCATCATGAGCAAATTGATTCAGAACCTGAAGAAGCAACTCAATGCCGAGTTGCGCTAATTATGCATTATGAATTATTAATTATGAATTAAAAATATGGGAAGAGCATTTGAATATCGTAAAGCTGCGAAACTGAAGAGATGGGGCCACATGGCCAAGACATTCACCAAGATTGGCAAGCAGATTGCTATTGCCGTAAAGGCTGGCGGTCCAGAGCCCGACATGAACCCTGCACTGCGTGCCTGCATTGCTAACGCCAAGCGCGAGAACATGCCGAAGGACAACATCGAGCGTGCTATCAAGAATGCAATGGGTAAGGACCAGAGCGACTACAAGGAAGTAACCTACGAGGGATATGGACCTCATGGAGTAGCCATCTTCGTTGACGCACTGACAGACAACACCACACGTACTGTGGGTGACGTTCGTTCCGTGTTCAACAAGTTCAATGGCAACCTGGGTACTCAGGGCTCACTGTCGTTCCTCTTCGACCACAAGTGTGTGTTCACTTTCAAGAAGAAGGACGGTCTGGATATGGACGAGATGATTCTCGACCTCATCGACTACGGCGTAGAAGATGAGTACGACGAGGACGAGGAAGAGAACAGCATCACCATCTATGGCGACCCCTCCAGCTTCGGTGCCATTCAGAAGCACCTGGAGGAGAACGGCTTCGAGGTGACGGGTGCTGAGTTTACCCGCATCCCCAACGACCTCAAGGACGTTACCCCCGAGGAGCGCGAGACCATTGACAAGATGATTGAGAAGCTCGAAGACTTCGACGATGTACAGACCGTGTACACCAACATGAAGCCCGAGGGCATCGAGGAGTAACACTCAGATAATAACCAATAAACAATAACCAATAAACATTGCTGCGCCAGCTTCTGTTGGTTAACGGTTATTGGTTAATGGTTATTGGTTAATGGTTATTGTCACCGATAGTCAGATTCGCGGAACGTAGCTTCAAAGAGCTTCGTTCCGTTGTTTTTTTGTGAATAGTAGGCGTAGCGGAATGCGTAGCCTTCATCCTTGTACAACTTCAGGTTTGTCGAGTTCTTCACCTCCATGAGCAGCAGTTCGCGGAAGTGTGTGCTGTCAATGCGCTGTGGATCGTCCAGCGTGCCGTTCAGCGTATACAGGTAGCTGATGGTGTGTGTCGCCTTTTCAAACGTCATGCTGTCCAGCACAATCTCCTTGTCTACTGCACGCGGACAGTTCTTCTCCGTAAACTCCTTAGCCTCGCGGGCACAGCGGTCCTCCAGCGACTCCTGACAGTTTGTCAGCAGCATAGCGCCTGCTATTAGTGTTACTACAATCCCCTTCATTATTTGATTATCAATTATCAATTGTCAATTCTCAATGTTCTCCCAGCAAGTCGGGGCGCAACTTGCGTGTGCGCTCCATCGCTTGCTCCAATTCCCAGTTGCGTATCTTGGCCTCGTTGCCAGAAAGCAGTATTTCGGGCACCTTCCATCCCTTGTAGTCGGCAGGACGGGTGTAGATGGGTGCTGCCAGCAGATCGTCTTGGAAACAGTCGGAGAGGGCACTCTGCTCGTCGCCAATAACGCCAGGCACTACGCGCACAATAGCGTCGGCAATCATCGCAGCCACCAGTTCGCCACCCGTCAGCACGAAGTCGCCAATGGAAATCTCTTTCGTAATCAGGTGGTCTCTGACACGCTGGTCGATGCCCTTGTAGTGTCCTGCCAGAATAATCAGGTTGCCCTTCAGACTCAGCTCGTTAGCCATGTGTTGGTCGAAGCGCTCTCCGTCGGGCGAGGTGAAGATGACCTCGTCGTAGTCGCGCTCAGCCTTCAGTGCCGTGATGCAGCGGTCAATGGGTTCACACTGCATTACCATGCCTGCCGAGCCACCATAAGGGTAGTCGTCTACGCGGCGCCACTTGTCCAACGTATAGTCGCGCAGGTTGTGCAGGCGTATCTCTGCCAGTCCTTTCTTCTCGGCACGTGCCAATATTGATTCGTGTACGAAGCCCTCCAGCATCTCGGGCAGTACGGTGATGATGTCTATGCGCATTCGCTGTATGATAAATGATAAATTACAAATTACAAATTACAAATGATTGCTACTCTTTGTTGTAGAACTCCTTGATGCGGTCGATGTAGCGTTCGCCCACCTTGCGCCCCATGTCGTAGACCAAGCGCATCTGCTGCGGGTCGTGGCTGAGGTGGCCAATGGGTATAGGGCCGTCAGGACGGATGACCAGACAGCGCCCCTGTCGCTCAGCTTCTGCTACGTATTCCAGTTCCTGGTTGTACATCAGGTGGCGCTCGTCCAGTGCCTTCAGAAAGCGGGGGTATTTGGGTAGTGCCAGTCGCATCAGAGGCATCAGTTTGTTGTGCTCTTTCTGGTATCCCAAAGGCTGCGTCAGAATGACAACATTACGGTCGTAGCCCTGCTGTTCGTAGTATTCCAAGGGTATGGAGTCGCTCACACCGCCATCCAGCAGCTTGTGTCCTTGTACCTCCACCACCTTTGACGCCAGTGGCATCGATGCCGAGGCGCGCAGCCACTCCAGCTCGTCGTAGTCCACGTGGTCCATCTGGTGATAGACGGCCGCTCCCGTCTCTACATCCGTACAGACAACGGTAAACTCCAGCGGGTCTTTCTCGAAGGTCTCTATGTCGAAGATGTCGTACTCGTAGGGCACCACATGGTATCCGAACTCGGCGTTGAAGTAGTTGCCGCTCTTCAGCAGCGACTTCCATCCACTGTAGCGCGGGTCTTTGGCAAAGCGTGTGTTGTAGCGGATGGCACGCCCTATCTGTCGCGACTTGTAGTTGCAGCCGAACGCCGCCCCCGCCGACACACCGATGAGGCCGTCAGGACGGATGTCATGTTCCATCATCACATCTATCACCCCTGCCGTCCATAGTCCGCGCATGGCGCCGCCTTCCAAAACCAGTCCTTTCTTCATATCGAGTGCAAAATTACGAAATAATTATGAATTATGGCTGATGTGCAGTGAATAATTTCTCCCTTTTGAGTAAAACCGCATATCTCCATTTATTGCTTAGACAGGCTGATAGTCTCCGCTATTAGCTGTTCTTGCACAAAATTCTCTAGAGAATTTATTCCTTATTAGCTGTATACGCGAAAAATTCTCTAGAGAATTTTTGCTAAATGAGCCATTTCTTTTGGTTGTATCAGAATATTTTACTACCTTTGCCATCAGTATTTTTACAAAACACAATAATATGCATCATATTATTAATAATGTAAGCACAAATGATGGATATACAGCGTTTTTTCATATCTTTATTGAACGTGGTTTGCGAGATGGCTCCCTATCTGCTGTTGGGATTCTTTATCGCAGGTGTGCTGCACGTATTCGTGCCGCAGAGGTTCTATGCCAATTATCTTTCGCAGAACAATAAGTTTTCCGTTGTTTGGGCAGCACTGTTGGGTGTACCACTGCCGCTGTGTTCGTGCGGTGTTATCCCTACAGCCATCGGACTAAGAAACGAGAAGGCTTCGAAGGGAGCCATTGCCTCGTTCTTGATTGCTACACCACAGACGGGCATCGACTCCATTCTGGCCACATTCTCGCTGATGGGACTGGGTTTTGCTATTATCCGCCCTACAGCAGCCCTTATCACGGGCATCTGCGGCGGATTGTTGGTAAATCGCCTAATAAAAGATGAAGATAACTGCTCTTTAGCAGATAGTTCGCAACTCTCAACGCTTAGCTCTCAACTAAAAATCTGGCGTGTTCTGAAGTATGCCTACTACGACATGCTTCGCGACATCGGTCTGCGACTGCTTATCGGTCTTGTCGTAGCAGCACTGATTCAGGTGGCTGTGCCCGACGAGTTCTTCCTGACTTTCGGCAGTCAGCCGCTATTACAGATGCTGGTCATACTTGTCATTGCCATACCGATGTATATCTGCTCTACGGGTAGCATCCCTGTGGCAGCGGCATTAATGATGAAAGGACTGTCGCCAGGAGCAGCATTGGTGATGCTAATTGCAGGCCCTGCCGTTAACCTCGCCTCAATCCTGGTGGTTCATAAGTCGATGGGCAGACGTTTCACCGCTATCTATCTGATGACCATCGTAGGCTTTTCGCTGCTATTCGGACTGCTGCTCAATGCGTGCCACACTCTGCTTGCAGAGAATGTCACGGGAATCGACTTCACCGTAGGCGCTCAGAATACTTGTTGCATGAGCTCATCTGCTCTGCCGAATCCTTTTAAAATCGTTTGTGCTACAATATTAACATTATTAATTATATTTGCTCTTATGATGAAGTTTTTCAATAAGTTTACCACCAACAAGCCATCTGATCCTGATGTAACCGTTTATCGTGTTGAGGATATGCATTGTAGCCATTGCGAGGCTGCAGTAGTCCGTGCCGTCGAGGAAATACCAGGCGTAGAGACGGCCAAGGCCAGTGCCTCTGCCAACACTCTCACCATCAAAGGTCCCGCTACGGAAGAGGCCATTCGAACAGCTGTTGAGGGTATCGGTTACACATTCAAGGGAAAGGCTTGAACTGCAAGCAACGAGAAGATACGTCGCATAGCCCGCATGGAACTGTGCCGACGTAAGTAATTCAGAATCTGATATCACTCAAACAAAATATGAACAGAAAAAAGGCATCCTCACGATGAGGATGCCTTTTTTTATAGATAGAGTGGAGGAGTGCTTATGCGTTGTACTCCTGCCAAGACTTGATCTTGATGTCGTCCTGACTCATGGCGGTGAAGGCTTCGATGAAGGCCTTGGCCAGACGGACGTTGGTCATCAGCGGAATGTTGTGGTCGATGGCACCACGACGGATGCGGTAGCCGTTGGTCAGCTCGCGCTTGGTGTGGTTCTTCGGCACATTGATGATGAGGTCGAACTGGTGGGCAGCAATCATGTCCATCACGTTAGCGTCGCCCTCCTCGTCAGGCCAGGCAACAGCGGTGGCTGCTACGCCGTTCTCGTTGAAGAACTTAGCGGTACCGCCAGTGGCATAGACCTTGTAGCCCTTCTTGACCAGATTCTGTGCAGGCTCCAGCAGACTTACCTTGCCCTTGGCGCCACCTGAAGAAATCAGAATGTTGGCACCTGGCTTCGGCATGCGGTAACCTGTAGCGATGAGTGCGTTGAGCATAGCCTCGTTGAGGTCGTCGCCCAGACAGCCTACCTCACCGGTAGAACTCATGTCAACACCCAGCACGGGGTCGGCATTCTGCAGACGGGCGAAGGAGAACTGAGAGGCCTTCACACCGATGCGGTCGATGTCGAACTCTGAGCTGTCGGGCTTCTGGTAAGGAGCGTCGAGCATGATCTTCGTAGCAGTCTCGATGAAGTTGCGCTTCAGAATCTTGCTGACGAAGGGGAACGAGCGAGAGGCACGGAGGTTACACTCGATGACCTTGACCTCGCGGTTCTTAGCCAGGAACTGGATATTGAACGGACCGCTGATGTTGAGCTCGGCGGCAATCTTGCGGGCTATCTTCTTAATCTGACGGATGGTAGAGAAGTAGATGTGCTGGGCAGGGAACACCATGGTGGCGTCGCCAGAGTGTACACCGGCATACTCTACGTGCTCAGAGATGGCGTACTCAACGACCTCGCCCTTGTCGGCAACGGCGTCGAACTCAATCTCCTTGGTCTCCGTCATGAACTTAGAAATAACTACAGGGAACTCCTTGCTGACCTCGGTAGCCATGTTGAGGAAGCGGTGCAGTTCCTCGTCGTCGTAGCAGACATTCATGGCAGCACCAGAGAGCACGTAAGAAGGACGTACGAGGACGGGATAGCCTACCTCGTCGACAAACTCCTTGACGTCCTCGAAAGAGGTCAGTGCACGCCATGCGGGCTGGTCGATGCCCAACTTGTCGAGCATAGCAGAGAACTTGTCGCGGTTCTCAGCACGGTCGATGTCGACAGGGCTGGTGCCCAATACGGGAACACCCTGGCGGTGCAGCTTCATGGCGAGGTTGTTAGGTATCTGACCACCCACAGAGACAACGACACCACGGGGCTGCTCGAGGTCCATGACGTCAAGCACACGCTCCAGTGACAACTCGTCGAAGTAGAGACGGTCGCACATGTCGTAGTCGGTAGACACGGTCTCGGGGTTGTAGTTAATCATGATAGACTTGTAACCCAACTTGCGGGCAGTGTTGATGGCGTTGACTGAACACCAGTCGAACTCTACCGAAGAACCGATGCGGTAGGCACCAGAGCCGAGGACGACAACAGACTTCTCGTTCTTGTAGTAGTTGATGTCGTGGGCTGCGGTATAGACCTTACCGTCGGGCTGAGCGAAGGCAGGTGTGTGGGTGTAGGTGAAGTACAGGTAGTTGGTCAGCTCGGGATGCTCGCTGGCAACAGTGGGGATGCGCTTCACGCTGGGCAGGATGCCCTTCTCCTTACGGTACTGGCGAACCTGCAGGTTCTCCTTCTCCATATTGGTAGACTTGGTCTTCAGTACGAAGCGGGCTATCTGGAAGTCAGAGAAACCGCACTGCTTAACCTCTAATAATAAGGTGTCGGGCAGTTCTTCCAACTTGTTATACTTCTGCAACTCGTGCTTCAGGTCGACGATGTGCTTCAGGCGCTCCAGAAACCAGACATCAATCTTGGTCAGCTGTTCGATACGCTCAATGGTGTAGCCCTCTTCCAGTGCCTGTGCAATAGCGAAGATGCGCAGGTCGGTGGGGTTTGCCAGTGCGTCGTCGAGGTCGTCGAACTTGGTATGGTCGTTGCCTACGAAACCGTGCATGCCCTGACCAATCATGCGCAGACCCTTCTGAATCATCTCTTCGAAAGAGCGGCCGATAGACATAATCTCACCTACGGACTTCATGCTGGAACCAATCTGACGGCTGACACCGGCAAACTTGGTGAGGTCCCAACGAGGAATCTTACAAATCATGTAGTCCAGCGAGGGAGCGACGTAGGCTGACGAGGTGGTGCCCATCTCGCCAATCTGGTCGAGGGTGTAACCCAGCGCAATCTTGGCAGCGACGAAGGCGAGGGGATAGCCCGTAGCCTTAGAAGCCAGTGCTGAAGAACGGCTCAGACGAGCGTTGATCTCGATGATGCGGTAGTCGTTGGTCTCGGCATTGAAGGCAAACTGGATGTTGCACTCACCGACGATGCCTAAGTGACGTACGCACTTGATGGTGATGTCCTGCAGCATCTTGACCTGCTCGGGTTTGAGTGAACAGGTAGG
>Ga0310691_10002852_pt1 | contig 21877 bp, 16 predicted proteins | sample 176DNAGHGlowgp2_FD_203887 | JGI IMG/M metagenome (GOLD analysis project Ga0310691, IMG submission 203887) | Sheep rumen microbial communities from Palmerston North, Manawatu-Wanganui, New Zealand - 1766 DNA GHGlow gp2 (v2) (version 2) | ecosystem: Host-associated > Mammals > Digestive system >...
TGCCACCAGTCCATGTGGCCGAGCTGAGTCCCATGCCGCCCCAGAGCGAGGTGCCGTCAGTGGTGGCGATGCCTGATGAGAGGGTAGGGGTGGAGGCTGTCGACACCACGAGCGTGCTGCCCCCGGAGGCAGGAGTGAGGAAGGCCAGCGTGTTGCCTCCACCGCTCAGCCCATACCATGTGTTCGGTGTCCACGAGGTGCTGTAGCAGGTCTGGCTCAAGCTGCTGCCACTTTCCAGTCCGCCGATGGCCACCAGGGTACCACCTGTCAGGTAGAGCTTGTAGCCCCCCTCGCTGTTGGCGTCGATGGCCACCTCTGGCTGCTGGCTGCCGATGGCGTAGACCGTGCCGCCCTTGATATAGAGGTTGCCGTTGGCGTCCAGGCCGTCGTTGCCCGTGGCGTAGGCCAGCACGTTGCCAGCAGCAATGGTCATGTCCGAGGCTGAGTTGATGGCATCGTCGGTAGAGGCTACGGCCACCATGGCGTTGCTGCCGTTGATGTCAATCGTGCCCTTGCTCTCAATGCCTTCGCCGCCGCTGCCGGTGGTGTGCACCATGAGGCTGCCGCCGCTGATGCTGAGCACACCGTGAGTGCCCTTCGTTCCAATCTTCATGCCCTTGGGCGACACCGTGTCACGGTTGTAGGTGTGCTGCCCTCCGGTGGTGAGGATGGCGATGGTGCCCCCGTTCACGTAGGCCTCCCAGTCGGCGCGGATGCCCTTGCCACCGGCGCCGGTGCTCTTCAGCCACATCTCGCCGCCATTGATGGTGAACACCGAGTCGCACTTCACGGCAGCACAGCCCTTCAGCTCCTCGTCGTCGCTGTCCCAGGCCGATTCGCCAGTGGTGATGACGGTAGTGCGACCGCCGTTCACGGTGATGTTGCTCTCGCAGTTCAGGCCCTTGGCAGCCGCTGCCGTCACCTCGACGTTGATGATGCCTCCGTTGATGATGATGCCGTCGTTGGCCTTGATGCCATGGTTAGCGGTAGACTTGGCGTAGACGTTGATGCCAGGGTAGAAGACGATGTAGTCAGCTGAGTGGATGGCATTTTTATAGTTGCCGGTCACCTCCAGTGTGCCGGAGCCGCCGCAGACGATGAGCTTGCCTTTGCAGTAGAGCGCTGCCTTCTGGTCTGATGCCTTCGATGTGGAGCCGTCGGCCAGGCTGTTCGTCGTGCCATCGGCCATGACCAGGAAGGCACGCTTCGTGCTGAGCATGTTCAGTGCTGTTGAGTCGGGGTTGCTGATGTGTGCATTGTTCAGCATCACCTCATACTTCTTGCTGCCACTGATGGTGAGCGAGCCGTTGGTGGTGGTGCCCGTCACCTGATAGCAGATGCCCTTTGTCTCGCCATGGTCCACGGTGACGTGGGCGCCGTCGGTGCTCACCGTCACGCCGTCAACAGCACTGACGGTGGCGCTGTTGGCGTCGAAGCTGATGGCGACAACGGTGGCGAAGTCAGTGGCTTCAAAGCTGTCGTCGCCATCAGGCAGGTAGGCCGTTGCCGTGGTGGAGGGCTCGGTGCTGGTCTTGTCGATGCTGACGTCGAAGGTGGTCAGCTGCACATTGCTACTAAAGGCGGCACTACTGCTCGCACCGCCATACGTGCCACCGCTGTTGTTGGTGACATATTCTTCAAACGGGTCTTCACTGGCGCAGCACTGCATGATGGCAATGCTGAGCATCAGCAGGAATAGTTTGGTCAGTTGCTTCATGGCTGTCTTGTTTTTAGGGGTTTCACATAATCTTGGTGCAAAGATAGTGTGAATCCCCCTGACAGCACAAAAATGTTCAGCCAAGCCGCCGTTTGCTTCAGTCAATCATTCAGAACTCCACCAGTATGCGGAACACCTTGCCCGGGTTCTGGCTCCACCAGCGCATGGTGCTCAGTGCCTCCTCGGGCGGTATGACGCTTGTGATGAGCCGGTCAGTGAGCGATGGCTGGCTGACCACGGCTTCGTCAGCTGTTGCCCCGGCGGGCTGCTGGCTGCCCCTCAGACGCTCCAGATAGTGGATGACGGCGCGGAAGTCCTGTGGCATGGCGTTGCGCGAGCCGCGAATGTCAAGCTCCTTCTGCACGAAATACTTGGTCTGGAACGACACCTCTGACTTGGCATAGCCGATGCACACCACACGGCCCGTGAAGGCCACCTCGTCGACGGCCATCTGGTAGGTGGGCGTGCTGCCAACGGCCTCGATGACCACGTCGGGACCGAAGCCGCCGGTCATCTCCAGCAGTCGCTGGTGCACGTCGTCTGTCTTCGTGTTAACGGTGTAGGAGGCACCCAGCTGCTTGGCCAGTGCCAGCTTCTCGTCGTCGATGTCGGCTGCCACGACGGTGGCGCCGCGCAGGGCAGAGCGCACGATGGCACCCATGCCCACCATGCCACAGCCGATGACGAGGACGACGTCGATGTCAGTCACCTGTGCACGGCTGACGGCGTGGAACCCCACGCTCATGGGTTCGATGAGCGCACATTCGCGGGCCGACAGCAGACCGGCGGGGATGACCTTCTCCCACGGTAGGATGATGAACTCGCGCATAGCGCCGTCGCGCTGCACGCCTAATGTCTCGTTGTGCTGGCAAGCGTTCACCCGCCCGTTGCGGCATGATGCACACTTGCCACAGTTGGTGTAGGGGTTGCAGGTCACCACCATGCCTTTCTTCAGGCCCTCGGGCACGCCTTCGCCCACGGCTTCGATGGTGGCGCCCACCTCGTGGCCGGGAATGACGGGGTTCAGGGCCATGCCGTTGCGGCCCATGAAGGTGTTGAGGTCAGAGCCGCAGAAACCCACGTAGCGCAGGCGCAGCAACACCTCGCCGGCGCCGGGAGCCTGTGGCATAGGCAGGTCGATGACGCGCAGCTCTTGGTTGTGTGTGATTTGAATTGCTTTCATCTTCTTTTTTGATTTGAGAATTGAAATTTGAGATTTGAGATTTGGGTTTTAGATATGAGGCTTGAGGTAGCCTCTTACCTCTCACCTCTTACCTCTCACCTCTAATATACGACCGGTAGCCGTATGCGATGATGAGGAGGAAGCAGATGAGTGGCAGCACAAACGACACGTTGACTGCCGGGTGGCCCATGATGGTGTGCTGGTCTATAATCATGCCCTGCAGGGGTGGCATCAGCGCACCGCCCACGATGGCCATGACCAGGAACGCAGCACCCAGGGTGGTGTCCCGGCTGTCAACGTTTTCGAGGGCGATGCCATAGATGGTGGGGAACATGAGTGACATGAAGAAGCTGATGCCCACCAGACAGTAGAGGCCGGCCATGCCGACGATGCTGATGGCGCCGATGGTGCACAGGGCAGCCCCACAGCCGAAGATGGCCAGCAGGCGCCGTGAGTTGACATACTTCATCAGGAAGGTTGAGATGAAACGGCTGCTGAGGAACAGCGACATGGCCACGATGTTATACATCTGTGCCGTTGCCTTGTTGATGCCCAGGTTGTCGGCATACTGGATGATGAACGTCCAGGTCATGATTTGCGCTGCCACGTAGAACATCTGCGTCAGCACACCCTCACGATAGATGGTGTTGTGCCACAGGTTGTGCAGCGTCTGCCGCGTGGTGTGGCTCTGGCCCAGTGCCTTCTGTTCCTCGCTCTGCGTGCGTGGCATCTTTGTCAGGGCTATCACCACGAGGACGATGAGCACCACCAGGCCGATGGCCACATAGGGGTTGCGTATCACGGCCAGGTCGTGCACGCGGATGTCGGCCTTCTCAGCCTCGCTCAGCGTGCTGAAGATGATTTGTCCGGCGGCGTCGCGCTTGTCGCTGATGAGTTGTGGCAGCACGATGAGCGAGGCCACCGCCATGCCGCAGAGCGACCCCATGGGGTTGAAGGCCTGCGCCAGGTTCAGGCGCCGCGTGCTGCTCTCCTTCGCTCCGAGCGACAGGATGAACGGGTTGGCCGTGGTCTCGAGGAACGCCAGGCCAAAGGTGAGGATATAGAGTGACAGGCAGAAGAACGTGAAGCTCTGCTGTGCTGCCGCGGGGATGAACAGGAAGGCCCCCGTGGCATAGAGCGCCAGGCCGAGCAGGATGCCACTCTTGTAGCTGTACTTGCGTATGAACAGTGCGGCGGGGATGGCCATGGTGGCATAGCCGCCATAGAACGCAAACTGCACCAGCGAGGCTTTCGCAGCCGTCAGCTCCATCAACGTCTGGAAGGCGGCCACCATTGGGTTCGTGATGTCGTTGGCAAAGCCCCACAGCGCAAACAGCGACGTCACCAGGATGAACGTCACGAGATACTTCCTGGGAACCAGTTTCCCCTTCTCTTTTGTCTCTTCAGTATTCATAGTGTTTAGGCTTTTTGTTTCTATTCTGACATGTTCTTGACATACGGCAGCTGGGGCAGGTCGTGGAAACCGTAGAAGCGCTCTGCATTCTTGCCCAGGAACAGGGCTTTCTGTTCGTCAGTCAGCTCGCCGCTCTTGCTCACGAAGTCGTACGACATGCGGTAGGTGATGGCGGTGATGGTGCGCGGGTAGTCGCTGCCCCACATCAGGCGGTCCCAGCCCACCCAGTCGGCGGCCTGGCGTATGCTGCGCACGGCAGTGGGGTAGGGATAGAACTCGGCGTTGTAGAGCCAGGTGATGCCGCCGCTCTCCACCATCACGTTCTCACCCAGCAGGGCCAGCTTCACCTGCTGCTCAAACGAGGGCGTCGTCACCATGCCGAAGTGGCCGATGGCGATGCGCAGCCTGGGGCACTCGCGGATGACCTCGCCCATCTCAGCTATCTGCTGTGCGTCGTCGCCCAGACACATCGACAGCACCATGTCGTTCCTTTCCAGCAGCTTGAACAGCTGCATCATGCGTGGTGTGTTCAGGTGCAGCGTCTCAAAGTGGTCCTCGGCCGCCGTCGTGGGCACGCTCAGCAGCCGGTGGCCCGGTATGGCCAGCCCCTTCAGCCCGCTGTCGATGACGGCCTGCGCCCCCGCCATGAAGTCGCTGCCATGGCGGAACTCCGTCATGCCCATGCAGAAGAAACGGTCGGGGTATTGCCGCTGCACCTGTGTCAGGTAGGCGTTCTGATTGCCGTCGATGATTTCCTGTACCACGACGGCGGCGCCCACCTGGGCATAGTTCATGTTTGAGAGAAACACCTCGGCTGAGTTCACGCCGTCAATCATGAATGGCGGCAGCATCTGCACCTCCTCGTCGAGGAAGATGCTGCGTCCGTCCTTCAGCGTCAGTATGCGCTTGCCGTCGACCCATGTGTCCTGCTTCAGCCATAGGTGCGAGTGCGCGTCGATGATGGTTGTCATATTCTTAGTATTGATTGTTGTGTCGGATAACGGCTGCAAAAGTACAACTTTTTTTTAAAATTACTCCCTTTCCCGTGCAAAAAATCAGCTTCATGTGTGCAAATCTTCATCGCTGCGCTCCCTTATGAAAATTTTAGATTCGTAGTGGGCAAACAACAAGATTGTATTACTCGAAAAAATACCCGAAAAGCGTTGCCATGTAAGTGAGCTTTTGGCATAAGAAAGAATAAAACTGAAACAACAAAAGAAAAAGTCCGATGAATGTTTGGAGAGATAGATTAAAATGTATATCTTTGCAATGTAAATTAACAAATATGAGCAGATGCTTTTTTTTCATTATAGTGCTGTTGTCTTCCATTTTGACTGGAAAATCTGAGACAAAAATAGCTCTATTGGTTGGTGTTTCGGAATACCCATCCAATAGCAGCATAGATGTAGCTTGGTCATCCATTCATGGGGCAAATGACATTTCAATTATTGGCAAAACTTTAAAAGAACAAGGCTTTAAGATTTCAACTCTGACAAATTCTTTTGCGACAGCATCAAATATACGTCAGGCAATTAACAACATACAATCAGAAGCTACTGTTGGTGACATTATATACTTACATTTTTCATGTCATGGCCAACCTATGGAGGATTTGGATGGAGACGAAGATGATGGGTGGGATGAGGCCCTAGTTCCTTATGACGCTTCGAAAGTTTACGTGAAAGGTAAATATACTGGTGAAAACCATATTACTGATGATGAACTGAATGGTTATTTGAATTCAATCAGAGAGAAAGTTGGCCCCCATGGGTTTGTATATGTTGTCATTGATGCCTGCCATGCAGGATCATCATATAGAGGATACGAAGAGGAAGATAGTGTTATAATAAGAGGAACCGATTATGGATTCTCAATGTCAAATAAACAATATGTGCCGCGAATTGATAAGCGTAGCAAAATTAAAATTAAGAAGTCTGCTAGTATGGCAAATATATGCATCCTTGAAGCTTGCAGATCATATCAGGTAAACAGTGAAATCAAAGAAGGCGGTATCTATTATGGCTCGCTTTCGTATTATGTTAATAAGGTCTTGCAAGCCACAAGATTGGATGGCAGTAGTAATTGGACAGAACATGTATCCAAGTTTATGAATCAAGATATACGTTTAGTGCGTCAAAACCCAGTTGTCGAAACCAGCCTGTAATACTTTAAGTATGATTATCAGTTTCCATAGACATAAAGACGAGAAAGAGAAAAGGCTCGAGATATTTGCTAAAGAACAATGGCAAAAGACAAGGGCTTTTCTGTTGAGCCGCTATTCATTAACAGAAGATGAATGTGCTGATGTTTTCCAGGATTCACTTGTTATTTTGTGGAAAAACATAAACGAGAATAAAGTCGAAGCAGAGAATCTTGGAATGTCCAGTTCTACCTACTTTATGACTATTTGTAGGAACAAGACTATGGAGTTACTAAGAAAGAAAAGCAAATATATTACTACATCGTATGAGATAAATCCAAGCAAAGAGCATTTCGATTATCAAAGTGAACAGGTTGATATGATTCTTTCAATGGAAGAGAACAGTGAAAATGCTCAGAAAGAGAAAGAATCATTAGTAAGAGATATTGTCAAGAGTCTTCCTTCTCCATGTAACGAACTATTGTGGGGCTATTATGGTGATGGCCACTCCATGAAGATGCTTGCAGAGATGTTCAACTATGCCAGTGAAAATGCTGTTAAGGTTACAAAGCATCGCTGCTGTGAGAAATTCCGCTTGAAGTATAGTGAAATGAGTAAAAACTTATTCTAAGCAAGGGTATTATGAATGACAACGAGAATAATGTATTAGAAAAGGACTTACAGAATGACGAGCGAATCAGTCTGTTTTTGCAAGGCCAGATGGAATCTGAGGAGGAATCAGTATTCTTGGAAGAACTTAAGAATAATGATGATTTGCGTAATCGGGCCATCGCACAGGCAAGGCTTGTTAAAGGCATGAAGCAAGTGGATGAAGAACTGAAAGAGGTGTTCCGACAAAGTGACGAGCAAACAGTCAGGAGAATCGCAAACAAGACGGTTGACAACAAGAAACACCCTGTCCGTTGGCTTAGCATAGCAGCCTCTGTTGTATTCATTGTGTTCGTTGGCATCAAGTCTTATGACTACTATGACACGACAAGACTTGGTAGGGAATATGCCGACACATTCCCAACATCAACAATTATTAGAGGTGAAACTAATGCTGACGTTGAGGCTGAACTTACCACCTTATTTAATAATGTAGCAGAAGGTAAAGATTTGGAGAATACCACTTCTCGACTAAAAGCGTTATGGGAGCTGTCAAAACAGGACACCTATAATGACTATACAAATTATGCTCCATACATAGGTTGGAATCTGGCTATAGGATATTTGCGTAATTATGAAAAGACTATGGCACGTAATGTCCTATATGAAATGGAGACAATGTATGATGATGAAGCAATTATAGGCCAAAAGGTTAGAGAAGTGATAAGAACAATTGAATAGATCATACTATGGGGCTTAGGATACTGTTTTTGCTGATTGGATTTTTAATATTATTACCATCATATTCGCAAAATGTCGAGTATGATTCTGTTGATGAATTAATAAGCGACATTAAAAATAGAAATTTTGGAAAGCCCATATCATATATGCGGCATTATTTGTCTGCTGTTGAAAACGAAACAGAAGTATTTCAAGATTCTGCGTATATTAGCATGACAACCCTCTTGGCTTCGTCATATGTTCATACAAATCAATTACATAAAGCAGATTCTCTTCTTTCTCATTCAATAAATTATCTATTAGAAAATGAAAAGAAATCCTTAATCGCCTATTCTTTGTTTATTATGTACGGGGGTATATTATGTCAATTACAGAATTATGTAAAAGCCTCTTACTATTTAGAACCAGCCTTGAAGTTTGTTGAAGAGCAAGAAGGGAAAGGAGAAAACTATTCTATTATTGTGAGCATGTTGGCAGTATGCCATATGAATATGGATGATTTAGAAAAAGCGCGAAAAGAAATAGAAGAATCAATAACAATTATAGAACAATGTGAATCAAAGTATTTCTTCTCTCCATCAAATAAGATAGCTATTTATCAAAAAGCTGGAGCAATATATAATGAATTGGGGACTTTTGACAAAGCAGAATACTTCACAAAGAAAGCCTATGATTTATCGTTAGAGAATGATTTGTATGATTCCGAATTTATTAATGCTGCAAATAATCTCGCTGTTATTTATACTGATGCAGGACGTTATTCTTACGCATTGACTGTTTTGCATCAGATGGAAAAGAAGCCATTGTCAGAAATAGAAAGAAGTCGTGTTTACAATAGTATCTTTCTTGCCAATTATAATTTGGACAATGAAGAGGAAACGGTTAAATATGCTAACCTCTGCAGTAATAGTTTGAAAGTTATTTCTTTAGAGCTAAATGCATCATTTCCAGGTATGACTACTGAAAACATTTGGGACAAGAATGCAATGCAGTTATTAGTTAACATGGGGATTTTGGATAAATTTCATCATAACCCTAAAGCTGTAGAAATGTGTTACGATAATAGTCTATTTGTTAAAAACCTTGCTTATGATGATATGGCAAGATTGCGGCAAATATCCCAAACCGATAGTACTATATACAATCTGTTTTCAGAAATCAGACTTCTAAAATCGGAAAGATTTGCAGGCTCCCATAACGTATATAAATCGTTAGAAGAAAAAGAGAAACTATTAAGAGAAACTTTATTGGCAAAAAACAATAATAATCCAGCAATCCCTACATGGCGAGACGTAAAACAGTCGTTAAAGCATAATGAATGTGCAATAGAGTTTATAACATATGTAGGTTTTTCAAAATCAAATTCAGAAACGAAAGATCTTAAATATGCAGCACTTATATTAACACCAGAAATTGATAGTCCCATATTCGTAGAACTTTGTACATTCAACCTACTACATGAAGTTCTATTTAACGCATTGAAAGAACAAGAGATTGGCATTAACGAATTGTATGTTCAGGGAGAGAAGCAAATTCTATATGAACTGATTTGGAACAAAATAGATGATTATGTGAAAAATGCTAAGTCAATTTTCATATCTCCAACTCTACTCATCAAAGATGTTAATTTGGGCTTTATTCCTTGCCCAGATGGGAGCTATTTGAATGAGAAGTATGACATAAGAATCGTGACATCCACAGCAAAGATTTGTAATCAAGAAAGAGCACATTATTCTGATGCATATGTTTATGGCGGCATTGAGTATACAAAAGGAAAACATAATTCCAATCAAATCTCCTATAGGAGTATTGTGATTAACGAATTGTGCGATTCAACGCGAAATGGTTTTGGTTTTCTGCGAGCATCAGGGTATGAAGCAGACCAAATTGCAGATGTCCTTCAAGAAAATAATATTGAGACAAATCTTATTAAAGGAGCTGATGCTGATGAAAAATCATTTAGAAAAATGGACGGGAATTCTCCTTCTATCATTCATTTATCTACACATGGCTTCTACTTTGTAGGTTCTGACAAATATTCTGAGTATTTTGACAAGCTTCTATCATATTCCATCAAAGATAATTCGATGCTTTTGTCTGGCATACTATTGGCAGATGCCAACTCAACATTGAGAGGTTCTAATGAGCAAACACCGCTCAATGATGGAGTAATAACAGCTGAAGAAATCGCTATGTTAGATTTGAGAAACACAAAGTTGGTAGTTTTGTCTGCTTGTGAAACAGCAATCGGTCAACATTTGCAAGAAGGCTTTGGAGGACTTGTGAGGGCATTCAAAAATGCTGGAGTGAACAGTATTATGGCTAGTTTATGGAGAGTTCCTGATGATGCTACTGCAAAACTTATGATCTCTTTTTATGAAAAATTCTTGTCAGGAATTGAAATGCATTTGGCATTGAAAATGGCTCAAAAAGAAGTATCAAAGCTATATCCTGATCCATATTACTGGGCATCATTTATCTTATTAGATTGACACATCTCTTCTTCAGAGGTAAACTGTGAGTGGCAGCCTGTTGTGAAACACGCTGCCTTTTTTATGTACCATCGATAAAAAATTGTTTTCCTGTTAACCTTTTGCTTCTTTCTGTCATAAAGGGCAGAAACAAACATTAATATTCACAATTTAAAAACAACAATTATGGAAACAAAGACTCGTTACACAATGGTAAACAAGAGAGGTGAAGAAATCTTTCATTCTAACAGCTTCTTAGGATTTATTGGTTCAACAATCCTGGCTTATATCATGTCCTTCTTTGCAATTATGATTATTGCAATGATTATTTGCGGACTCGGTTCTATTTTCAGTTAATATCAATCATCTTTTAAAGTATAGAGATTTATGGGAAGTTTATTTTTCTTAGTTATTGCAGTATCATTAGCATACGCAGTTGGTTGTTGGGGTAGGACCCGCAAGATTGGATTCGGATTAGCTTTTGTCCTCTCACTTGTTAACTTGTTCGTTGGCATTATTGCCGTAGCATGTTCAAAGAAACTTGAAACAAATGACAATAAGGAGGAATAGGATATGAAAACAGCAGGTTGGATAATTATCTCGATAGGCGCATTGGCATTCTTAGGCGCATTATCAAAAGGTAATAGCGTGTTTGGCCCTTTGTTCTGGATTGGGATAGGTGGAATGCTGATTTATCTGAAAAGGGAAAAAGAAGAAGACAATAAGGAAAGCGATTCTGTGGTGCAGATAGCCCCCAAGCAGCCAGAGTTGCCTCAGGTCAATGAGCCCACGGCAATTGTTGAAAAGGTGGAGCAAGAAGCATTAGTAACATTCGAACAGAAAGAAGCGGCTTTATGCCTAATAGCATTCTTTGCAGGATATAATGAAGACATCATGAGGAATGATGCGGTTTATATGGTTTCATGTCAGTCAGCTATTTGGTTTGGCATTAGAAATTACAAAGAAGTTCTTACTGCTGCCCTTCCCAAATATCAAGATGCAGACAGACTGATTGAAATGGTGATGACAATCAAAGACAGAAAGTCAATAGAGTTCATACTTCTTACATGTTATGATCTCACTAAAATGTCAGGGAAATCAGAGGCTTATGAATTCTTATACAACATTGCGAATGAGATGGGATATAATAAGGATAAATTTGATAAAATAATAGTACACTATTCCGATAGACCGGCATCATATAGATGATAGATTAGGAGCGACAAGGTCGCTCTTAATTTTTTGTTCTTTTGTTAACCTTTTTACTCTTTATGTCATAAAGGGTAGAAACAAATAATAAAAAGAACTATATGAATACTTTACAGAATCAAATCGACACGAACAACGTTGAACAGCAAAAGGCGTTTGACTTAGTAGCAAATACAAATACTTGCCTATTCATCACAGGAAAGGCTGGTACGGGTAAAACGACATTTATCAAGCGTATTCTGCAGGAGATTGACAAGAATTTCTTGGTCCTGGCCCCAACAGGTATTGCTGCAATCGCAGTTGGTGGGCAAACCATGCACTCGTTCTTTGGATTCCCCATGCAGGCAATGGGACCACATACAGAAATAAATTTCTCTCATGAGAAAATCGAGTTGCTAAGAGAGATTGATACTATTATTGTGGACGAGGCTTCAATGGTCAGAAGTGATATGGTAGATGGTATGGATAGAAGCCTTCGCAGGGCGTTTAAGACAAACATGCCTTTTGGCGGGAAGCAGGTCATTTTTGTTGGTGATTTGTTCCAACTGCCTCCTGTAGTGAGAGATGGTAGTGCTGATGCTGAAATGCTACATGATCTTTATGGTGCAGGACTTCCATTTTTCTATAAGGCATTTGTGCTAAAGAGAATGAATCTTCCAAAGATTGAGTTTCAGAAAGTATATCGCCAGAGCGATGAGGAATTTCTCAACATCTTGAATAAGATGCGTAATGGCGAGGTGAAATATGAGGATTTGGAAATGCTTAATGAGCATGTGGCAAAAGATACAAACGATGAAGACTATTCTGTCACTCTGACGTCCTTTAACTATATGGCGGAAAAAATTAACGGTGAGAGACTGGATGCAATTGAGGAAGAGGAGTTTTGCTATCATGCTGAAATTAAAGATGATTTCAAAAAGAATGATGCTCCTGTGCCTGAACATCTTAAACTGAAAGTTGGCGCTCAAGTTATATTCTGCCGCAACTATCCACAAGCAGGCTATATGAATGGTACAATTGGCAAGGTCTCCAAATTGGATGATGAGCATATTTATGTTTCATTGGAGAATGAAACAGAGATAGATGTGAAAAAGGTGTCTTGGGAGAACCTTCAGAGCAAATATAATAGCAAAACTCGCAAAATGGAGTCAGAAATAGTTGGCTCGTTTACTCAGTTTCCTCTGAAACTAGCTTGGGCAATCACAATACATAAGTCTCAAGGCATGACATTCGACAAGATGCATTTTGATTTATCGCGTGGCACTTTCCAGGCTGGACAGGCATACGTTGCTGTCAGTCGCTTGCGCTCTCTTAAAGGTCTTACGCTGAGCAACCCAATCCGTCCTCATCACATCACACAAAACCCTGAGGTACGTGCATTTGCAAATTCTTTCAATGATATTGACATGATTAATGATGAACTTGCTACTGGCAGACTTATCTTCAAACATCTGTCTAGCAAAGACTATGATAGCGCAATAAAAGTTTGTTTGTCGCTGGTTGTTTCGAAAGTAAAGAAGAACGATTATCGTAATGCAGCCCTCATTGCAAAAAGGATGTTTGACATCATGCTGGATGACTGCTGCCTGTTAGGTATGACGAAGAAAAATAGATTGATAAAGGACTGCAGTATGACTTGTAATTTTCTAAATTCCGTTATTTGTTTGTATGGCAATCGCTTTAGCGAGGCTATCGGTTACGCTGATATGGTACTAAGTAGAAAGCAGTGTTTGGAAGCTATGTTTATAAAGGGACGAGCTCTTTATGAACTTGAAAAATATGACGAAGCTTATGATGTGGTCTATCAGATTATAAGCATTTCTCAGGCAAGTGAAGAGAAAAAAGCAATTGACAAGAAACTCGTACTTTTCGAGGCAAGAGTGAATAAGTGTATTGGCAATTCTGTAATACCGTTCTGTAAGCAGTTGATTTCGCTTTGTCCAGAGTTTACAGCAACTTACGTGATGCTGAGAAAAGAGCTTCATCAGGCTTGTAAGGATATCGAGTTTGGGAAAGTGGAACACTCAGAACTGCTTGAGGCCTTTAACGACAGATGCTTATCTAATGAAAATTTCCTTAAGATGATTATGGAATGTAAAGACGAGAAAAGTATTAAGAAATTTCATAGGGTTCTTTCTAATTTGTAACAAGAGAAAAGTGATTATGAAAAAAGAATTTGTCTTTTTTTGGTTTTAATTATAATAGGTTATCCTTCGGTCAGGCGATTTTAAATGTCGCCGTTTTAGGAGCAAAGAACGCCTTAACTTGTATCACTTTTCCCCTTTTTCCTTTCATTATTCGCACAAAATGACTACCTTTGCAGGCGCTAACAGATAATAACGCGAGAAAAATGAAAGACAGCATCTTGATTCTTAGTGGCGGCATGGACTCCGTGACGCTGCTCTACGACTACCAGGAGCGCATCGCCCTGGCGGTGTCGTTCGACTATGGCTCGAACCATAACAGTCGCGAACTACCCTTTGCCGCCCTGCACTGCCAGCGGTTAGGCATCGAGCACCTCGTCATACCCCTTAGCTTCATGGGCGAGTATTTCCATAGCTCGCTGTTGGAGGGCGACGAGGCTATCCCCGAGGGCGACTATGCCGAGTCAAACATGCTGTCGACGGTGGTGCCCTTCCGCAATGGCATCATGCTCAGCGTGGCCGTAGGACTGGCCGAGAGTCGCGGGCTGCAGCATGTGATGATGGCAAACCACGGCGGCGACCACACCATCTATCCTGACTGCCGTCCTGAGTTCGTCAGTGCCTTCGACGCTGCCGCCCAGGCTGGCACCTTCGAGGGTGTGAGTCTGGTGGCCCCCTACACGAACATGACCAAGGGGCAGATAGCCAGTCGTGGCCGCGAGCTGGGCATCGACTACAGCGAGACCTGGTCGTGCTATCGTGGCGGCGAGCACCACTGCGGCCGTTGCGGCACCTGTAGGGAACGCCGTGAGGCCATGGCCCAGGCGGGCATCGACGACCCCACGGTCTATGAGGACTGAGAGGGCATATGGCTACTAGTACGATGCTGATTGGTTGTAGAAGCTGAAAATGATAGTGCACCAAGTGCACCTCTGGGACTTAACCAGTTGGGTTGCAAGTTGTTGGTTGGTGCGCCAACGCTATTTTTGGTGCACCAGATCGTGCACCAAGTGCACCAGCTGAGAAAGGCCGGCAAGACATGTCCCAGAAAAGTCCGACGGCCTCGGATTTTTGTCCCACGCTGTGGGACTTTTTTATCTCATGGAGATAATTCCGTAAAGTGCCGCTTTGTTGCAATAACTCATGGAGATAATTCCGTAAAGTGCCGCTTTGTTGCAATAACTCATGGAGATAATTCCGTAAAGTGCCGCTTTGTTGCAATAACTCATGGAGATAAATCCGTAAAGTGCCGAGGGCTGACCGTCGCAGCAGAACTATCAACTCCCCTCCCCCCCGCGGGAGGGGTCGGGGGTGGGGCTGGTGGGGCTGGTGCACCATCAGGTGGTCGATCTGGGCTGTTGGTGCACCAGACAACGACTTGCAAGTCACTTTGTTAAGGCTCATAGGTGCACTTGGTGTACCATTTTTTTCGGTTTCCTTATTATAGGTTCTACGAGAATGAGTGTGGATAAGAATATGTCTGCGAAGCCGCTCGTGCATGCTCACTTGGATAGTCCAAGAACATATAATGTCCACATTTTGATTATAGGGGGACAGCTTACTACAAAAAATGCTTGAATTTGGACTACTGTTCTAACAGGGAAGGGATTGAGAAGAAATTGGCGGAGTTAGGGTATTGATAAAATATCAACATGATTGCTATGCGAAGATAGCATTTCTCGCAGCAAGGATGTGTTAGGATAGGGGAAAAATCAGCATGAAGTAATAAAGTGAGAAAAAAAGAGGGCGAAGTTTTCGCCCGTGTCATTTCTTTTTAGTAATTTTGCGGCCAAATTGTAAGAACATCATTTATCAACAAACAATAAACACTTAACAAAATGGTAGATTACAAGACTTTAGGACTGGTGAACACCCGCGAGATGTTCAAACGTGCCATCAACGGCGGCTATGCCATCCCCGCCTTCAACTTCAACAACATGGAGCAGCTGCAGGCCATCATCAAGGCTTCGAGCGACCTGAAGAGCCCCGTCATCCTGCAGGTGTCTAAGGGTGCCCGCAACTATGCCAACGCCACGCTGCTGCGCTATATGGCACAGGGCGCCGTGGAGTATGCCAAGGAGCTGGGCTGCAAGCATCCCGAGATTGTGCTGCACCTGGACCACGGCGACAGCTTCGAGACCTGCAAGAGCTGCATCGACTACGGCTTCTCAAGCGTGATGATTGATGCCAGCAGTCTGCCCTTCGAGGAGAACATCGCCCTGACGAAGAAGGTGGTGGACTATGCTCACCAGTTCGACGTGACCGTCGAGGCTGAGCTGGGTGTGCTCGCCGGCGTCGAGGACGAGGTGAGCGCTGCCGAGAGCCACTACACCAAGCCTGAGGAGGTTATCGAGTTCTCGCAGCGTTCTGGTTGCGACTCGCTGGCCATCAGCATCGGCACCAGCCACGGTGCATACAAGTTCACCCCCGAGCAGTGCACGCGTGACCCGAAGACGGGCAAGCTCGTGCCGCCGCCACTGGCCTTCGACGTGCTCGACGCCGTGATGAAGCAGCTGCCTGGCTTCCCCATCGTGCTCCACGGTTCCAGCTCGGTGCCCCAGGAGTATGTCGACGAGATCAACTCGCTGGGTGGCAAGCTGCCCGACGCCATCGGCATCCCCGAGGAGCAGCTGCGCAAAGCTGCGAAGAGCGCTGTCTGCAAGATTAACATCGACTCTGACTCGCGTCTGGCCTTCACCGCTGCCGTGCGCCGCGTGCTGCACGACAAACCCGGTGAGTTCGACCCCCGCAAGTACTGCGGTCCCGCTCGCGACGAGATGGAGAAGATGTACAAGCACAAGATCATCGACGTGCTTGGCTCAGACAACAAGCTGGCTCAGATTGACTAATCGGCGAGCTGCATAAAGGTTGAGGGTTGAAGGTTGAAGGCTTCCGCTTTCAGCTTTCAACCTTTCACGTTTTCAAACCAGACCCGACGCTAACAAAGTCTATCTTAATCTTCATACTTTAAAAAGCTTTGACAGAAATAATCGTAAAAGACGAGGAGCTGGCCCGTGCCGCCATCGAGGGCATGGATGCCTTTCTGGATGTCATCATCGGTGCCATACGTCAGGCCATCGGTGGTGAGCCAACGGCTGAGACCATGCAACAGCTGAACGCCGAGCAGATGACGCTGCTCTGCTGGGACACACTGCATCGTGAGGTAATGGAAGGAGGGTTTATCCAGCTGATACACAATGGGTATGGACCCTTTATCTTCAAGAATCCCTTTGCCAAGGCGCTGAACAAGATGTGGCACATGCGTGAGCTGTCGAAGCGGCTCTATGAGGTGCACACCCTGTGGCTGCAGAACCAGGAAGAGCTGGAGCGTGACTGCACCGACGACGAGTTCATGGCGCTCTTTGAGCGCTTCCCCCAGTTTGACGACTACGATGACTGGTTCGTAGAAAACGAGGAGGAGCTAACGGCGCAGGTGGCCCACTATGTGGATGAGCACATTGAGAATTTCGTGACCATTATAGGGTTGGGGTCTGAGACCTCTAACCCCTAACTTAGGGGACGTATTATGAATAAACAGGAACAGGAGCTGCGAAAGAAAAGCCCCGTACAGATAAAGAACCGTAAGGCGGCTTTCGAGTATTTCTTCATTGAGGAGTTTACGGCAGGCATTGTCCTCACGGGAACGGAAATCAAGTCCATACGTGCAGGCAAGGCATCGCTCGTCGACACCTACTGCACCATTATCAATGGCGAGATGTGGGTGAAGGGCATGAGCATCAGTCCCTATTTCTTCGGCTCGTATAACAATCATGAACAGAAGCGTGACCGTAAGCTGCTGCTGACGCGCCGCGAGATAAACCGCCTGGAGAGCGCCACCAAGCAGACGGGCTACACCATCGTGCCCACGCTGGTGTTCATCGATGACAAGGGACTGGCAAAGATGGACATCGCCCTGTGTAAGGGCAAGAAGGCCTACGACAAGCGCCAGACGCTGAAGGAAAAGGAGGACCGGCGTGAGATGGACAGGGCCATGAAGGGAGGATATTGAGTTAGGAATTAGGAGTTGGGAGTTTATGATAAAGACTGTTATATTTGACATGGGGGGCGTCATCGTTACCATCGACCACGATGAGGCCGTCAGACGCTTCCTTGCACTCGGCCTGAAGGATGCCGAGCGTCAGCTGGACCCTTATACCCAGGGGGGCATCTTCGGACAGTTGGAACAGGGCCTCATCACCGATGAGGACTTTCGCCGGGAGCTGAGCCTGCTGGTAGGGCGCGAGCTGACCTACGACGAGTGCCGCCACGCATGGCTGGGCTACTTCAAGGAGGTGCCCCGCCGAAACCTCGACGCCCTGCTGCAGTTGCGGCGCCAGGGCTATCGGCTGGTGCTGCTGTCGAACACGAACCCCTACATGACCTCACATGTGCTCTCGCCTGCCTTCGATGGCCAGGGACACCCCATCAGCTACTATCTGGATGCCCTCTACCTGAGCTACCAGATGAAGGTGATGAAGCCCGCCGACACATTCTTCCGCCAGGTGCTGATGGCTGAGCAGGTGCTGCCCTCCGACTGTCTGTTCGTCGATGACGGACCGCGCAATGTGGCGACTGCCAGCCAGATAGGCATGCACACGCTTTGCCCTAAGAACGGCGAAGACTGGACAAAGGAAATCTTTGAAAAGCTGAAAGGGTGAAGTATTCAAAAGGTGATTAAATTGGAGAAACTGAAATATGAAACGATTGTTGAACAACCGATGGATGATGCTTCTTGCGTTATCCTTTGTCATTTGTCACTTGTCATTTAGCCGAGTTGCTGCGCAGTCTAAACGAGAGTTCCGCGGCGCCTGGATACAGTGCGTCAACGGACAGTTCCAGGGGCTGTCGACCGCCCAGATGCAGCAGACGCTGACCTACCAGCTTGACGAGCTGCAGAAGGATGGCGTGAACGCCATTATCTTCCAGGTGCGTCCTGAGTGTGACGCGCTCTACCCTTCCACGTTGGAACCCTGGAGCCGATTCCTCACCGGGCAGCAAGGGCGCGCCCCACAGCCCTACTGGGACCCCCTGCAGTGGATGATTGACCAGTGCCACGCCCGCGGCATGGAGCTCCACGCATGGATTAACCCTTTCCGGGCTAAGACCAAGGGCACCAACACCCTGTCTGTCGAACACGTCGTCATCAAGCACCCTGAGCGTTGCTTCGACTACGACGGGATGAAGATTCTCAACCCCGCCTTTGCTGAGAACAGAGACTACATCTGCCAGGTGGCTCGCGACATCGTCACACGCTATGATGTTGACGGCATCCACATGGACGACTACTTCTACCCCTATCCTGTGGCCGGCGTGCCCATCCCTGACCAGCTGCAGTATCAGCAGGGTGGGGCAGGCATGAGCGTGGGCGACTGGCGCCGCAACAACGTCAACCTCTTCATCAAGCAGTTCTACGAGACCGTCCATCAGGCCAAGCCGTGGGTCAAGGTGGGCATCTCACCTTTCGGCATCTACCGTAACAAGCGCTCAGACGCCAACGGCAGCAACACCAATGGCCTGCAGAACTATGACGACCTCTATGCCGATGTGCTGCTGTGGGTCAACAACGGGTGGCTCGACTACTGTGTGCCACAGCTCTACTGGGAGATAGGCAACCGTGCTGCCGACTACAAGACGCTCATCCACTGGTGGGGCGAGCATGCCACTGCACGTCCGCTCTACATCGGTGAGGACATCGAGCGCACCGTGAAGGCTACCGACCCGCAGGCTCCCGGCCAGAACCAGCAGGCCGCCAAGCAGCAGCTGCACGACCAGGTGCCCGCTGTCAGGGGAACCGTACTGTGGTATGCCAAGGCCGCCGTGGACAACACCGGGGGCTATGCCACCCAGCTGCGGCAGCTCTACTGGCGCTATCCCGCCCTGCAGCCCGCCATGCCCTTCCTCGACAAGAAAGCGCCTGGCAAGCCCCGAAGCCTGCGGCCCCTGTGGACGGCCGACGGCTATATCCTCTTCTGGACCGCACCCAAGGGCACTGACTGGAGAGACCAGGCTGTGCGCTACGTCGTCTATCGCTTTGCCAAGGGTGAGGATGTCAACACCGACGACCCCTCGCACATCGTAGCCTTCACCACCAACACGTGGCTGAAGCTGCCCTTTGCTGACGGCAGCCAGAAGTACACCTACGTCGTCACCGCCCTCGACCGTATGCAGAACGAGAGCAAGGGTGCGAAGAAAAAGGTGAAGCTGTAGTTCAGCTCCTTGTCAGCGATAAGCTCTGAAGGAGATGCCCTTTACGTGGTTGCCCACGAAGGCAGGCACGTAGTCGGCCGTGCTGTACCAGCCAGGCTGTGAGCAGAAAAAATAGTCTTAGCAGCCTGTCTTTCATGTTGTTGCTTGGTAACAAGTGTACTTTCTATTTAAGTTCAATCTCCTTCTTGAGCCTGATGATTTCGTCGCGGTATTGTGCTGCCTGAAGGAAGTCGAGGCTCTTGGCAGCCTCCTTCATGCGGCGGGTCGTCTCTTCAATGAGTTTCTCCACCTGCTGTCGTGTCAGATGTTCCACCACGGGGTCGGCTGCCATGTGTGCCGCGCTGTCGTGCTGGGCCATCAGCTTCAGTTCGCGCACATCGGGACGGTCGTCGGGCTTCAGCGTGCTACTGATGTCCTTGACAATCTGTGTGGGTACGATGTGGTGCTCAGCGTTGTAGCGTAGCTGCTTGTCGCGCCGCCGGTTGGTCTCGTCAATGGTGAGCTGCATGGACTGCGTGATGGTGTCAGCATACATGATGACGCGGCCGTTGACATTGCGCGCGGCACGTCCGGCGGTCTGCACCAAAGAGCGGCGTGAGCGGAGGAATCCCTCCTTGTCGGCGTCGAGGATGGCCACGAGCGACACCTCGGGCAGGTCGAGTCCCTCGCGCAGCAGGTTGACACCCACCAGGACATCGTACTTGCCCTGGCGCAGGTCGCTGAGTATTTTTACACGGTCGAGCGTGGCCACGTCGCTGTGGATGTAGGCCGTCGGTACGCCGTGCCCCAGCAGATAGTCGGTCAGCTCCTCGGCCATGCGCTTGGTCAGGGTGGTGACGAGTGTGCGCTCATGGCGCTCGGCCCGCTGGCGTATCTCCTCCATCAGGTCGTCAATCTGGTGTTCGGTGGGACGCACCTCTATCTCAGGGTCGAGGAGTCCCGTGGGACGTATCAGCTGTTCTACCACCACGCCTTCGGACTCCTGAAGCTCGAAGTCGGCAGGCGTGGCCGAGACGTAGATGGTCTGGTGAGTCATCTGCTGGAACTCCTCGAAGGTGAGGGGGCGGTTGTCGAAGGCGGCAGGCAGGCGGAAACCATACTCTACCAGATTCTGCTTGCGGGCACGGTCGCCGCCGTACATGGCACCAATCTGTGGCACACTGACGTGGCTCTCGTCAATGATGAGCAGGAAGTCTTGGGGGAAGTAGTCGAGCAGGCAATAGGGCCGCTCGCCGGGGCGTCGCCCGTCGAAGTAGCGTGAATAATTCTCAATGCCCGAGCAATGCCCAAGTTCCTTAATCATCTCCATGTCATACTCCACGCGTTCCTTGATACGCTGCGCCTTGAGACTGTCGCCCAGTTCCTCGAAGAACGCCACCTGCCTGACCAAGTCGTCCTGTATGTCGTGTATGGCGCGGTTGGTCTGCTCCTGCGTGGTCATAAAGAGGTTGGCGGGGTAGAGCCTGTAGTCGGCATAGCGCCCCAGACGGTCAAGGGTGAGCGGGTCCAGTTCTTCAATGTCGTCCACCTGGTCGTCCCAGAAGGTGACGCGCAGCAGCTTCTCGCTGTAGGCGATGTAGATGTCGACGGTGTCACCCTTGACGCGGAAGTTGCCGCGCTCCAGCGTCAGGTCGTTACGTGTGTAGAGCGACTGTACGAGCTGTCGCAGCAGGGCGTCGCGAGCCAGCGTCATGCCTTGCTGCAGGGTGATGACATTGTCGGAGAGGGCGTTGGGGCTACCCATGCCGTAGATGCACGACACGGAGGAGACGACGACGACGTCGGTGCGACCGGAGAGGAGGGCGCTGACGGCGCTCAGCCGCAGACGGTCAATCTCATCGTTGATGGCCAGGTCCTTCTCTATATAGGTGTCGCTGCTGGGCAAGTAGGCCTCGGGCTGGTAGTAGTCGTAGTAGCTGACGTAGTATTCGACGGCGTTCTCAGGGAAGAACCCTTTCATCTCCTCATAGAGCTGTGCTGCCAGCGTCTTGTTATGGCTGAGGATGAGTGTGGGGCGTCCCACGTTGGCAATGACATTCGCC
>Ga0310691_10002853_pt1 | contig 21875 bp, 14 predicted proteins | sample 176DNAGHGlowgp2_FD_203887 | JGI IMG/M metagenome (GOLD analysis project Ga0310691, IMG submission 203887) | Sheep rumen microbial communities from Palmerston North, Manawatu-Wanganui, New Zealand - 1766 DNA GHGlow gp2 (v2) (version 2) | ecosystem: Host-associated > Mammals > Digestive system >...
CCTCAAGCAGGGCGGCGTGCTCCTCACTCCGGCGGACATCGATGTCTCGAAGCTCGAGAACGTGAAGGCCCTGAACGTCGCGATGCTCGGCAAGCTCAGCAAGCATTTCGACTTCACGGTGGACCAGTGGACGGTTGCCTTGAACAAGCTCTTCGCCGAAAAGTTCCACGAGGGCAACAAGAAGGCCTTCATGCTCGGCCGCGAAGGGTAAATGAAACTTTTCGCCCCCTTTCAGAAACTTGTCCTGATATCCCTGGCGGTGTGGGTGGTCCACATTGTCTTGCGGGTCCTGTTGCTGTTCCGCAGCAACCCCTACGGATTCCCCTTCGTCTCTAAGCCGGACTGGTTCATTTTCCATGCGGTTTGCATCGACTTCATGTGGATTGTGAACGCCTTGGTGGTGTTCCTGATTGTAGGGGTGCTTGCCGCACTTCTCGTTTCCAAAATCAAGCCGGACTCGCAAGCTGCAATTGTCCAGAAAGTTGCAAAAGTCACCGCTGTCTTCTATGCCGTTTTTCATAGCGTAATCTTGCTGCTCACCCTTCTGGACAACGAGACCCAACGCTTTTTGGGCGGGCACTTGACCTTCGGGTTGGTGGATACCTACAAGGACACTTCGTCCATTATCGTTTTCTACGACTACGTGGCCAACGATTTGTCGGTGCCTTACCTGCAGTTCGTGGTGCTCCTGCTGATGTTGCCTGCGGCCTACGGCCTGTACCGTCTGTTCTGCAGGTGGTATTGCCCCCGCACCGTCGGCACAGATAGTTCCTGCGAAAACCGTTTCTACGTGAAAAAGTCCGTCATCGCTATGCTGGTGTTCTACGTTGCCTCCTACCTGTTCGTTTACTTTATCTGGACCGGTAACGCCCGCATGACAAAGCTCCGTCCGGTGGTATCGCTGATTTATCGGGACCTGTTCGAATCCAAGACGGCACAGGGACTTTCCGAAGCGGACCTGTCCATCTACCGCATGGCCTACCAGAACCTGTGGCAAAAGGTGGAAGGGGATTCGTCATGGCAGTTTGTGGATAGCGACGCTGGTAACCACCTGCCCCTTTACCGCGTGCCGACCCAGGCCTTGCTCCAGAGCGAAAAACTGGCGTCCCAGCGGGAAATGCGGCCCAACTTCATTCTGGTCCTCATGGAATCCCAGCGGGGCTTCAACACGGGTTACATGAACCCGCAAATCCAGCCGTCGCCTACGCCCTTTATGGATTCCCTAGCGGCACATTCCCACGTGTGGATGCGCATGCATACCAGTGGCGTTCCCACTACCGGTGGCGTGCTCTCTACCCACATCGGCATCCCGCATCATTCCCGCCTGGCACAGGCCACCGATCTTGCCCACGTGACGCTCCCTAGCTTTGTCTCCGTATTGACCGAAAACGGCTACAGCACCCACTACATGTCTGCTGCCGACCCCGCCTGGGACAATCTGGGCGTCTGGATGTCCAAGTGGTACACGCAACAGCATTACAACCGCGAGCGTGAAGACGACTCCACCTTCATGGACAACGCCATCGAATATGTGCGTGACACCCTCGCAAAACAGGGTAAGCCCTTCTTGGCCACTCTCATGACCCGCTCCAACCATTACCCCTTCAACTTTGCGGCGGGCATGACCGACGAAGAAAAGAACCGCCCTCTGCAGGAACGCATCAATGTGACCATGGGTTATGCCGACCGGCAACTGGCCCGGTTCATCCGCGCGGTAGAAAACGAGGAATGGTATAAGAACACCTATGTGATCGTCATGGCGGACCACGGATTCCCTCTGGGCGAAAATGGTGTCTCTACCATGAATGGCGGCGGATTTTCGAACGTGAGCTGGATACCGTTTATGATTCACGGCGAGGGCTTGGACGCCACCCGCGATACCACCACGGCGGCCCAAATCGACATCGCCCCTACGGTGCTTGAACTGGCGGGCTTTGCCGTACCCAACATATTCATGGGCCATAATTTGCTGAGGGCTGACACGGTTCAGCTCAGCGTCAACGACACGGTTCAGACCAACACTAGCACCCCAGTGCTTGCGGGACTCTCCCTGGGGGCCTACTCCGGCTATTCCGCCATCGGTCTTGACGGCTACCGCTTTGTGGCCAAGTACCCCTCCTTCGACGAAACCTACCTCTTTGCCGATGGCGACACCCGCCAAGAACATGAACTCCTTGCCGGCAGTTCCGCCCTTTCGGACGGTGTACAAAAAGAGGGCGCCTACCTGAAGGCCACCCTCGATACCCTGATCAAAATTTCGGACTACAGCCTTGAAAAGGGGCTGTAAAAATTAGGAATTAAAGATATTTCTGAAGCGTCTTTATGATGGTGGGGTACCACTCGCCTTTTTTTGTGGCGCGATTATAGTTGTAAACATCGAAATCTACGCCGGCAAATCCCCATATATGCCAGGAGTAATCCAATTCGTTTGCCACGCTAACGATTGCCTCTATGTATTTTGCCCTGTTGGCTTCATCTACGCCCTTTGCTGTGCATTTGGAAGATGCTCCGAATTCACCCATATTCAGGGGCATGTGGGTTCCATTTTTGCCGGGGTAATAGGCCTTTACCATGGCGACAAAGCTCTTTAAATCTTTCACAATGGTGGCATTTTTCTCGGAGTCTTTTTCATCCCAGAGGGATCCACAAGCAGCGTTATGGCCCTGATGGGAATAGGAATAAGGCTCGTAATAGTGCCCCGTAAGGATAATATTACCATCATTTTTAGGCAACTTTAAATCCCCCATCAGTTCGAATTTTCCGAAATTTCCGGGGTTTGCCATAATGGTCCTCTTGGGATTAGACTTGCGGATAATTTCGATAGCCTTATTGGTGAGTTCCGCCAGGACATTGTCAGATTTACCTCTGGATTCATTAAGAACTTCAAATACCAGGGAATCGTTGGAGAAATCTTTGAAGGCTTCTGCAATCTGTTCCCACATGGCATAAAATTTTTCTTTTTGTCCGTCGGGGTCTTCGTAGAGAGAGTTGTAATGGTGGATATTTATGATAGCAATCATTCCAAGGCTGTTGGCCAATTTGACGTCCTCTTTAACGCCTTCCACGCGCTCCTTTTGAATAGTGTAGGGGGGCTCGTCAAGGGCGGTTTGGTGCCAGCGAACAGGAATACGAATAGATTGGAAACCGGCGTCTTTCACGATTTGAAACCAATTATCTTGAATAGGGTTATACCAACCGTTATCCAGGCAGTTCCCGCTAGAAATTAGACTTTCAGAGCACTCGGCATCCCAGGCGTTGCCAAAGTTTATACCATGACCCAGCATCTGGTTCATGCGTATGGCCGGGGAATAGTCCGCCAATTCGACAGAGTCTGCAGCTGAGTTGCTACTTTCTAAATCATCGTCAAATTCTTCGGAAGAAGACGAAACGTCGTCCTTGGCCGAGGAGGGGTTGTCGTCACCGTCGCAGGCCGAAAGGAAAAGGGCTAGCGGGAGTAAAACGTAAACAAAAGTTTTCGTAGTCATCGAAAAAACCTGTATTTTTGGGGTCCTTTTTAACAAAATACCTTTATTTATGTCAAAAAAAAAGATAATCCGGCTTTTTTTTGTTTACGGAGGAAAACTTTTTTCAAAAATGGGACAAATAAGATAATGAAAATAGATTATATTTTTGGTCATTGGTATATGGAGATTCCATACAATATGAAAAAATCAAGATTTGCTTTTTTAAAGTGGTGTACGTTGTGTATACTTATGGTCGTGTCCGTCGCGGACGCTATCTCGTTTAGCGATTACCGCGATAGGGATGCCGGCAGGTTTGTTCTCAGGGATCCAAAGCCGTTCCGCCCAGACAAGGATGTTGTGACTGTGGTGATGCGCGAGGCTGTTCCCCGTGGTGGTGGATACACTTACCAGTACCCCCGTGAAAACCCCGAACCGGTCCTCACGGATAAGTATGCCATGGAAGGCGCTCTCTCCATGGAAATAGAATTGATTGCCAGCGACTATTCTGGCGTTGCCATTTGTATTGCTGGTTCTGTGGATTTGACCCCCTATTACGAAGAAGGGGTCTTGGAGTTCTGGATCAAGGGTGAAAAGGGTGGTGAAAACGCTCTGTTCGTGCTGGTTGATGACGGAGTTAAGAGCAACGGCGAATCCCTGCAGGTCAAGCTCCGCTCCAAGAGCTTTGGTGAAATTACTACGGAGTGGAAGCATTTTAGCATCCCGCTGAAGTTGTTTGGCTTGACGGGTCTTTATTGGGATGCCAAGAATACTCGTGACGTGATGCTTCCTTTTGCCTGGGACAGGTTCAAGGGGTTCCGTCTCGAAGTTCGTAAAGACGAAAATGAATCCTTCAAGGTGTGGATGGACGATATCGTGATTCGCAAGCACGGCAAGCCCTACGAAGGACCTGCCTACTATCCGTTCCGCAACGAGATATAAGAGGAGTTTATGCAGAAGAAGTTATTGATACCCCTATTTATTGCGGCAGCAACCTCGCTGGCGGCAACGCCCGCAGAGCAGCTGGACTCCATGCAGGCGCATATCGATACGCTGGCCAACAATATGGAATCTACCCTTTTGGGTAAAGATGATGCTCCCTTGGCGGTTTCCGGTTATATGGCTTTCCGTGTAAAGAATTTCGACTATACGGATATCCCCGCTGTTTATGAATCGGATGCTGCAAGAACTAACGTAGATGCAACCTTGAAAATGAACATGGTCTTGATGCCCAACTCCTACATGACGTTGTGGACCAACCTGACTTTCCCGTTCGACCTTTCTGGTTTGTATTCCAATGACCTTGCTAAGCATCCGACTCGTAGCCCAGGAAACACCTGGGAACGAACTCCGTTTGACCATAACGGGGACTATGTGGGTACTTCGGTCGAAGAGGAAATGAACTTTGGCGTCGATATTCGTTCCTCTCTCTTTGGGGCCTATGTTACCGCAGGCGGTGTTATTTGGGCCAATGCGTCTCCTTTGACCATGTGGGAACGTGAGACCATGCCCCGCTTTGCTTGGCAGTACGAAACCTTCGAAGAAGAAAAGACGGTGAGTACCTATTATAAGGAAAAGTCTTTTAAGCCGGTTAAGGAGGGCGGTCGTGCCTTCTGGACAAACCGCTCTTTCGGTGGTGTGTTCATGAATGTCTATAACATGCCCTTCGGTTTGACTGCACAGGCCATGATTTCTCAGCCTAAGGACATGGATGCCGGTACCCGCGATGGTATCCGCCTCTATGGTGGACAGCCCGGTGAACAGGAAATGAGCGGTGACTACGATTTCCGTGGCGATGTTTACCATGGTCGTTTGGCAAAGAACAAGCTCTTTGGAACTATGACTCTTGGTGCAAACTACATGGGCGTGTTCTATGATAAGGGCTTGATTGATGAAAACGAATTTGCGGAGCCCTGGCTTAACGGATATGTTGCCGGGGAACCCCATTTCGAAAACAACCAGATTGTTTCTATGGACATCAAGGGAAACGTGTTGCCCAAACTTTATGTGATGGCCGATGTGGGCATTAGCTGGGACGATTCGACCACTTTCCACAACAGCAGTGAATCTGCGAAGATGGTTTTTGATAGGGATTCGACTTCCTCCGGACGTTCGGACCCCTCCGTTGGTGTTTATGTCAAGGCTCAGGACAAACACTTGGAATGGTTGCCCACGACTGTGGAATTGGTCTATTTCAGCGAAAATTTCTTCTCCCCCTATGGCCTGACCGATCCTTCTCGCTTCCGCAGCTGGCGTAAGGATGAATTCTACCTGGGTGCAGGCGCCCTCCGTTATGGCCCCAATATGGCTGGTGTTAATGTCAAGTTCGAACCCGAATTTAATCGTGGGCGCTTGGGTGTCCAGTATGCCCAGCACCGCCAGATTAAGAAGGGCAACGATGTGTTGCTGTTTAACTACCGTTTGAATGGCCGCAACATGTGGGAAAGCTCCAACTCTTGGACCAAGTTTAATGCTCTGTTCTGGGCGGACTCGGGTAACTATGTCTATAGTAGCTACAAGAACCGCGCCGGTGTCATGACGAATAGCCGCAAAATGAATCGTCAGCGTGGTGGTCTTTATGGTGGAACATGGGAACTCTGGGAATCCTTTGTTGCCTATGAAAATGCAGACCAGGTCAAAAACAACGATGTTCCGCAGCACACCAAGTGGGCCTCTTACCTGTCCATTGATGGAGGCTATGACATTGGCCACTGGCTCCATACCGACAAGAACGTGATGATGAGCGGTTATGTGGCATTGTCCGGTATTTCTACCACGTTTGCTCCTGTGGCCTATAGTGAAGAACAGGCCGATATGCTTTTGTGGAGTTTCTACGGCCTTTTTGAGCCGACTTTCGCCCTATTCCCGTCATTCCACTTGGTGGGCCATGTAGGCTTTGAAAACTGGAGGTCGGAATACGGTTACCGCGTACAGGACGAAACCATCAATCAGTCTTCGGCCATTCTGTCAACTTCGGATTACAGCAGCCTTATCCCGAAATCCCAGTCGTTCTACGAGAAGGCTCCGTTGAGCTACTACCAGACAGCCCTTGGCCTTGGATTTGACTGGGACTTTGCTGAACGTGCCGGTTTGCATTTCCGTTATAAGTGGGTAACCCATACGGACAATTATGTTTCTGAAAACGATTGGACCGGCCACTACATTACGGCCGAAACTAAAGTTTGGTTCTAGTAAGGGGTGAGGTAAGAATATGATTTATAAGACTCTATTATCCCTGCTCATGGTTGCCTCGGCCGCTTTTGCTGCCAGCGAGGTGCAGAATAGCAATATCTTGAGTGCTAAACAAGATTCTCTGGAATCCAAGCGTGGCTTGGTTGTTGATGGAAATATTAAAGGTGTTTTGGTCAACTCCTATATGGACTCGGACCAGGAAACGGAATCGAGCACCAACAGGATGCCCAATGCTGAACGTTCCCAATTCGTGTCTGCAGACATTGGATTCCACTTCCGCCCCTATGAAAATATCCGAGCCAACCTGTTACTTCGTTTGGAAGCAGGCATGCAGAACTATTTTGCCTCCTCGGCAAAGGAAATTTCTGTTCCTTGGCTCAACGTAGAGGGCAACATAGGCAGAGGCTTTTACTGGGTAGTTGGTGATTTTCGCCAGCAGTATAGCCCCCTGACTTTATTTGCTCCTACCGGTGTGGGCAACCTTCTTTATGAGCCCCTCATTTTCAGCCGCCAAAAGGAAATGGCTCAAAAGGAAGCTCTGATTGAGGGTAACCAGAGGAACTTGCAGGGTGCAAACCTCCAGTTCCGCCACAACTTGAACGAAACAGTTGGCGAGTTGCGTGTGGACGCCTTGTTTGCTCGTCTCCGTAGGGTTCAGGTTTTGGACTTTTCGGGTGCTAATGGCAATATTCTGCCTAATGGCAATGTTCCGGGTGCATACCAGTCCGCAAATATGGATAAGTGGCTTGTGGCCGGCAACCTGGAACTTTTACCCCTCGGCAAGAATGTCTATGTAGGCGCCACGGGAATGTATGTGTTCGACGACAGCACCTCTTTTACCAGAACCTATAGGCACGAAAACACTAACGGAAAGTATGGCGCCCCTACGGATTACACCAAGGACGACTATTTGGAAACGCTCATAAATCCCTATGATGTGGACCCGCAGCAGACCGTCGTGGCTAGCGGCCGTTTAGGTGCCGATGTTGCTGGGATTCTTGGAAACAAAACTTTGACCTTGGATGTAATGTTTGAAGGAGCCATGTCCAATGACAAGGTTTACACGCATGTGATGGTAGATGACACTACCGAAAGCGTTACCGATGATAAGGAACAGGGCCTTGCATTTATGGGAACATTGAATGCGGGTTACAAACTGCCTATGGGCCTTGATTTGTCCCTTTCTGTTAACGGCATTATGAACGATAGCGCCTGGTTCAACAACCTGGCCCAGTCGCCACAGTTCTTTGCTTCAAGAATCCTCAATACGGACAAGGATGGAGATGTGGTTCGCTTTGGGGTGAACGCTCCGTTGTATACTACCTTTGGTGCACTTTACTATTTCGATCCGAAGTTCACTCCGGCGCCGGACAACAAAAAGAATGCTCCTAGCTACCTGATTGGAACAACGGATGATCCCACGCAGAGGGGACAGACCGAAAGCTACAACATTGCTCCCTACAACAAAAATTCCTGGGGCAATAAGGTTTACACGCGGAGTGAGCTGGACCTTATGAATGCAATGACGGACCCTGCGCTCCAGCTGTCTTTGCCCAATGGTTATGCAACATCAAACCGCATGGGTGCCGATGTTGACCTTAAGGTGGGATTCAAGAACTTCGTAGAACTCAATGCCATTGCGTCTATGTTCAAGCAGGTCAAGGCAAATGTTGGCCTTAAGGAAGCAGAATACATGGAATACGGTGGCGGTCTCAAGTTTGACGTGTTCAAGCTGTTGGGCTTTGACAGGCCCTTGGAACTTTCCGGTAGCTACAAGCATTCCAGCAAAAAGCAGAGTCTAGATGACTCCTTCGCGGGTCAATATGCCTCTCTTGATGGCGAATTGAAATTGGACTACATATCTGGTGGGTTGTACTTCCAGTATCTGCCCCGCTTGGGACTTGCCGCGGGAGTACAGATGATAAACATGGAACTGAATGAAATTGCTTCTGTAACCAAGTCTAGTGCTCTTGTGGGTTACGAAGTTCCCCTGATTAAGGGAAAGCAGATGCAGTGGATGGCCGGTCTGGACTACACCATTGCCAAGGGTGTTTTCTTTGCTCTGAATTTTGGCATGGTCACGGCTGAAAACACCTATAATACCGCGGCGGGTGTTGTCGGTGCTAACATGCCGAACTATGCAGACATCGCTATTTTAGGTGCCGATGGCAACCAGACGGGCTCGGTCCCCGAGTTTAAGCATCAGTTCTCCCAGACGATAGTCGAAGCCCTATTGAATGTGGAATTTTAAGGGAGGAATAGGATAATGAATATGAATACGAACTCCTTGAAGTTTTTTGCTGGAATCTCCCTTGCAGTGTTTTTCTGTGCCGGTTCTGCCATGGCTGAGGATTCAACGGTTGTAGAACGTCAGCAGGGATTGATTCAAACGCTGGATTCTTTGAATTCGTCTGTTCTGGGTCTTCGTCTTGGCGGTACCGCTAAGGCTGGGGTCCTCTCTTCCACGGCGAGTTCCGACCAGTTGGCCAACGAGTCTGACCATCGTGAAACCCAGGCCTACACGGATGTGAACCTAGTAGTGACGGCAAGACCCAGTTCCGAAACGGAAGCTCGCGTGGAGCTTCGTTTGCATAGGGATTGGCAAAGCGCTTACGATGAGTCCTGGAACCCTGTTTTGGGTCACTGGTTCTCTTACGATGGGAAAATCCTGGATAAGCATGTAGATTTCAATTTGGGATACATGAGGGTGGCTTATACCCCATTGACCCTTTTTGTTCCTCAAACCGAAATTCTGCAGGAACCTGACATTTTTGTTCAAAAGCGGATAGACGCCTTGGCTATGCGTAGCTTGGATACTTCCTCGAACCGGTTGTTGCAAGGTATCAATGCAAGGTACAATAGCTTCGAGATAGGTCCCCTTTCCAATATTTATTTGCAGTTGACTGGGGCTAGGCTGCGTTCTGTTGCCAAAAAGTCGGATCAGGTGTTCTTTGACTTTGACTGGTCTGACCGTTACATGGCCGGTGCAAACGCTGGGGTTGAGGCCTATGGGTTTACCTTGGGGGGCAATTTTGTCACCTCCTTTGATAGGCAAAAATCTTCAAAGGCAACAAATGTGAACTATGAACTGTTTTTTGAAGATAACAGGGTGTGGTCTGGAATCCTTGCCTTTGATTCCAAAGAACTGCTTGGCGGTGACATCAACTTTGGCGTAAATGGTGAAGTGGCTCGTTCCCGTTGGGCCTACGAGAACCGGTTCAAAATTTCTGACACTACGCATAGCTATTACTTGAAACCATTCTACAAGCCGCAATTCGACGAAAATGGTGCTATATACGAAACCGTGGAAGTTCAGGGCGAAAGCCAGCTGGTCCAAGTGTCCGATACCTCTTTCTATGTGGTGGATTCCTTTACAGTGGGCACGGATTGGGAAACAAAGGAAATCGACAAGCGTAAAGGACTTGCCATTAGCGTAACCCCCTTTGTCCGTGGCGAAATTTCCAAGTTTGACTTCAATGTGGCTGGAACATTCACAAAGAATGACGAGGAGTTCTGGTCGGAACAGGCTGCATCCAACTACTATGTGGGCAACTCTTCCATTTTGAACGGAGATGCAATTTACAATGGCGTGGATGAAAATGTGCTGGAACGTTTCCGCTCCGGGTCGTTGGAAAACATGTATTTTGCCTTGTACAACACCAATGTGCTGCAACAGCAGAACTTGATGAGCAAGCGCGATGCTGCCCAGTTGACGCCGGGTCAGAGCGAATCTAATTACACTTATGGTAGGTTGTTCAACAACTACAAGCTGGGTCATTTCTACAAGAATGCTTACCAGGCCTATGCCTACAAGTATATGGAGTTGGCAAATGAGGCGGCATTCCTTGACCCCTCTGTGAGCATGGCCATGCCTATGGGCCTTGCCACCCCCGACCGTATGGGGTTCTCCCTGAGTGGTGATGTGGGTTTTGCCGATGGTGTAGCCTTGAATCTTCGTTTTGCAAAGTATAGCCAAGATGCCATTGACAACGACTTTACTCAGATGGGTGGCGGATTGATGGTAGAATTGGGAACCCTTTTGGGCTTGGACCGCCGCATCAAGTTGCAGGGCTCCTTTGAAAAGGGCGAAGAAAGCGATTACCTGAAGCGTAAAACTTCTAGGGCTGTTGCCGGTGCCACCATCGATGTTTGGGGGCCCATTGCGCTGCTTGGCGGTGTCCAGCTTTTGAACAAAGAGTATGGTACTGGACTTTCCATGGTCTCCGAAACGGAGGTCATGGGCTCTATTGATTTGACCGATGATAAGGGAAAAGAAGTTCGCAGGCCAACCAATGAGTTGGTGACAAACGAGGTGGTTGTCAAAAAGATAGAGGAAATGTTGGTCATGGGCGGCTTGCAGGTTAAGTTGGGACCCGGCTCTTACCTGGATTTGCAGGGAGGCTTAATGACAAACTCTGTTAAGTACACTCAGCAGTTCAAAAAGCACATATCTTACAAAGACCTAGACAACGAACCTGTAGAGGTTGACGATGTGGGCGACAAGAAATCTATGAAACTGGATGTTGATAAAATTTTGTTGATGGCAAACGTAACAGTGCTGTTCTAAAGGGGGCTATATGAAATCATTAAGTTTGTTTGCTTGTTCGGTTGTTTTGGCTTCCTTGGTGGCGTGTTCTGCAGACAGCGTCAGTAACGCAGATGTCGAAAATTGGCCGTCTGATTTTTCTGTGACAGAATATGCCGAAGTCAACTTTGACTTGGTTACGGCTCAGATGAAGGATTCCATTGAGGCCAAGAACTCTAAGTTGTCTAAGTCGAAACGGACCATAGACGAAAAAGAAATAGATTTGTTCTTTGATAAAGAAGAGTCTATTAAAGAACTGTTTACCAAGTATGTGGGCTTTGCCGATTCCATTTGGCCTGGGTTTGACAAGCTGAAAACGGGAAAACTCTACATAGACTTTCGTGAGCCTCTTTATGATTACCACCAAATCGGGAATACGGCTACAAAGGACCTTGACTTCTTAAAGAAATTCCCCGTGAATTACCATGTAATCAAAATGCAGTATGTTTTGATAGGGAAAGTGGAGGGCCGTCCTTACCGCTATTGTAAGGATAAAGAGTCCAAGACCTTGCAGGTGGCAGGCGAATCCCAGGCGGTTGCCGTTCGCTCCAAGTGGGATTTCTCTGCGAATGTCTATTGTAAAAACAAGAAAGATGGCCAAGTTTATTTGATTCCGTAAGAGGTTTTTATGAAAAAGCTTCAGTTGATTTTATCTACTCTTATGGTTGCAGTGGCTTTTGCTGCGCCGTTCAAGGTGGTTGGTTTTTACCCCTATTGGGCCCAGTATAGCCAGTTCTACCCTAAGGATATCCGCTATAACACGGTTACCCATATCCACTACATGTCCTTGTTGCCTTCGGAAGATGGCTCCTTGGCCTACGCCGATGAAAATGACGCACAGAATTTTGAAGCTCTGGCTAAGGCGGCTCAAGAAAACCAGGTTGCCCTGGTGGTTTCCATAGGTGGCTACGAGGCAGAAGGGGCATTGAGCTCTATTGGTGACGACGAATCCAAGCTTTCCAAGTTCTGTGAAAACGCCATGGAATGGGTTGGCAAGTACAATTTGGCTGGCCTGGAATTGGATTGGCAGAATTTTGAATCGGACAATGGCAAGGCGTTAAAGTCCATAATCAAGGCTCTTAAGTCCAAGTTGGGGGACAAGTCACTTTCCGTAATGGCTTACGCGGCCTCTGCTGATGCCTATGGCGACGCCTTGGCTGAAGATGTGGATTATGTGACGGTTTCCATTGGCGACCAGATGGACGAATCTAGTGAATCTGTAAAGCCCAATATGTCTAAGCAAGACATCGAAAATGCAGTAAAGGCTTTCACGGATAAATCCGTTGAGGCCAGCAAGATTGTTCCCGTTGTGCCCATGTACGGTAAGACTTTTGCCGGGGCAAAGGGCCTTGGCTCTAGCCACCAGGGCATTGGCAGCGGTAACGAAGGCTACCTTCCCTACAGAGAGCTTATGGGCAAGTTTGACACCCCCGACTACAAGGTTAGCTTTGATGAGGCTTCTGGTTCCGAAGTTGCGGTAAGTGATGCAGAGACTATAGTCTTTTCGGGTATCCCCTCTATGAAGGCCGTCGCCAACTATGTTAAGGATAATAGCCTTGCTGGGGTGGCGGTGTACGATTTGAGCCAGGATCACCACGAACCTATTGTTTCCTTGCTGGTGACCATAGGACTGGTTTTGCGGCCCGATGTGGATTATAAGCCAAAAAAGAAGTGATAAAAATCAAAAATAGGCTGAAGTTTTCAAAAATTTACCTATTTTTTGCGTTATTTTAAAATTTTTTATATATATTTGACCCAAACCAACCCTCCCGAAAGGGAGATAAAAAGAGAGAGAATACTATGAAAAAGATTACTACAGCATTGACAATTGCAGCAGCTGCCGTTGCCGCAAATGCAATCTGCGAAGGCGCCGGTACCGTGAATACCAGCATTTGGTTCGATGGTTCCGACCAGCAGGTTAACACTGGTGGAGACGGCATGTATAAGTATGCTGCCGAAGGCGAAGCTGGTGGTTGCACTACCACCAAGATGGGTTACTGGTACGACTACGATGACCGTAAGAATGACCATGGTGGTTCTTATGTGGTTTATCCGTATGACCCTGACCAGTACAAGAGCTTGATTGCTCCCATGATTGACGAACTCGGTTATGTGGCTGTCAAGTATGTGCTGGTTGACCCCACCACTACCGGTCAGACTGCTAAGTATCCCTACAACTTCGTAGGTATGGGCTTCAACACGGTTGATGCCGCTAAGACTGCTTTGGACATTACGGCTGCTGGTGGCCTTTGCGCTACTTGGACTGCAGATCACGACATCACCCTCGAAATCCAGAGCGCTGGTGACGGTGACGCAAGCTGCGCCGTGACTCTTGAAGCTTCTACCACTCCCAAGATGCAGTCTTTCCCTGCTAGCGAATTTGCGCAGCCTTCTTGGGCCGCAGACCAGAGTAAGGCTCTCGCTGGCGGATGTGCCCAGGCCTTTAGCGCTGCCTCTGCAGTGAAGTTCAAGGTTGATGGTGGTGCCGCCGACATTCAGGGTGTCCTCCGTATCTTTGAAGTGGGCCCTGCAGGTACCTGTAAGGGTGGCAAGTCCATTGGTGCTGAACCCGGCTTCACCAAGAAGTCCAACGGTGACGGCGGCCTGGAAGGCGATGTAAGTGCTATCCATGGCGCCAAGGTGGCCGGTAGCGCCAAGATGATTCTTTCTGGCCGTACCCTCTCCTTCACCAACGCCAACGGTGCTAGCTACGAAATTGTTAGCCTCCAGGGCCAGGTGGTCAAGAGCGGTGTGGTTTCCTCCTCTGTTAGCCTCGCTAGCCTGAACGCCGGTATCTACATGATCCGCGTTTCTGGCAAGTCTGTCAGCATGAGCCAGAAGATCATCCTCAAGTAATTTGTGATAAAAATCATAAATAAAAAGATTCCAGTGCGAACTGGAATCTTTTTATTTATATTTCATAAGGATTGTGCAAAAAAAGAGGTTGATAAATGAACATCGTTAAAAAGTTTGCGATAATACCCCTAATTGTTTTGATGGCTTGTTCCAGTGATTCGTCGTCGCCAGTCAATCCTCCGGACCCTGACACGGGTAATGGTGGTGCTGATAATAATGGCTCGAACAATGGTGAAGAAGGCAGTGGCGGAACCGCTACAGTGTCGCTTCCCACCACAGCGAATATCGCCATTCCCGAAGCTCAGTACCCCATTTGGAAAAGCCGCTGGGTAGTTAGTATGGCCGACGAAAAGGCTGGCGGTTCCACCTTGAATTATTCTCGTTTTGATGCGTATCCTAATGCTATGAGAGTCAAATGGGACACCAAGGATGACCGTTGCGATATTACCGGACTTACGACCCTTAATGGAGATAACATTACGGCTGGCATGCGTAAACAGATTGGCTGCACTGTTTCCGAAGCCATTGGATATGGTTTGCTGATATCGCTATTCAATGATGATAGAACAACTTTTGATGGTTTATGGGCATATAATAGGGGTGCCCGTACTTTCTCTGTGATTAACTTAATGCCCTGGCAGTTGCTTTCGTTTAACAAGACGATTTCAAACGTGGCCGCTTTGGATGCGGACTTAGACGTTGCGACGGCCTTGATTTTGGCTTACCACAAATGGGGTGACGCAGCCTACCTGGAAGATGCCAAAACTCTGGTTACCGCTATTTATGATAAGGGGATAAACAAGGATAATTACCTGACGTACCCGGGCAACAACTGGACTCAGAGGGATGTCTATAATTTGAGCTATTTCTCACCGGTGGCCTTTAGGCTATTTGCCTCTGTTGATGATGCTCACCCTTGGAACGATATTCTGAATAAACATTACGAATACATGTTGAAAATTCAACAAAATGGTGCCACAAAGGCCGTGTTTCCCGATTGGAGCAATGCCAATGGAGAACCCAAGGACCCCGAGAATGGTTCTGCGGCCGGTTCCTATATGTTGTATGACAAGGAATCGGTCCGTATCCCTTGGCGCATTGCCTGGGATTATTACTGGTACCAGGACGACCGTGCAAAACAAGTGTTGACTAACTTGTCTAACTTTATTGTAGAAAAAACGGGTGGTGACCCCACTCAAATTCCCAATTATTCTTTCAATTACCTGACAGGCGCCCTATCTGGAAGTGAAATTTCTGGTGTGCATTACAAGGGAGCTTATTGCTTGTCTGGGTTTGGAGTTAACCCTGATTGGGTAAATAACTGCACTGGTTATTTCAATGGTTTTGAAATGTCAACTACCATTGGTTACAATGGAACCTACTTTATGCAGATTCTGCAGATGATGTACAGCTCTTTCTTGAACGGCAAATTTGTGAAGCCTTTCTAGAGAATTTGAGCCCAGTTGGTTTCTAGTGTAAACAAAACTAGGCTGCATGTAAACGGCCAGGATAGGTAAAGAATCTATTTTTAGGGATGATTCCTATGAAAAAACTGTTTTTTTTGCTGAGTGTGTTTTGTTGTGTAGCGTGGGCCGCCACGTCATACGACCAAGCCAAGCCAATGCGTATTGGGCCTGTTTCGGTTTATGGAGCCTTGGGTACCAGTGGAAACAAAGTTGTGAGCCTGTCTTCGGGGCAAGAGGTAATGCTTCGTGGCATGAGTCTTTTTTGGGGCGATGCCATAGGAGTTCCTTATTACAACGAAACAGCTATTTCTTGGGCTGCTGATTACCTGGGCATAGACGTGTTTAGGTACGCGATGCCTGCCCAGTATTACAATTCCGAAGGACTTGCCAGTGAACCTGTTGCGGCAAGCTATGCATATATTTCTTCGCCCACCTCTGCTATGACGCGTTTGGACCGTATGGTGGCCGCAGCTATAGAGAATGATATCTACATAATTATTGACTGGCATTCCCACCGTGCTGAACAAGAGCAAAGTTCTGCGTTGGGTTTCTTTAGACAGGCTGCGGAACGGTATAAGGGTATTCCCAACATTATCTGGGAAGTGTACAACGAACCCGTTCACACGGACATGGGCACTGTCGCTAGGTATGCCAATACAGTTATTGCTGCCATTAGAGTTAATTCGCCCAACCTGGCTTTGGTGGGTACGCCCAACTGGTCACAGATGGGTAGCTGTGGTGGTGTAAGCCAGACCAATGTAGCTTATGTGTTCCACTTTTATGCGGCTACCCATTCGGTGGGTTCTTATAGTGGTAACATCAATAGCTGCCGGAATGGTGGCAATGCGGTGTTTATTTCTGAATGGGGCACCACAAGCGCTAACGGCAGTGGTGCAGTAAGCACTAGCGAAGCCTCTAATTGGACAAGTTACATGGAGACTAACAAGATTAGTAACTGCAACTGGTCCCTTAGGCATAGCACAGTGGATGGTAAGGAAGAAAATTCCGCTATGTTTAGCGGTTCTAACGTTCTGGCCTCTCGTGCCGATTTTGAGGGGGCTTCTTACACGCAGTCGGGTACCTTTGTCAAGAATTATTTAACTAGCCACAAAACCGACTGGAATAATGTGATTACCAGTGGAGCCCGTAGCGGCAGTTGTGCATTTTCCCATGTAACCATGTCTATTGCCGACGGCCAGTTGTCTGGCAAGGCCAATTCGGGGTGCTCTTACACATCTAGCAATAGCGATGTGGCTGTTATAGAAAATGGTGTCATCAAGGCTAAGTCTGCTGGTGTTGCTATAATGACCGGTAATGACAATACCAAAACGGTGGTTCGGGTGACGCCCTTGCCGGCGCAGACATTGCGCCTTACCGGTACTATCTGCAGGTTGGATGGTGAATGCTCTGGTGGCCCCTTTGCAAGTCTGAGTGGAGGCTCTAGCAGGAACGAGTATAAGCTTGCTGCGGCCAAGACCAACGAAGGTGCCTCAGTGACCATGACCTCTGACAATTCCAGCGCTATCTCGGTCAAAAAGGCTAAATGCACTAATGACATGCTGTGCTATAAAGACTTGAATACCGAAATATGGATGATTGAACTGAATGAGTTGGGAACAGCCAATATCCATGTAACGGCCCCTGCCGTTACGGGTTATGCGGCCATTGATACCACAGTTGTGGTGGAATACCGTAAGCTGATGCAAAAGATGAACAGCACAAAGTTCTATAACCGGACTGTGGAACTGGGCTCAGTAACAGATATGTTGGCGAGCCAGGCTCTGGGTGGAGCTAAGGTGACCTATACGCTTTCGGACCCCAGTTTGGCATCCATCGATGGGACTAACCTTGTGGCAGGAAACAAGGACGGTGTGCTTATTATTTCTGCCGAGGTTGAGGAGTGTAGCCAATACGAACCGTTGTCCACTTCTATAGCGGTGATTATCGGAGCAGGAGACCCCTCCATTATGGCAATTGAACCTATTAAAGTTGGTCAGGTGTCAAATGGTGTTGAAATGTACCATGGAAAGATATTGTTGAATGTTCCTATTCCCGGGCTTTACAATGTGCAGGTTCTAGATATGAAGGGCCGGATCGTTTATAGCAAGGTCCAGGATTATGGTTCCGTGGGGCAGTATGAGTTAAGTCTCGAGGGGTTGTCTAGGGGGCAGTATATTGTAAAGGTTAGGTCCAATACACATTACAGCTTTACCAGGTGGGATAACAGATGAAAAAGGCCGTAATATTGTCATTGTGCTTAACTGTAGCAGGGCTTGCTGCAGTTAAGTTCCCGTACCCCCAGGCTCATGGTTATGGGAATGGTACCGTTATTTCTACGGTATGGAACTGCGCTGGTGAAACGGCCTCTTCCATGCTGAAAAAGCATTTTTTGACTTTCTTGAGGGATTATTACGAGGAAAATGGTTCGTCGGCTAGAATAAAGTTTGACGAGAACCAATACACGGTGTCCGAGGGTATTGGTTACGGCATGATTATGATGGTGTACTTTAGTGACAACACCACCAGTTACCAGAGCCAGTTTGACAAGTTGTGGAATTATTACCAGGACCACGCCAACGGCAACGGCCTAATGAACTGGAAAATCCAGGGCTTTGGTGGTGCCGTGGGGCAGAACGGCGCTACGGATGCTGATGAAGACGTGGCCTTTGCCTTGGCCATGGCCTATTACCAGTTTGGGGATTCAAAGTATAAAACGGCTGCTGAAAGTTTGATTTCAAAGATTCGTCAAAAAGAATTTAATAGTGATGGAATGCATAAGCTTGGTGATGCGTGGGACAACTATAAAAACCCCAGTTACGTAAGCCCTGCTGCCTACGAGATATTCAAAAAGTTCGATTCGGGAAATTCCGGTTTTTGGGACAAAGCCATAAGCGCCAACTATTCTTTTTTGCAAAAGAACCAGAATTCCTCTACGGGTATTCCTTCGGGTTGGGCCGACAACAATGGTAATCCAATTCAAGGAAATAATGGCTATAACTTTACGGGGTTCGATTATGACGCAACTCGCGCTCCTTGGCGTTGGGCCTGGAGCTACGCTTGGTATGGGCATACTCAGGCTGGAACCCTGATGAGCAAATTGGCCACCTGGGTAAAGGGAAGACTGGCCACGCAGCTGTATATCAATATGAATGTAAATGGGACTATCAACTCTAATGGCCAACCCTGCACAACTAACGGGTGTAAGGCTAACGGATCTTCCATAGGCTCCCTGTCCTCTGTGCTAATCTACAATTCAAGTTATCAGGATAAGTTGAATGAAAATTATTCGTCACTAATGGGGCAGCAAGATGGTTATTACCATTCTTCGCTCCGTTTGTTGACCGGATTGCTGATGTCTGGTAACATGCAGGATTTGTCTACGGCGACCCCCGTGACCCCAGAGACCTTTGTGGTTCCGGATTCATGCAATGCAGAGGTGATATACCATGAAAATTCTGGAGCGTATGGCTGGAATTCTACTTCTGTGGTTTTGACCGAGGAATCGGAAACTGGTGTGAAAATGGGTGATTTTATCCATGGCCCAGAAAAGGTAGTTACGAAGGTTCTTGGTGAGCTTAAAGCAGGCGAAACCTATACGTTGACCATGGACCTTTTTGAAGAATACACCTCGGATGCTAGAATAAAGGTAAACCTCTATAAGAGTGAAGAAGACAGATCGACTGATTACTGTGGCGGATCCTATAAGATGAGTAACAACGCTACGGTGACATACACTTGCACATTTACATCGACAGGGGAGACAAATCCTTTATTGTCGATGTCAATGCCAACATGGAATGCTCTGCATGTGACTGTCTCTAACCTTTCGTTAAAGAGCAGTTCTGGTGAAGAGATCGCCCCTCCGTCCAGTAGTTCGGAAATGTTTGTGCCTGATTTTGGCCAAACTGTCTTTGGCAAGCTGGATGCGTCGTACCATATCGATGGAAGGGTGCTGTCTTTGGATGCTAGCAGCAGGGCTTCCATTACAGTTGCACTCTTTGATATGCAGGGACGGCTGTTAAGGAAAATTCAGATGGAGCCGGGCACTTCTGTGAATTTGGGCAATCTGCGTTCAGGTTCTTATGTCCTTTCGTTGAAGAACGGAAACCAGTTCCACAGGGAAAAAGTCACCTTAAAATAAAGGTTGTCCTTTAGGTGAAGACAACAAAAAGAGCTCGACTAAGTCGAGCCCTTTTTGATTAGGTGTCGTATTCAATCCCGTCAATAGGTATGTAACGCCGCTCTCCGTTGGGCTTTATGACAATTGCTATGCCCGATACGAAGTAAACCCACTTATCAGTTTCCCAATAACGCAGGCGGTTTATTTTTTTGTTGGTGCAGTAAACGGTGAGGGGACCTATGAACATGTCATGACTAACGAATATGTTCACTCGTTTAGTTTGCGATATATTGGGAAGTATGATTTCGGTAATGGCCCGGACACAGCGCTCCTTGAGGTCGTAAAAGGCGTCGCTGTATTCGTTGTTGTATGCCCATTTTGAATATATAAGTGAGGGGTTGTTTATGGTGTCATAAACAGCCAGCCTTTCGGCATCCTTGATATACCAGTTTTCGGTTAATTCGGGGATCACGACGGAGCCGGGGAATTCCTCGCCCCTGCCCAAAGCAATGTATTCTGCGGTTTCTTGTGTTCTAACAAAATCAGTGTGTCCATAGGCAAAGGACTCATCACTAACCAGTTTTGCGCCCACCTGCTGGGCCTGCACTTTGCCGGCATAAACCAATGTGGCCTCTTTGGAGGTCTTTGTAATTCTTTTGGCATGCCTAATTAAGAAAACGACTCGCTCATCGCTGGCTAGGTTGTGGTAGACATCTTCAATAGCAGAAAAACCCGTGTCGGCCGAAGCCTCTACAAAAAGACTGTCCCTTGCCATTTCCTCTTCAAAGGAGAGAATCAGCGCTACGCTTGAAGATGAACCGGCGTTATCGTTTTCCGCTGAACTAGGCTCGCCGATGCTGGCAGAGGATTCCGGGGTGCTTTCACTGTCAGAAGATTGGCTGTTGCTGTCGCTTCCGCAGGCGTAGAGTGCTCCGATGGCGATGGCTAGGCTCCCTTTCAGTAGGGTCTTTGCTATGTTCATGAATTTCTCCGTTCTTGAGTTTGTCTGTCAAGAATTTAGTTATTTCTCGCTATAGGGAGCAACAGTTTAAAAATAGTAGCGTGAGTCCTGTCGCTGGTGTTTTTAGGGCCTGGTCGTAAATGATGGATTTAAACAAAAAAGCGTTTTGACGCCTTTGGTGTCTGTGGTTGCGGCTCAAAGATGCGAAAACAAGTTTTCGCGCCTTGCTCGCCTTGCACTGTTTTTCTACATTTACCCCCGCCTTGGCAATTTCGCCAGGGTAAAACCAATCACCGGCTTGCGAGAGTCGCTTCGGTGGCGCGGTCCAGAACCCCAGGTTCGCCTGGATTCCGGGCATCGCTTCGCGGCTTATTTGCAGTCCGGGTAGTAACAACCGAAAAGGAATACATTATGGCAAATCTGCCTTCCGTTGAAGACCTGCTTGCTGCAGGCTCCCACTTTGGTCACCAGACTCAGCGCTGGAACCCGAAAATGAAACCCTACATCTTGGCCGAAAAGAACGGTATCTACGTTCTGAACCTGTCCAAGACCCGTGAACTTTTGGAAGAAGCTGGCAAGGCCGCCGCCAAGATTTCTGAATCTGGCAAGACCGTGCTGTTCGTCGGCACCAAGCCCACTGCCCGTCAGTGCGTGCTGGACGCCGCCTCTACTTGCAACCAGTTCTCCGTCACCAACCGCTGGCTCGGCGGTATGCTCACCAACTTCCAGACGGTGCGCAAGTCCATCAAGAAGATTGACAAGATCGACGCCATGGAACAGGACGGCACCTTCCAGGCCCTCTCCAAGAAGGAAGTCCTGGACAAGAACCGTGAACGTGAAAAGCTGCTGGGTGTGTTCGGCGGCATCCGCGAAATGGTGAACCTTCCTGGCCTCGTGGTCGTGACCGACCTCCAGCACGAAAAGATTGCCGTGGCCGAAGCCCGTCGCCTTCACATTCCTATCATCGGTATCTGCGACACTAACGTGGACCCGACCCTCGTGGATTACCCGATTCCGGCCAACGACGACGCCGTGAAGTCCCTGAAGCTCATTGTTGACTACATTGCTGCAAACGTCAAGGTTCGCACCAACGACAACAAGAAGGCCGACAAGGAAGAAGTGAAGAAGTTCGACAACGGCGAGGAAGAAAAGTAATATGCAGATTACCGCTTCCCTCGTTAACGAACTCCGTCAGAAGACTGGCGTGGGCATGATGCAGTGCAAGAAGGCCCTC
>Ga0310691_10002855_pt1 | contig 21867 bp, 31 predicted proteins | sample 176DNAGHGlowgp2_FD_203887 | JGI IMG/M metagenome (GOLD analysis project Ga0310691, IMG submission 203887) | Sheep rumen microbial communities from Palmerston North, Manawatu-Wanganui, New Zealand - 1766 DNA GHGlow gp2 (v2) (version 2) | ecosystem: Host-associated > Mammals > Digestive system >...
AAGGCTATCTTTTCCCCGATGTCGAAGGTCTGGTGACCGCCGAAGTCCAAGCACTCCCAGCCTACCAGGGCATAGCCCTCCCTTGTGAAGCCGCCCCTCGGGGTCTTGGTGTCGCCCTCGGTCTTCTCATTACCGTTGTTGTACTGGATATGGTATGCAAATGTCACAGGCTCGATCGTCCCTTCACCGCCATTCGGGTCAAAGGATACCGTGGCAGAGCCTTCCTTCTTGAATACCGCATAAAAGTTAAGGTTCTCGTTCATGGTGACAGGCCATGAGTCAATGAGCGGGGTATCTACTGACGAGTCCTTCCCCCAGCCCACGAACTTGTACCCTGCCTTTGTCACGGCAGGTGCATCAAGGATTGCGTCCTTGTCCTGATGGATCTGGATATCAAGGACCTTGTTCTTGTCCACGTGGTATGCCACGTTTGCATGCACCGCGCCGGACAGTTTCTCATTTATCTCGTTCACATCCTCATAGACGCGGTCCAGCTTTTCCTTCACGTCCTGGGTGTAGTTCTCAACGTTCTGCTGCACCACGGCAGTGAACTCCGCGCTCTTGCCCTCAAGCCTCTCATAGAAGTCCCTTATGCCCTTGGAGATCGACAGGGTGTCCCCGGCGGTCTGCTCCATGTCGGATACGCCCGTGGGGGATACCGTGAAAGTGAAGAACTCCATGTCATAGGTGGACTCGTTTATGTTCACGTCCTTGTCCTGAGTAAGTGGGGACAGGTTCTTCCCGGTTTCCATGAGGAGCTTCAAGGGCTCATCCTCGTTCTTAAGGTCAAGGTGGAAGTAGAGCCTTCCTTTAAGCTGCCCGTCAGAGGGGAGCGACACATTCATGGAACTGTCCATCACCTTAAAAAAGCGTCCGGCTATGATGCCGAAGCCGCTCCCGATGTTCAAGGTATTGGAGTTTGAAAGCCTCACCTTGCAGCCCGTGAAGATCCCGTCCTGCACGGTGGACTGGTAGATTATCGCATCGTCCTGCGGGGTTATCTCCCCGCCCCTGAAGGTTTTCAGGATTATGTTGTTCTCAGCCATTTATTTCCCTCCTTAAGATCTTGGTGAAATCCATCCTCACCGTGCCGAAGGTGAGCTTTGTCATGTCCCCGGTCTCCTTACCCGTAAGCATGCTTATGAAACTCTCACCGCCGGATATGACCTCCACTTCCTGCCCCGGTTCAAGGAACTGGGGATTCACCAGGGTGTCATCATTCATGACGGTCAGTTCTATAAGGTTGTTGTACTTTATCCCGGAAAAGGTGTCCGATGCCACGGCCTCACATAAGGACTTGAAGGAAGATTCCTCACCGCTTGTCACGGTCTTAACCGCACACCGTACAGGCATCATGCGGTCCTTGTCCTCCTTGTCGTAGCTTAAGTCCGGGTGAAGGTAGTAGACCGTGCTTTCCGCATAGTCACCCGTGGTGTCGTATATTATGAGTTTATTGGTATCGACATTTGTCTGCCTTACCGCTATGTTCTTCTTTATGATGTTCGGGAGGTCTGCCTCGATCCGTATGGACGGGCGAAGGTTCCTCCGTATTTCCGCTTTTATCTTTTTCTCATTCGGGTCAAGGGAAAAGTCCACCCTTATCCCGTACTTGGTGAAAGCGGGAATCAGTACTGAATCCAAAAAGTTCACCACGTTAAAATGCCCGCCCTTATCGGACGGGGTTATGTGCAGATACCACTCCGGGGTCTCCGTCACGGCTTCGACTGAAAGCCCGGAAATGTTCTGACAGGCATCGGGGTTACTGATAAATAGCCCCTCTGCCGTATCCTTGATGAATTTTTCAAAAGTCCCCTCCCTCTGTGCGTCAACGGGGAACACTATCCCCGTGTCAAAGAGGGTTATGAGAGGTTTAAATGCCACTTCCATCATAGAATCATCCCCGAATGAGATGCCGGATACTATCCCGCATATGCTGTTCCCGTTCTTTTCGATCCTTATATAATCATTACGGCTGACCTTAAGGGGCTCCACCTTCACAGTATTCGTTTCCGGTGAAAGGAAGTCCTCCTTATAGGTCAATGAGTCAATGTTCGTGTTCGCTATGAAGTTAAGCTCCGGAGTGAAGAACTCCACGTTATACGGTCTCATATATAAGATGCCCCTCCGCTTCAGTCCTTATGATGTTATTGTCCTCGTCTATCACTTTTATCCTGTTCCTCCCTGCCTGCAGGTGTATGAACCTCTCAGTTGAAAAATCACAGTCCTGGTACCGGTCACCCATGAACCGGTCATCAAGGGTGTATTCCTTTATGGAGAAAGGGATCACCGTGGAATCGACTATGAGCTTCCTGTTCGCTGCCACATACCCCGGATAATAACCTGTGGCATAAGGCTCACCGTCAACGTAGTGGCTCCACCTCGGGTTACGGCAGGGCCCGAAGACCGTGAGCATGCACGGGCTGTCCTCAGAACTATCTGAGTCAATGAGGAGTGTCCCGTCACCGCCGTCACGGTATTTGTAGTTATACTTATACCCGTACACCTTGCCGCCCTCACTGTCCCAGTTGGCACGGCTATGCACGTTCCGGTACCATAAGCCGCAGGATAGGAACTTGACGGGGACATCCATCCCCGCCCCGCCGAATTTCAGCTCCGTTTTCTCCAAGGACACGGCACGGAGTTCAATATAGTACGTGCCGTCAGTGTCGTACTTAAGTTTCAGGGGCTTATTCCGTAGGAACGAAGCAAACTCCCTGTACTTCCTGTAGGCGTCGGGAGAGGGGAAGAAGATGCTCCCCCTGATCTCACCCTGCTTCAGTTCCTCCCTTACTGGGCGATAGGTGCTGCCTATCCTTATGAAGGACGTGGCATCCTCAAACCCCAGCCCTTCCGGATCATGGAAGAAGGAATCACGGCTGTTAAGGTCGTATGCCGCCCCTGTTTTATTTATAAGAGTGAATCTCCTCATGTGTATGCCTTTCCCATCATCCGGTTGAAGCCGTCAGATAATTCCCCGACCAGCGTGTCGTTATCAAGGTAGACCCTCATGTCAGCGATCCTAGGAAGGTAGCGGGATAAGAGCTGCTCCACACCGGCCACGTTACTGTTTTCAGCACGGGATGTGTTCTCAGTCACCGCCATCACAGCCCCGTGGCTCACGGTGGCATTGATGTCAGTGGCAAGGCTTAAGTCGGATGCCACGTTCCCCACCGCGTCCCTTACAAGTGAGCGGCTCTTTTCTATGCCCTCAGCAAGGCCGTGCATGAAGTCCGGCATCCATTCCTCATATTCAGCAAGAGGCCCCACATCGGGTGCGGAGAAATGCAGGAATGATGCCACAGTGTCCGCGACGCTCTTTGCCGCATCAGCAACCGCCCCGATAGCCGACCTTATACCGTCTATGAAGCCGTTTATCATGTCTTTCCCCCACTGGATGGCATTTTTTCCTAGGTTTTTGAGAAAATCGATGGCAGAATTGAACCCATTTTTGATGGTTTCCCCCACTTTGCCTATGATCGAACGTATGCCCTCTATCATGGAATTGAAGATATTGATCGCCGCCTGCTTTATGGAGTTAAGGACTGTTTCCAACGTAGCCTTTACACCGTTCCATGCATTGACAACGGCGTTCTTAAGCTGCTCCATGACGTTAACCACGCCCTCGCGTATGGAATGCCATATGTTTATGGTGGTGTCCTTAATGGCATGAACCGCATTGGAGGAAGCAGTCTTTATGTTCTCCCATGCACTGGTCATTGCAGACTTTATAGCTTCCATAGCGGAGATCACGCCTGTCTTTATGGCCTCCCATGCGTTTATCGCGGTCTCCTTTATGGCGTTAACTGCATTGGAGACGCCTTCCTTCACTGCGTTCCACGCATTGATGGATGATTCCTTTATGGCGTTCACCGCATTGACCGCAGTCTCCTTTATACCGTTCATGGCAGAGCCAATGGTGTTCTTTAAGCCTGAAAGGAACCCGTTTATGAAGTTCCGGAAGCCCTCGCAGTTATCGTATATGAGCTTGAAGGCACCGGCGAAGGGGTTCGCGATCATAAGGAGGAGTCCCTGCCAGTTACCCTTTACGAAGTCTACGACTACACCGAAGAATGAGACTATGCCGTCCACAGCCTGTTTCACCAGGGCGACAAGGTTATCCCATAAGTTTATCCAGAACTCACGGAATCCCTCACAGTTGTTCCAGAGGACAACAAAGCCCGCGACGAGTGCTGCCACCGCCGCGATGATAAGTCCTATGGGGTTTGCGAGCAGGATCGTGAAAAGGCCGCTGAATGCTCCGCCCACTGCTGAAAGCACACCGGACACTGCGGAAAAGCCACCGATAAGCCCGGTGATCAGGGTGCCGAGACCCGATATAGCGGTCATTATGGTACCGACCGCTGATATGATGCTTCCGATCACTATAAGTACCGGACCAAGGGCCGCGGCTATAAGGGCCGCGTTCACTATCATCTGCTGGACATGGGGGTCCATCTTCATGAAGTTATCTATGAGTTCCGTTATCTTCTGTATGAGAGGGGTCAGGGTATTTCCCAAAAGCTCTCCCAATGATGTCATAAGGACGTCCACCGATGACTTGAACTTCTCAATGGAACCGCCGGTCCCGCTTAATAAGGCATCAGCCATCCTGTGTGCGGAGTCCCCGGTGTCAAGGAGCGCCTGCTTTAAGCCCTTGAAGTATTCCGGTGACTGGTTAATGAGCGCGAGCCACTTCGCCATCTGATTCTTTCCGAAGATCGCGGATGCAGCGGCCATCTTTTCCTCATCGGATAACCCGCTGAACGATTCAGCAAGTATCCTCTGCACCTCAGTGGAAGACTTCATCTTCCCTGATGCGTCAAAGACCTCTATCCCCAGCCTTTTAAGCCATACCTGTGCGTCCTTTGCAGGGCTCGCAAGACGTGCAAGACCGGTCTTTAGTGCATTGGCACCCTCGGATCCAGAAATGTTCGCGTCCCCGAAAGCCATAGTGTAGGTCGCAAGGTCCGATAAGTCCCATCCTACGGATTTCGCAACGGGTCCTGCCGTGGCCACAGCCTCAAAGAGGTCAGTTGTGGTGGTGTTGGCATTGGCCTGTGCCGTGGCGAAGATGTTAGCGTATGCCGCAGCATGCCCGGATTCCTTCTGGAAAGTCTTCAGTGCACCGCCGAGCCCTGCAGTGACGGCGGACAGGTCTGTCGCCGTGCCTGCCGCAAGGTCAAGGGAGGGTGTCAGCATGTCCGCTGCCTGTCCGGCATTGAAGCCCTGTCGTGCAAAGTTCAGGAGCGCATCTGCTGCGTCCTGTGTGCCGAACACGGAATTTGAAGCCCCCTCCTTCATGGTATTGAAAAGGTTCTCAGCCTCAGTGTCCGTGCTTCCCATCGTCTCTTTCACGAGCCGCATGGTCTTATCCACGTCACCGAACTTGGTGATAGCAGCCGTGGCACCTGCTACCACGGGGACGGTTATCCCCATCGTCAGGTTCTTCCCCATGCCGGATATGCTGTTCCCGACCTGCTTTAACTTTTCCCCGGCGACGCCTATCTTCTGGAGGGCGATGCTTGAAGCCGCGGCCTGTTTCTCAAGGTCCTTTAGCTTCTGCTCGGTCTCTATGATCTCCCTCTGCAGGGCATCATACTTGTCAGCTGACATGGTGCCGTTTGCCAGCTGCTCATCAGCCTGTTTCTGTGCTTCCTTAAGCTGCTTTAATTTATCCTTTGTCTCATCGATGGCTTTTGCGAGAAGCTTCTGTTTCTGTGCAAGAAGGTCGGAGTTCCCTGGATCGAGCTTTAAGAGCCTATTCACGTCCCGGAGTTCCGACTGTGTTGACCGTATCTCCGAATTGACCTGTTTCAAGGCTGTGGAGAGTTTGGTGGTATCCCCGCCGATCTCAACGGTGATCCCTGCTATTCTGTTTGCCATATAATCTCCACCTCCAAAAAGCGCAACAAAAAAGCACCTGCCGTTAAGCAGATGCTCGTAAAACATTTATCCTATGAATATCATTCTTTTTTGTAGAGAAGGTCAAGGGCTTCATCCACTTCCCTTTTCAGGTTCTCCCCGACCGACAGTATGGCGCCTTCGGCTTCAGGGTAAAGGTCCGTCACCCCTCGTGATAATAGAATCAAGTTGTCCGCAAGCCTTCCGATCTTATTTAAGCGTTCCTCCATATTTATCCCCCCTTTCTAAAAGAGGTATTATAGGATTAATTACAGGGGATTTGTTGCCTTAGTGTAATAAACACTAAAAGAAGTGTACTCTGTGATAAGGAAGGTCTAAGCAAGCTGGAGGGATACACCCTCAAGTATGACCTGCTCTCCTTATCACAGAATACACTTCAACAACTATGATTCATAGTAATAAATAATTATCCTCGCATCACTCGGAAATACATCTTCAACTGTAAATTCCGATTTTCCACCGATCAGAATATGTTCAACAAGATTTGCCTTCTTAAAGAAACCAGCATTGCCAGATACTTTTTGAGTCTCAATATTTGTAAAACCAACTCCTTGCAGTAGTTCCTTCGCTTCCTCTATAGTCAGTTTTTCAAAATCTTTTGAACTTTTGGGAACAAATACACTATTCTCATCCTGTACGGCTGCTGCCCTTTTCTTTTCTTCGATGATATTGATATAGTATTCTCTCTTTTCATTCCAGGATTTTGTCTGTTCATCGGACCAATGGTCATCACATCTAAGTCTGTTGGCTTTTAATAAGGCCTCATCATAGTTTCCAGCTGTGACATCATTTTCAATTTCAAGTTCAATAGCCTTTAATTCTTCGACCAGTTTTTCGTGATCTTTCTTTTCTGATCCAAAAAAACTGAACGGGGAATACATTATGAAAACGAATACCGCCACGCCCAGTAGAATATATATGATGCTTTTCTTAAATTCGAACTTCTTCTCAATGTGCTTTCTGTTCCACCGCGCCCCCTCATTTTCATATTTCTTTTCTTGGGAACGTTCCTCATGTTCCATTTCCTTAATGCGTACTTTCGCATTAAGGGCAGAATCACTCTGACCCTCTAATATTAGCTGAGCCCCACAGTAGGTGCAAAAAAAGGTATCTATCCCGTCCTTTACACTAAGTTCTGCCTGACAATTTGGACAATTTAGGTGGAATAACTTCATGTTTTCTTTACCCCTTTGTAAGTCTATACAGGAAAATTTTAACATAGGGTATAGTGATTCTCAACTTAAAAAGCATCAAAATCCTCCTGGGTTGCGACCGTGGCATAATCGCAGTCATCATTCATGTTCTCCACGAATATATCATTGACCATACCCACGGTCAGCATGTCGAGGTCACGGAGAGACAGGCCTATCTGGAGGCAGCGTAAGAGGAAAAGCCCCGTGGTCATTTCCCTTTCAGTCTTGCGCGGTTTTTTTTAGCCTCAGAGTCGGTCTTGATGTTAAGGCCCCATAGCTCTATAAGCTCCGGCAATACCTGGTATATGGAGAATGTATTGAAGTCCTCAAGCCAGTCCTCCACCGTGTCGGGGATGGATCCGTCTGCGTGTTTTGCCATGATGTATGCTATGTTCTCAAACATTTCAAGGGAGAACGCATCAAGGGTGCTGCTTTCAGGATCCTGTGAATCTATGCTCTTTTCAAGGGCTGCGATGTCCTTATAGATATCCCTCTGGAACTTAAGCCTGTATATGCGCGGAATGGCAGCACTCGCACGGAATGCCACCATCTTACCGTCAATTTCTATCTTTTTCGTTATCCCCATCTTTTATCCCTCCGTCACGGTACCGGGTTCATCCTCCGGTTCGTCATAGCCTCCGACCTCGTCCGGCTGGTATACCTTCTTGTACCAGTTGTTGTAGGCAGATGCCTTTGTGCTGTCCCCGGTCTTGGCTTTCACTAAACCGTTCGCAAGGGGACGTGCCTTAAGGGAAAGGGTCTCTGTCTGCACTTCCTTGCTCTCCGTATTGGTCTTTGATTCGATCTTGGGCCTTGATGCGGAGCAGTTGTACATGACATGCCTTATCTTCCTGGCGTCCCCGTCGAACTCGAAAAGGAATGCGAAATGGCCTGTCTGGGAGTTCGCGTTCTCTACCAGTACGTTATTGGAATCCGCGGTCTCCATAAGTACCTCAGTCCTGAAGGATTCAGGTATCATGGCAAGCTCGAGGTCCCCGTCATAGCCCTGGTTGTTGTTTATGACATAGTATTCGATCCCGTCAGCGTAAAAGCTCTCGGGCTCGCCCGTAGGGTCAAGGGATAAGCTCACCGCACCGGGCAGGGGCACAGGGGTACCCCATGATGCCTCGCCCGCATCATCTGTGGTCAGCAGCGCATAGAATGCGTTGCTTATGTTGAATTTCACCTTGTTTCTTTTCATGGTCATACCTCCGTCTCATAAATGACCGTATAGAGCTTCTCGCTCCCGATCCATGTTTCCGATCTGCTGTAAAAAAGGCCGTGCCTGTCAAGCACAGCCTCTATCCTTTCTTCAAGGGTTATGTCCTTCTTATCCGTGTATGCCTCTATACGGAGTCGGTCCTGCTTAAAGTAGGCCACCCCGTCCGCGGCGAAGTTGTCGCTTCCGGGATAGAGGTACACGATGAACGGCGGGTCAGGGCTTTCTCCTTCCGCGAAGTGGTCATAGGCAAAAGGTAGCCCCATTTCCTCCACCATCCTTACGGTCTCTTCCTTAGTCATGTAAGCTCCTTCAGCTCCTTTATGGCCAGAGCCTCGCCCTGTGCTATGTGGGGCTGTGCCTTTGTCCGGCCGCCGCCACGTTTCGCATGCCCGTATTCAAGGAGGTGGGTGAGCCGGTAGTGCTTTGCAGAGTGGACAGTATATTCCGCTCCGAGGGCGAACTTCCCTGTCTGGGTCACTGTCCATGACCGCTTATACTTCCCCGTGTCCACCGGGGCACCGGACTGGATCTTATCCTTCACGTCATCCGCCACTTCCTTAACGGCCACCTTCACTTCCTCTGCCGTCATGTCCACGTATTTCTCGAACTCCTGCGCTATGGCGTTACCCAGTTCATCCACCGATACTGTTCTCATCCTTTATCCTCCGGCACCTGAATTTGATGCACCTGCCCTTATAGTTCATGTGGTCTATGGATACGATGTCATACGCCGAACCTTTGAAAAGGATGCGGTACTTTTCGCTCCTTATGCCCTCGGCCGCGACCGATGCCCTGACGGTGAACGATATGTCCGTATGTTCCACGGTCATCCCCGCGGCTTCAGCTTCCCTTCCGGATTCGCCTCCCACCGTACAGGCGCACTCGTAATAGTCCTCCCATACGCTCATGTGGTTACCAATGGCATCCTTAACGACCGCTGATCTTTGGAACAGGATCCTCTGGTTCAAAAGTGCTATGTCCATCAGAACTTCTCCTCCCTTATGTCAGTGAGCAGCGCCCGGAGAGAGAGGTTCAGGTCATTGTGGTCTGCTTCCTCCCGGTGCTCATAGAGGTATGCGACCGCATACATGACCGCGATCTTCGCATTGGGGTTACTGCTGAAAACATCAGCGTCATCCGTCCGTGCCACCGCCATGCAGATCCTCTCCGCAGCAGATATGATGTCAGAAAGGACTTCATCGTCATCCGGGTAATCCACCCGGAGGTACTGTTTCATTTCTTCAAGGGTCACTGCCATGACTGCTCCTTAAAAAACCGCCCCGGATGTTTTTTCCGGAGCGGTGATCTGCTGTTTACGGGTTAGATGAATTGGAGCCCTTGGTCTTCACCTTAAGGATCTGCACGGCTTCGGGAAGGATCAGCTTTCCGTCAACCCTCTCCTTAGCAACGTAACCGATCATTCCATTGCCGGCGAAGAGTTCCTTAAGTTCTGCGAAAGACCTCGTGCCCCTGTCGCCGATGTTGTAATAGCTGTAATCGCCGAACGCTATGGCATCGGTGGGAGCGTATGCGCTTGTGTGCATCGCATAGCCTAAAAGCCTGTCAGGCTCACCTGCCTGGTAGGAAGGCTGCCAGATATAGGCTCCGTTATTGTCCTTCAAGGTCCTAAGCTGCGCCAAGGTCTTATCATTCAGAATGAAGGAAGCCTTCTTCCTGTAGGGACGCTTTAAGGCATAGACAAGGTCGATAAGCTCATCGGATGCAACCTTCTCCTGCGCGGCAGTGGTAGCAGCAACCTGTCCGCCCTTCGTGGCATGGAAAAGCCCGGTAGGCTTGCCGGTGCCGTCACCGTTAAGGAACGCGTCTTCCTCTGCGTTACCTAAGGCCTTTCCGAACTGGGTGATTATATAGTTCTCAAGGCCGAAGGCGTTATCGTAGAGAAGTTCCTCCGTAACCTTTATGGCCACATGGAGCTTGAAGGCGTCAAGGTAGATCTGGTCGAAGGTAGCATCTCCGAAGGTGAGTGCCCCGCCTTCCTCGATCCATGATGCTGCAGGCTTGGTGGCCGCGATATTAATCTTGTGCTCTCCAGAAGTGGTGATCTTGGTGGCAAGGCCGCGCATGATGTTTTCTTCATCAAGGACATCTATCAACCTGCGATCGTATTCCTCTGGAACGAGGTAGCCTCCATCAGCATCCACGCCTTCCTGCAGGACGTTTGATACCTGCCTGAAATTGGAACGGAGGGCCATAAGCATGGCCTTCCTGTACTCGTCAGATGCCCTTCCGGTCTTTTCCTCGGGAGCCTCCACGGTTCCGGGCTTCACGGTAAGAGGGGTGTTCACGGGCTTACTAAGCTCCGCTTCCCTTTCCTCTGCCCTTCTCGCACGGTCGATGGCAGCCGTGAGATCAGTGATCTCTTTCTCCATCTTTTCATAGGCGGCGGTATCCTCTGCGGATAAGGTGCCATTCTCCAGCTGGTGTTCCTCTACGAAGGCCTTCGCCTGCTCCCAGGTCATTGCCCTCTGCTCGATAAGTTTCTGTAAGTTCATGGTTTTTACCTCCATCATATGAATCTTTTTATGATCTCAAGACGCGTATTGACTTCCGCCACACTACGTCCGGTTACTGTGTCCTGAACAGGTATTTCCGCCTGTTCCTCTATGGGTTTCTTAGGCTCCTTATACTTTGCGGAGAGCTTATTGATAAGCGCGTTCTCCACGGCCTTCCGGGAATAGAGCATTGATGCCTCAGGTGTACCTTCCTCCCTGTCCGTATAGAGGATCCCGTCTGCAAAGCCAAGCTCCACCGCTTTATTCGCATCCATCCAAGACTCTGAGTCCATGAGGTGCGAGAGCTTAGCTCTCGACTGCCCGGTCTTTAAGACATAGGCGTTTATGATCGACTCCTTCACCTCCGAGAGCATGTCGATTGCTTTCTGCATATCGGTATGGTCCCCGAAAGCAATGGTCGCAGGATTATGGATCATCATCATAGATACCGGGGACATAAGGACCTCGTCTGCGGCTACGGCGATCACACTCGCTGCGGATGCCGCAATACCGTCTATCTTTGCAGTCACCTTCCCCTTATAGTTTTTTAGCATGTTGTAGATCTGGGCTGCGGCCACGCAGTCACCACCGGGTGAGTTTATCCACACAGTCACATCCCCCTCACCGGAATTCAGCTCCTCATTAAAAAGAGCCGGAGTGACGTCATCGTCATACCAGCTCTCACTTGCTATCGTCCCGTTAAGGGTTAGGACCCTCTCTATGCATTCCTCCCCGGTGTCCTGGTCCCAGGCCCGGTGAGTTTTCCAGTTCCAGAACTTGTTCATCGGTTCCACTCCTTTCTTTATAAGCAGCCCCTGCGTCTTTAAGGGGCACCATATTTCCGTTCACAAGATAAAGATCCCCGCCTTCCTCTTCGGAGACGGGGGATAGGTTTTCCAAAGCCCTTATGTCATTTGCTGACATCCATCCATTCTGCCGCGCAACCGCGTATCCCTGCATGCGGCTCTGGTAATCTCCCCTCATAAGTCCGTCAAGGTTCAGCTTAAAGAAGTATTCCTTCTTCTCGTTCTCCGATAAGAGGCGTCTGTTCAATGCAGCCTCTATCCGGCATACCCAGGGATCCAATGTATATTTCACAAACTCAATAGACTGGTTCTCGATATTTGAGAAAGTAGCCCTGTCAAGGTCACCCACCAGATGGGGCGGAACCCTGAAGATCCGCGCGATCTCATCTATCTGGAACCGTCTCGTTTCAAGGAACTGGGCTTCATTCGGTGCGATCGAGATAGGGGAATACTTCATCCCCTCCTCAAGGACCGCCACCTTGTTTGAATTTGCGCTCCCTCCGAATGTGGAGTTCCACGATTCCCTTATCCTTGCCGGATCCTTAAGTGTCCCCGGATGCTCAAGGACGCCACTCGGCTGTGCGCCGTTTGCGAAGAACTTGCTGCCGTATTCCTCACAGGCTATCGACATCCCTATGGCGTTCTTGGCCATTGCAATGGGGGAGTACCCTATAAGCCCGTCAAACCCGAGCCCGGGGATATGAAGTACATCCTCCGGCTTGAGCCTTACCGCACCTTCCTTCAGGGTGTGGGCATCATCCTGTGAAACAAGGTACTCATAATAGAGCTTTCCCTTATCGTCCCGGTCGACTTTCATCCTGTCCGGCATAAGGGGATAGATCCCTATGACATCACCCCGTCCGTTCCGGATGACCTGGCTATAGGAGTTTCCCCAGAGTAGGAGATGAGTCATAAGGGTTTCACGGAAGATGAAGCTCGTCATCTCCGGATTTGGCTCATCGTGGAGCAAAAAATAAAGCGGATGATCCACCGCTTTCTCCTTGCCCCCGTCCCCTGTGTACTTATAAAGCTGCAGGGGAAGGCTCGCTATCGCCTCTGAAAGTATACGGACGCAGCTGTATACGGCTGTCATCTGCATAGCAGTCCGTTCCGTCACCCTTTTCCCTGCTGCCGAATATCCAAGGAAGAAGTTATAGGCCTGTCCCGACGTACTGTTTTTAGGTTTATCCCTTGACCGGAAAATGCTTAATAGTCCCATGTTTACCTCCACTAAAAAAGCACCGCCGGAGCGATGCGTTTAGTTTTTATATAGATGTACTCAGCTATATTGTATTCGCTCTGAAATTGACTTTACAGACCGAATTATCCTTTGCTAAAAGATGTTATTATACCTTGCTTGGCGTCCGGGGAATACACCACCCTAACGCTATCACCAGGCTTGAGCCTGACACTGACCCACGCACTTGGGGAAGCGATGACTATTTCCTGATTGACTTGCACTCGATATCTTCCGATTTTTCCGTTGTCTATACACTCCACTACAATGCCGTCAGCTTCTACACTTCTGCTATTCGCTCCGGCTCCTCCAGCGACCATCTCTAATTCATTATCACTTAATTTGCGCTTATCCATATCTATGATCTTCCTTCTGAAAAGATAACTACTATATATTTATACGATTCATTCCGGATCATGGCAATGGTTTTTCAGAATATGATAAGCCCCCGGTTATTATATACGCTCTCCCCGGTATCGTTCCCGTTCCGGATCGCACGGTCGAGGGCCATGATAGTCGCTATCGCACCATCTATCTTTTCAGTGGACTTCTCCTTGTCAGCCTTTATGTTCCCGGCAGGATCCGTCCGGATGAAGATATTATCCATGTTCCACCGGAGCACAGGGTGGCCTCCATGGGCTATCTTTTCTTCAAGAGTCAGCTTCATAAGCTCCTTGGTAGGCGGGCTCATATCCTTAAATCCCTGTCCGAAAGGAACCACCGTGAATCCCATTTCCTCAAGGTTCTGCACCATCTGGACGGCTCCCCATCTGTCGAACCCGACCTCCCGGATATTGAAACGCTCCCCCAAGGATTCTATGAATTTCTCAATAAAGGCATAATGCACCACGTTTCCTTCGGTGGTCATTAAATATCCTTCCTTCTCCCATACATCATACATGACGTGATCCCGCTTAACCCTTAAGTCAAGCGTTTCCTCTGGGAGCCAGAAGTATGGAAGTATCTGGTACTTATCATCCTCGTCAAGAGGTGGAAATACCAATACAAAAGCGGTGATATCCGTGGTGGAGGATAAGTCAAGGCCACCGTAGCATACCCGTCCTTCCAGTTCCTTCTCATCAACAGGGAAGGCGCATTTATCCCATTTATCCATAGGCATCCAGCGGATACTTTGCTTTACCCATTGGTTAAGCCTTAACTGACGGAATGCATTTTCCTCTGCGGGGTTCTGCCTTGCCTGCTCACAGGCTGCGGCTACTTTGTCTATCCCGATAGTAATTCCAAGGCTCGGGTTTGCTTTTGCCCATACCTTAGGATCTGTCCAGTCGTCCGTTTCCTCTGCTCCAAAGATACAGGGATAAAAATGAGGATCGCTTTTCCTTCCCTCGATTATGTCCTTGGCCTTGTTATGCAGGGCGTAGCAGATCGAGGTGGTCGAATCACCCGCGGTTGTAATGATAAAATGAACGGGATTTTTTCTTGCGTCGGAGGTTCCCGTGGTCATCATCTTATAAAAGTCAGGGGTTTTCTGGACCCATAACTCATCAAAAATAAGTGCGCTGACGTTTATACCGGATTTCCCCGCCACGTCTGCTGACACGGCTTTATACACGCTGTTTGTGGGGAGGAAGATTATGCTCTTCCGGCTTGGACGGATTTCACATCGCTTCTCAAGTGGTTTACATAACTTGACCATATCACAGGCGACGTCGAACACCAGCGACGCCTGGTCGCGGTCCGCAGCGCATCCGTACACCTCAGCCCTCTGCTCTCCATCTGCACAGAGCATATATAACGCCACGGCTGCTGCGAGCTCAGATTTTCCGCATTTTTTTGGCACCTCGATATACACCGTGTTAAACTGCCTGTACCCGTCAGGTTTCAAGATCCCGAACACATCCCGGACTATCTGTTCCTGCCAGTCTATTAGGTCAAAGGGCTGATCATAGAACTCCCCCTTTGTATGCTTTAACTGCTCGATAAAAGCTACTACAAAATCGGCAGCCTCCTTATCATATTTTGAAATAGGTGCCATGAAGCGTGTGGGCGTGTATTTTTTAAGTTTCCTTATTTTCCCCATAAAAATAAGCCGCTAAGCGGCTCTCCTAAATCTATGTACGAGAAAAAGGGTCGGGCCCTTTTTCTTTCCTTTCTTAGTTGTAGCTCTGCATCAGGATGCTGAAGGCTATCTGTGCGGCTTCGTCATCCTCGGCGGGTTCTAAATCCCATCCTCTGTCGTAGTGGGCTACCTTCTCGCCGTCGATCCTGATCTCCAGCTTGCTGATCCTTCCTCCGTCGATCCCGAACTCGCTGCCTTCCTCGAAGCTCTTTACCCAGTAATGGGCGATTTTGCTGTTTCCGCTTTTAATGTTGATCCCGATTGTTCCTTCGTGCCAGCCGTTTCTCATTTTCCTGTCCTCCTTTTTGGTAGGGTTTTCCTTTGTTCTGAGGATATATTCGCTCTAAAACACAGTAATATCAAGCCTTTCAGCCGTCATATATTTCACAAATGTACATTTTATCTATTGTTCATGATGTACGAGAAAAAGAGCCGAGGCTCTTTTTCCTTTCCTTCTTCAGATCCTTGAATCCTCATGGGCTTCAAGGTGTTTAAGGAAATCGTCGACCTCTGCAAGGTCCTTAAGGTCCTCGTTGTATGCTCCGAGCCCGCAGGCCCTTATCACCCGGTAGATGCCCCAGCGGGTCTTGAGTAACCCCAGGCCTTCCTTCTCAGCGATCTTCGTGGCTGTCCTTGTGAGCTTGTCCATCTTTGTGATTTCGGTGTCCTTTCCCTTTTCGAATGCCCCCTTGCAGCCTGTCCTGTCGATGTACCTCATTCTCGTGTCCTCCTTCTTGGTGGTGTTTTCCCTTTCGGTGAGTGTATATTCGCTCTGAAAAGCACATATATCAACTCATTTCCGCATCATATATCCACCAAAGATCGGGAGCCGTTATTGTGTAGATTTCTCTATTCTGCAGACCAAGCCGTCAACTATGAAAATGGTCATCCGGTAGCCCATCCAGTCTGCCTCTATTATCCTGACACCGCAGTAGGCATTGCTCCGTTCCCTGTCGCTTATGATCCTTCCTCTCCGGGTGATGTACCCGGCGAGCCTTGCCTTAAGCCTGTCCTTCATTTCCTCTCTTTCATTCCAGTTCATAGCGCCCTCCCCTCAAAGCCGCTCGGTGGGCTCTTTGTACTCCCCGAAGGCCTCAACGATCTCTGCCTTAAGGCCGTAGTCCTTTTCCGCGCTCCTCGCGGTCCTCTCGGCGAGTTCCCGGGTCAGCGTCCTTATGAACTGTCTATTTTCGATTATAACCTTGTAAACCTTTGTCTTCATGGCATCCGCCTCCTTATGTTTGTTATGGTATATATCACTCTATATGGCTTATAATGCAACGCCTATGTGCGATATATATGTAACAATAAAGGATGGCGGAATTTGTGTATTAATTAAGGCACCTCTGAAAAGGTGCCTCAGTCATTTGCTACATAAGTATCGAACCATTCATTCATTTGTTTTTTCAATTCTTCAAAAGGTAAATCATCCGGAAATGTATCCGTATCTTCAAAACGCCCTATCCGGGCTTCATTTTCATTCTCTGCAAACTCAATTACATAACTGCTATCAAAGTGATCAATCCTATAAAAGCCTCCATCCGGACCTCTATAGCATACATATATGCCATAGATATATTCCATCTCGAATCTTTCGTATCCAAGTCCTTCGAAAAAAGGATCCTGATCAACTTTCTGCATAATGATAGCCCCCGTATTTTCTGGTCATCATAGCATAAAATACCCATGATCTTCAATCATAACACGAGAAAAGGGGCCGTCCCTGGCCCCCGGTTTCCCGGCCTGTTCTCAGTTTACTTTGAACCGGAGTCCCGGCCTTTTCTCTACCCCGCCTTCGCAGAAGTAGTTCTTCTTTTCAACCGTTGCGAGCCCCTCAAGGGTGATCCCTTCGGTCGCAAGGTGGTGGATGTTCTCCATCAGGGCCGTGCTTGTGTTGGTGTAGATGAAGGTCTTGATCCCGGCCTTCCGAAGGGCCTTTGCGAAGTCTGCGACCTCCCTGTCCCAAAGGAAATCATCAAGTTCAAGTTCTTCCTTGTCCTCCTCGGTTGAGAACCTCCAGGCCCTGTAGGCTTTCACCTCGCCGTCCGTGTAAGGGAAGGTCATTGCCTTTTTCTCTTCGTACCAGGCCTTAAGCTCCTCACTGTCCCAGCCTTTCTCCTCGATGATCTGCTCCTTCTTCTTAAGGAAGGCCTCCCTTTTCTCTTCAAAAGCCCTGCCAGCGTCCTCGAGTTCCTTGAAATAAGTGTTTTCCATGTTGCGTTCCTCCTTTGTTTTGGTAGTGTATATATCACTCTAAAGCACATATATAGCAACCTGTATCGGAGGAATATATGTAACAAATAGGTGGAACAGCATTTGTGTATTTTTCAATCCGCATTTTTACCAAATTCCGGGGTACGGAAACTGGAGGAACTCACAATTGAACTCCATCCTCACCGGCACCATAATGGTATACGAATAGTGCATGACACAAAGATGCAGGATGGCCACGGCATCCTGCATCGGGGTAATCACCATCCTTTCTATGTTAACGGCTTTTGCCGAATGATGCAGGCCATCCGTGGGGCCTGCATCTTTTCTCTTAAACCTTTTCATGTACTGCCCTTAAGATTTCATCCTGATCTTCCTTCTTTATCCCTATGCTTTCCAAGGCTTCCCTTGTTCCGCAATCCGGACAGATCAGGGTACTGTTGTCTTTCCTTGAAATAGCCGGTCTCTCGGAAAACAGGCATCCACATCGCGGGCATTTCCTCATACGCTCCATTTTCACTCCTCCCGGATCTTCCTTACGATGTCCTCTCCGTAAACCACGTTCAAGCCGGATCCGTTATCCCATTTCATAAGGAGGCTTGCCGTATCGTCTACCCCAATCACGGTTCCTTTGGTTCCTATCGGCGGAGCCTGTGGATCATCCATCCTTATAAGCTCTACCCTTGTTCCAAGAGGGTACGTTTTCCGTACCCTCTCAACTGTCTCTCTGTCCGGAAATCTCATGCCTTCTCCTCCCTCTTTGCCTTCATCTTTGCGGAAAACTCGTCCGCGGCTTCCTTCGTGGAGAAGGCTGCGCTGCCGGAGAGGTTTTTAAGCAAAATCTTCCGATCTGTTTTGAATTCTGCACCGATGAATCCCAGCCGGAGGAGGAAGCAGCGCATGGCGAATTTTTCGCTTTCCACTTCCTTCTCTGTGGCGTTCACCCTTTTCTGTTCGTTAGCCATCCGGCAGAGGGCTTCGATGAACTTGGTGTAGGCTCTCACCTCTTCGGCCCCCTCAGCCGTGAACCAGGGGAAGGAAACCTTCTCGTCCGTAATCCCGATCTCAAGGCTGTCCGCCCCGAAGGCTTTCGTGAAAAGGGCCTCTTTGCTATCCCTTATCTTTTTAAGAATCTCGATCCCCTCATCCGTAAAGGAATCCCTCGGCACCTCGATGGTAAGGCTATCCGTTTCTTCCTTTGCTTCTGTCAAAGGATCCTCCGCCTCAAACCCGGCCTCACTCAGCTTTTCCTTTACCTTCAAGAGTTCCTCCTCCGTTACCCTCTCGTCAAATGTAAGGGTGCCGTCCTTCGTTATCGTGAAGTTCCCAATCGCGTAGGCAAATGTGGGTGCCCCCTTGTAAACCGCTGCCATCCTAAGGGCTCCTACCATCGCCCCGACCATCTCTTTCCTCTTTGCTCCTGTTACATTAAAGTGAAGTTCCATGCCTTCCACCTCCTTTTTTGTTGTGACACATATATCACTCTGAAAGCCTTTAGTATCAAGGCTTTCAGGCGAAATAAATGTTACAAATCGAGGTGAATATTATGTGCAGGGTACACAACGCTTTACTCTGGCTTCGGAACATCGGCATAGGTGATCTTTTCACCATCCCTCTCCACATATACCTCTGCCGTGGCATTGGAAGCGCGGAAGCGTTCAACTGCCACGTCCACGAATTTCGGTTCCAGTTCGATTCCAAAGCACACACGCCCTAACTGCTCACAGGCTATTAAGGTGGAAGCGGATCCAAGGAAACCGTCCAGCACCATTCCGTTCGTCTGGGTGCACTGTTTTATAAGATAAGCAATGAGGGGAACCGGCTTTGAGCTTGGATGCCCGCAGCCATCCTCTTTAGCGTTCTTTATCCCGTCAAACTCGAAAACATTCGTCTGTTTTTGATCCCCGTACCAGATATGTTTTCCGTCTTTCCGCCATCCCCATATGATTGGTTCCGAGTTGAATTTCCAGTCCGTTCTCATAAGAGGGGCACGGGGCTTCCTCCAGATCAGTCCTGCACCAACCTTGAAGCCTGCGTCCTCATATGCGTCATAGAAAACGCGGGCCTTCATGGTGGCGTAAAACACATATATGGATGCGTCCTTTGCCATTGCCTCTTTGAAGTTATCAAAAGCCTTCTTAAGGAACTCATATCCCTTTTTATCATCCAGGTCATCGTTCTTTATTTTCCCCACGGATGACTCAAGGGCTACGAAATAAGGAGGATCCGTGCAGACCAGATTTACCTTCTTATCTCCGAGTAGCTTCTTATAAGTTTCAGGCTCTGTGGAGTCGCCGCATATTACTGTGTGGGGCCCAAGATGCCAGATATCACCTTCCTTGGAGAAGGTGGGTTTTTTAAGCTCTGCTTCAACATCAAAATCATCCTCCTCACCTTCGGAGTCGGTATCGAAAAGAGATGCGATCTCTTTCTCATCAAAGCCTGTGAGAGAGACATCAAACCCAAGCTCCTGCAGGGATTCCATCTCAACTTTCAAAAGCTCCGAATCCCATCCTGCATCTTCTGCGTAACGGTTGTCAGCCAATATATAGGCTTTCTTCTGTGCCTCGGTGAGGTCATCCACGAACACGCAGGGGACCTCTGAGTATCCCTCGGCCTTTGCACCTACAAGCCTGCCATGCCCGGCGAGTACGTTATAGTCCCTGTCGATGATCAAGGGATTCACGAAGCCGAATTCCCGTAAAGAAGCCCGGAGCTTATTTATCTGCTCCGGGCTATGGGTTCTTGCATTATTTACATATGGCACCAGCTTATCTACGCTGACAAGCTGCATTTCAGATGTACTTTTCATTTATTTCCTCCTCGTCCGGAGCAGTATCTCCATGATGTCGTCGTTGGGGTTATTTACCACCTCGGTGGGGCAGTTTTCCTTCACGATCTGAAGGATCTCGTTCCCGAGGGTTATCCCTTGTCGGTTATAATCCATGCTCATTTTTACGTAAGGACTTGCTATGGCAGCGCCCGTGGTCGGGTGCTTGGCTATATATCCGAGCTTACTTATTGTCTGCTCACAGTGGATCCACCGGGCCATCGTCATTGCGTACTGCTCAAGGAGCTGGCGGGGTATGAAGTTTTCGCACTCCATTGATTTAAGCCAAGCATATGTGCTTTCATATATCTCCTTTGAGCATAACGACGTCCCGTCCCTCTGGATCTCAGTCAAGTACTCGCTGACTGGCGGCATATCTATGCCCTTAAGCTCCGGTGGCACGATCATCGCTTCAACTTTTTTATTCTCTTTCAGTTTGTCAGCCAGGGCTTTTGGCTTCCGGCCCGCACCGGGCCTTGCACCACCCCGGCGCGTTCCGTCCTTTGCCATTTCTCCCTCCTTAGAAATCAAAAAAAGGCCTGTTTTTTCAAACACGGTCCTTTGAATAAAGCTAAATGCTGTAAAGATCAGTGTGAGGGTAAATACCCCGTTTGAAAACCCGAAAAATTCACGCGAAGGGGCGGCCCGTTCCTGTAAAATCAAGGCTTTAGAGATTTGCAATCCCCCTACCTCTTGCCGTTATTGAGTTTCAGGGTTCGCGTGTTTGCAGACCCTTGTCACGTCTGGCTTTCAGGTGTATGCGAGAGTGGCAACTTTTGCAAAGAGCCATCAAGTTCTCCTCGTCATTTGTCCCACCTTCGGCCAGAGGTTTAAGGTGGTGAACGTGTTCTACCTTGGTGATCCTTCCTTCACGGAAACAGCACTCGCAGAAGGGGTGCTTCATAACGTATGCCTTACGGATCTTTTCCCAAGCATAACCGTACCTCTTCTTCGTCGCCGGATCTCGCTCGTAACGTTCGTAGTTCCTGTTCATTATCTTCCGGTGCTTTTCACAGTACTGTCCGTCAGATAGCTCCGGACACCCTGGGTAGGCACACGGTCTTTTTGGTTTTCTTGGCATAAAGGAGCCTCCAGTCCTATTGTACTTTTACAAATTAAATGTTAATATCTTACCCAGATTAGCTGTATTTACGCCTATTTTTATTTTTTAAGCTCTCATTTTTTGCAAACCGCTATGGAACAAACAAAGACTGTTGATCCCATATTAAAAAACGCACGTGAGTACGAAAAAGAACTCACCCGCATTTTTAATCGTTTTAATACTCACTTCTGGAATGAAGAGCTCCCAGAGGTCATTATTACTTTTGTTCCTACAAGAAGATTTTTAGGCCATTTATCTTCATATCCAGCTTGGGTCTCTGATGATGATGATCCAAAGTATGAACTTAACATCAGCGCCTATACCATAAGCAGTCCACCGGAAGAGATCTGCTCGACCCTTCTCCATGAACAGTGTCATCTTTATTGCAGAATCCATGACATAAAAGAAACCTCAAATAATCACCGATACCATAACAAACGTTTCAAAGAAGTGGCCGAAGCGCATGGACTTATCATTAGTTATGATCCATCCATTGGCTGGTCTCCATCGGAGCTTAACTCGAAAGCAAAAGCCTATGTTAAGAGGCTTAATATAAAGCAATTCGGTTATAAAAAGGAGTATTTCTATAAAGGAAGCAACCTTAAAAGGTTTTCATGTCCTATCTGTCATGGCCCCGCTGTTTACTCCGTCATTCCACAGGATGTCCTCTGCGCCAACTGCAAAGTACCTCTTGAATACATGCCAATAAAAAATCCGCATTGACACCGTCTTTGCCTGTGGTATCATCATA
>Ga0310691_10002856_pt1 | contig 21853 bp, 10 predicted proteins | sample 176DNAGHGlowgp2_FD_203887 | JGI IMG/M metagenome (GOLD analysis project Ga0310691, IMG submission 203887) | Sheep rumen microbial communities from Palmerston North, Manawatu-Wanganui, New Zealand - 1766 DNA GHGlow gp2 (v2) (version 2) | ecosystem: Host-associated > Mammals > Digestive system >...
TAAGAAGTTTGATGGTCAGGGTCACAGGAGGAATATGCTTGATCCTGCTTTCGAATCAATCGGTATCGCTCACGTTAAACTGGACGGCATTGATTTTTGGGTTCAGGAGTTTGACTGTTACAAGAGCTGTACTCCGAAGACAGCAGCCAAAAACGGCAAACAGACAAGAAGTATACCTGTTGATACATCTCTTGCCAAGAGTATCAAACTTAAAGTATCAAGTGTTCCCAACGCTAAGTTAGGGACTGAAAATGCGCTCCCGAAGATCACCGGCCGCATTAAGTTCTCCGAGACTTGGGGAACAAAAGGGCTTCCCGTAAAGTCAGTTTCCTGCGTTACATGGAAATCGTCAGATACATCTGTTGTTTCTATCACTGATAACAAGACATTTAAGGCAGAAGGCCTTGGAGAATGCACGCTTACTGCATCCTTTAAGTTTGGAAGCAAGACCTATAAACTTAAGACTTCGGTCAAAGTTATACTCAAAGGCTGGATCAAAGAAGACGGAAAGAGGTATTACTATGACAAGAACGGTAATATGGTCAAAGGTTGGAAGCAGATCAGCTCTAAATGGTACTACTTCAGTAAGACGACAGGCGCCGCTGTAACCGGTGTCAAAAAGCTTGGCGGAAAGTATTATCTTTTCTCGTCAAAGGGAGTTATGCAGAAATCCGGTTGGAAAACTGATGCTGAGGGTAATACCTATTATCTGAAGTCTTCTGGTGAGGCATACACCGCAAAGTGGGTAAAGAAATCTGGTGAATGGTACTATTTCGGTTCTGACGGGAAGATGGTGAAGGATACATCATTGAAGATTGGCAAGAAGACATATAAGTTCAGAGAGGATGGATCATGCAAGAATCCGTGACGTTTTGTTAAAACGATTTGACAGACGGACCTTAAATGAGGTCCGTCTTTTACATTATAGATAATTTGCTTATTATAATTCGCTACTTCTGCTAATTGAAGGCACCTCCCTGATGAACGATAATAATATGAGATATATCGAGCGAGGTGTATGTATGCATACTTTATCAAATATTCTTAAGAAGTCTGTTTCCGTTGCATTATCAGTATCTATAGTATCAAGTATTTTTGTGACAAATGTTTCTGCAGCTGCACAGACATTTACCATCAATTACAATATTGATGTTCAGTCAGCAAGAGATATGCTTCCTATGATAAACGATTGGAGGACAAGCGGTGATGCATGGTACTGGAACGAGACTGACACTAAGAAGATCCAGTGCGGCAAGCTCGGAGTACTTACATATGATTACGATCTCGAGCAGATCGCTTTGCAGAGAGCGTATGAAGTTGCTGTAATGTTTGACCACATGAGACCTAATGGAAACAAATGGTCGACATGTACATACAATGGAACAAGGTCCTATGCAGAGAACATTGCTGCAGGTGTGAGTACTGCCGCCGGTACTTTCGAGCAGTGGCAGGAAGAAGATGATCCTTATCAGTTTCAGGGACATAGACGTAACATGCTCGGTTCTTATAAAGCGATCGGCATCGCACATGTTATCCGGAATGGAGTAAGCTACTGGGTACAGGAATTCGGTAATTCCAACAGTGGCGCTTCTGCCACATCTCTTAAAAAGGGCAACTATGACAGAACGATAGAGGCAGATCTTACAGATTGGACTGTATCACTTAATATGGATACAGTTTCTGATATTACCTACGGATCTGTTGTGAGTGTGCCTTCGATAAGTGGCAGTGCTCTTCATTCAGAGACATGGCCTTATCTGGCTTCGCATGGTATTCCTCTTAGATCCTCAGATATCACTTCAGTAGTCTGGAGTACAGATAAGACTTCAGTCGCTAAGGTGCAGAACGGCAAGATAACGGCTGCAGGGGTCGGGAGCTGCACCCTGACTGCCAAGGTAACTCTTGGAGGAAAGCAATACACTCTTACGACGCCTGTTAATGTCAAACAGAGGAGTATTGCTGATACTTATGTAACGGCTTCTGTATCCGACTGCATATTTGACTGGACGGCTCAAAAACCAAAGCCTGTCATAAAATATGACGGCAAGACTCTGGTCGAGGGTACAGACTATACGGTCATCGAATATGAAGGCAATGATTCTGCCACTGATTCTGCTTATGTTAAAGTCAGCGGCAAAGGCAACTTCAATTCGTCAAGGAAGATAAAGTTTGCCATAACACCCAGAGACATAACTGAATGTACACTTGATCAAATACCGGATGTTGAATATGCATACGGCGGCAAAGCACCTTCGGTAAAGCTCTCCTACAATGGCAGGAGCCTAACGGAAGGTACTGATTTTACCATCTCATATGATAGGAACAATGTCGGTAATTCGGAAGTTACCATTGTTGGTCGGGGCAACTTCACGGGCAGAATGACTGCCGGTTATAAGATCGTTCCCGCGGATATCAGCAAACTTACGATAACTTCGATAGAACCGCAGCAATATACAGGCGATCCGATCGAGCCTTTTGTTGCTGTCTATGATGGCGAGGGGAGGCTATGGTCCGGATTTGATTTCACCATAGATTACGAGAACAACACAGAGATCGGAATTGCCAATGTCATCTTGACTGGATGCGGTAATTATACGGGAGTTATTAAAGTTCCTTTCGCCATTGTTGCAGATACATCTCTTAACGGCTGGGTCACGAAGGACGGGTCCAAGTACTACTATGAGAATGGCGTAATGGCCCTCGGATTCAAGACGATAAAGGGTAAGAGGTATTATTTCAGCAAGAAGACCGGCAAGATGCTCACAGGATGGAGAGAACTCGCAGGCAAGAAATACTATTTCAATAAGACTACCGGTGCTGCAACCGTAAACGGCAAGAAGATCTCCGGTAAGTATTATCTGTTCTCATCCAAGGGAGTCATGCAGAAGTCCGGCTGGAAGAATGATTCCAAGGGCAACACATATTATCTGAAGAAGAGCGGCGTTGCTTACACAAAGAAGTGGGCAAAGAAGAAGGGCAAGTGGTACTACTTCGGCAGTAACGGCAAGATGGTGAAGGGCAGATCCCTCAAGATAGGGAAGAAGACGTATAAGTTTAATTCCAAAGGGGTTTGCAAGAATCCGTGATGCGAGGTGTAATTGGTATGCGTAGTTTTTCAAGATTAATTAAGAGTTTCTCGGTATCTTTTGTATCATTGCTGATCGTATTTGTTCTTGTCAGCAACAATGCGTATGCGGCAACGTATAAGACTTTATCTCTGACATATGAAGTTGATCAGTCGGAAGCCAGATCAATGCTCTCATCAATAAATGACTGGCGTCAGAGCGGAGATGCATGGTATTGGGAAGAAGGAGATACTACCAAGCATATGTGTGGAAAGTTAAATGCTTACACATACGATTATACTTTGGAACAGATCGCACTTCAGAGAGCATACGAGATTGCAGTTCACTTTGATCATACAAGGCCTGATGGCAACACCTGCTGGACATGTACTTATAATGGTATTCAGTCTTATGGTGAGAATATTGCCGTTGCTGCGCGAACAGCTGATGAAGCTTTTGAATTGTGGCAGGAAAATAGTTATGGTTATGATCGGCAAGGACACAGAAGAGCTATGCTCAGTTCCAGTTATAAAGCTATAGGTATTGGTCATGTCGTGTATAATGGTGTGCATTTTTGGGTACAGGAATTCGGCATTTCTAATAGCGGTGCTGCAGCAACCACAGCTGTCGTCGGTACGAAGACCGCCACGGTGAAAATTGATGTTAGTTTATTTACTTTCCGCTTGAACACAGACGATAGGATTACTTCTATATCGTATGGAACAACACAAACACTTCCTAAGGTAGTAGGACAGTATTACTCGAGTGAAACATGGGGAACTTGCGGAGCTTTTGTGCCTGACAGCGAGTTATCCAACATTAAATGGACATCCGGAGATACATCAAAACTTGTTATTCAGAATAATTCAACTGTTAAGGCCGTAGGAACAGGAAGCTGTACACTTACTTATAGTGCTACTTATGGCGGTAAATCATACTCAGGTACTATGAATGTAAATGTTAGCACAGTTTCTCTTGCTAATTCTGCGATAACTGCAACAGTACCGACATGTTCTTACGAGGTAAACGGTGTAACTCCCAAGCCTGTGATTACGTATAATGGCTATACTCTTGTTGAGGGAACCGATTATGAGATCACTAGCTATGGCAGTAACACCTACGTTACATCTAATGCTTATGTTTATGTCAAAGGCATAGGTAATTTCACAGGGAAAAAGTATATTTATTTTGAAATCACAAAGTCTAAGTTGAGCGATTGTGTGCTTGAAGCTATCCCAGATGTCAATTATACCGGCAGTGCAATTACGCCATCGATAACTCTATCATATAAAGGAGCTGCACTCAAAAAAGGCACTCATTATACAATGAGCTGTACTGATAATACCAATCCCGGAACAGCTACAGTCACTATCACAGGTGCGACAGGGTTTGATGGAACGCTTACTGCATCATATAAAATATTGACACAGTCAGCATCGAATCTTACGTTCAATGCTATAGCAGATCAGCAGTATAACGGTACTGAGATCACACCAAGTCTCACAATTAAGAACGGGACAAAATATCTTGCGAAGGATACAGATTATTCAGTTGTGTTCTCTGATAACATTGAACCCGGTACAGCCACTGCTGTTGTTACATTTATCGGAAATTATACGGGAACTAAGACAGTTAATTTCAATATCATACCAAGAAACGTCTCTAATGTTTCTGTCTCTGGTGTTTACAGCAGAACATATACAGGATCGCCGATAACGCAGAATATTACTGTTTATACTGGTTCAACAACTCTGGTAGAAGGCGTGGATTATACCGTTAAATATGCGAATAACACTGATATCGGAACAGCAACGATTACCCTCACGGGTATTGGTGACCATTTCACAGGTACGAGAGATATTACTTTCTCAATTACTGCGGTTACTGCATCAATGACATCGTTTAAAACATCTGGTTCATATGTATATACCGGTTCTGCGATCATTCCTGAATTTACTCTGACATATGGTGATCTGACTTTCATCGAGGGTACTGACTATACTGCAACATTATCAGATAATGTTGAACCCGGCCAGGCAAAGGTTGTTATCACTGGTATCAGCACCAGACTTACCGGTACAGCTAACAAATATTTTACTATCAATCGTAAAGGCATTAGCGCGTTGACCGTTGAAGATGTACCTGATCAGGTATATACAGGTTCAGCGATCGAGCCTTCGATCGTAATCAAAGACGGCAATAAGACGCTTATCAGTGAAACGGATTTTACTGTTACGTATTACAACAATACCAATATCAATAGCCGTGCATATGCATATGTTTCAGGAACGGGCCATTACAGCGGATCATTGTATGTTTATTTTAATATTGTTGGCAAACCCATAAATAGCGCAACCATAGGTACCATCTCAGATCAGACATATACAGGTTCTGCTATCCGTCCTTCAGTAACAGTTAAACTCAACGGAACTACACTGACATCAGGTACGGACTATACCGTTTCCTATTCCAATAATACCAATGTAGGAAAGGCGACACTTACCGTAACCGGAAAAGGTACTTATTCAGGCTCTGTTTCCACGACATTTAATATCGTTGCGAGATCGTTATCTGAAGCAACGATTTCCCGGATTTCTTCCCAGGCTTATACGGGAAAAGCTCTTACTCCATCGGTTACTGTTACTGACGGATCTAAGACCCTGATTAAAGACAGGGATTATACTGTAGCCTATACTGACAATACAGAAGTAGGTACGGCAACCGTTATTGTTACGGGAACAGGGAACTACAAGGATTCAATAACTGCTACATTTACTATCTATGCAAGGTCTCTTAGCAATGCATCGATCAATTCTATTCTTGCTCAGACTTTCACAGGATCCGAGATCAAACCTGCGGTTACAGTAACATACTATTCAACAACTCTGACAGAGGGGGTTGATTATCGTTTAACATATTCAAATAATATTAATGCCGGTACTGCTACTGTGACTGTTACAGGTATAGGTTTGTATACTGACAGCAGAAGTGTTACTTTCAAGATCAATAAAAAGTCAATTTCAGATGCTGTGATAAGCCCTATTGCAGATCAAGCTTATACAGGATCAGCGATCAAGCCTGCACTTACTGTCACAGACGGCAGCAGGAATCTTGTGCTTGATACTGATTACACAGCTTCTTATTCAAATTGCGTAAATGCTGGTACAGCAAAAGTTACGATTTCAGGTATCGGCAACTATTCAGGCACACTAACTGCAACTTATAGTATCGTTTCCATGACTTCTAAGTTTACTATTGAGGCCGTAGGAGCACAGACATATACAGGTTCGCCATTGACACCTGCTGTTACGGCAAAGGATGGAGATAAGATACTTACGAGCGGTACAGACTATACCGCTGAATACTTCAATAACGTTAATGTTGGAACTGCAATGGTAACTGTTACGGGAAAGGGCAGTTATTCCGGCAGCATTTCGACGACATTTGCCATCCTGCCAAGGTCCATCAGCAATGCAGCAATATCTTCTATCGCAGCACATACATACACAGGATCAGCGATAACACCGGCTCCTGTTGTTACTGACGGAACTAGGACTCTAAAACTTGATGTCGACTATACTGTTTCATATTCAAGAAATACAGATGTCGGCACTGCAACTGTCACTATTTACGGCACAGGCAACTATACAGGCAGTAATGGGGCAACATTTATCATCAATGCTAGATCTATCAACTCTGTTACGATCGCATCTATACCTTCGCAGTCATATACAGGTTCAGCTATAACTCCTGCGATTACTGTTACGGACGGTGATAATAAACTTATCAAGGATACTGATTACACTGTATCATATAAAGACAATACCGATGTCGGAGAAGCAACTGTAACCATTAAGGGTATTGGCAATTATACAGGAACCACGACTGCCACCTTTAATATAGTTTCAAATCCGTCAAGACTTACGATCGATCCTATTGATGACCAGACATTCAACAAATCATATCTTAAGCCTGATGTGACAGTCAGGGCAGGATCAAAAGTTCTTTCTGCTGATACCGATTATGTTGTCTCATATTCTGACAATTATGCAGCTGGTACAGCGAAAGTTACTGTTACAGGTAAGGGAGATTATCAGGGAACTGTAACAGCATACTTTACGATCCTTCCAAAGTCTGTAAAGGGACTTACAGTATCTGATATTATTGACTACACATATTCAGTTACGGCCGCTGAACCTTCTGTTACCGTAAAGGATGGTGGTGTCCTGCTGAACAACCCTAAAGATTACATGATATCTTATCTAAATAACGTAAATGCCGGTAAAGCTACATTGAGAGTAACAGGAAATGGCAATTATACAGGAACTTTGGATAAGACATTTACGATCATGCCAAGGTCGATCAGCGTATCATCTATATCTACGATAGATTCTCAGATGTATACCGGTGATCCGATAGAGCCTAAGATCAAGCTCATTGTAAATTCAGTTACTCTTGTTGAGAGCAGGGATTATGAATTGACATATGCTGATAATGTTGATGTCGGAACGGCTACAGTTACTGTTACAGGCATCAACAATTATAAGGATTCTAAGACCGTTTCATTCAAGATCATTGGTGATACAGGTTTCACCGGCTGGGTAACAGATGCCAAGGGAAAGAAGTACTATTACGAGAATGGTGCTATGGTCTTAGGTTTCAAGACGATCGAAGGGAAGAGGTATTATTTCTCTAAGAAATCTGGTAAGATGTTGACCGGCTGGAGAGAACTCGCCGGTAAGAAGTACTATTTCAATCCTAAGACAGGCGCTGCTACGGTAAACGGTAAGAAGATCGACGGCAAGTATTATCTTTTCTCCGCTAAGGGCGTGATGCAGAAGAGCGGATGGAAGAACGATTCCAAGGGCAACACTTATTATCTCAAGAAAAGCGGCGTTGCTTATACAAAGAAGTGGGCGAAGAAGAAGGGTAAGTGGTACTACTTCGGGTTCAACGGAAAGATGGTCAAGGGAACTTCGCTCAAGATAGGCAAGAAGACCTACAAGTTTAAATCTAACGGAATCTGTAAGAATCCGTGATTATAGTGGAGGAAGAAATGCGCATTATCAGAACAGTTTCGGGCACAGTAGTAAGCTTCTTAATGGCGTTTGTTATGCTGTTTGCGATCAATTCAGTCGTAAGTGCATCAACACCAACGTCATTACCGAGCTCAAAGAACACATACCTTGTTAAGACATCGGACGGTTATATGATCTTCCAGGGCAACAATGGTAAATCATATCTGGCAGAGTATTATGACTCTGATTACAATGCGGTCAGTACCAAGACGATCTCTATGGAATTGACTAAGTTCGGCGGATTCTTCGCTTCGGGAAGTAATTATTACATTCTGACAGGTCAGGATAATGATAACGAATCCAACACTGTCGAATGCTTCAGACTTACAAAGTACGACACTTCTTGGAATCGTCTTTCTTCCTGTTCTGTCAAGAATTGCAATACCTGTAGTCCGTTCAATAATTATAACGAGAATAAATACATGGGCAAGACAGCATCCTTTGCGATCTCTGGCAATAAGCTTGTTGTCAGGACATGCCATATCTCGTATAAGTGCGGTGATGACAACAATAATGCTCAGTCCAACATGGTAATGCTCTTTGACGTTTCTTCAATGACTCTCCTGGACAAGATGGATGAGATGGGCGTTGAGACACAGGGGTATGTAAGCCATTCATTTGCGCAGTACGCACAGATCGAAAACAACCATATCATTGGCGCCGATATCGGTAATGCTTATCCGCGCGGCGTCATGATCTCTTATTACAAGAATGATATCTCTTCCGGAAAGTTCAATGACGGTGAGACTGATTTCTGTAATTATACTGTTCCCATCCAGTTTGCAAGCTATCTTGGCGATCCCGAGATCAAAGCGACTTTGGGAGGACTTGAAACAACTTCAAGCGGATCTCTTGTAGCTGGTACGAGCATTAACCAGTCCAACTTCTCCTCAGGCAAAACATATAATGTTTTCGTTTGTTCGGCAAGTAAATATGCTGAGGATTGTAGTGTCAACTGGCTTACGAGCAATGCTGAAGGCTCAGGCAGCTGTACTAATGTTCATCTCGTTAAGATAAACTCAAATAAGTTTGCTGTTATCTGGCAGTATAACGGAAATTCTATCCAGTATACTTTTGTTGACGGATCCGGTCAGAGCCTCAGCAAGGTCTATACCGAAGCCGGTTATGTGAACACCTGCGATCCTATCTATGATAACGGTAAGGTTCTCATTTTTATTGATGATGTTGATTCAGACGGCCCTATTACCGATTTTGGCATTATCGATGCATCCACTGGTGCATTCAGCCTCACAAAGAAGATCAGCATCTCTTCTGCTAACATTACCGGTATTCCGACTTACGAATACTATACAGGTTATCCGATCGAACCTAAACTCACTGTAAAATATGGTAATGAGACACTTGTTGAAGGTGTTGATTATTACGTCACTTACATCGATAATACTAAAGCCAGTAGTAATGCCAAGATATATGTTTATGGTATGGGGAAGTATGACAAGAGCGCATATAGATCTTTCACAATCAAACAAGCTCTATCCTCATCTGTAACCCTCGCAGAAGACTGTGTCATGAGCTATACAGGAAGCACAGTCCTGCCGACTCCCGTATACATGCTTGGTAACTACAGGCTGCAGAGCGGAACTGATTATACGATCACCAACAATGATACCGCTGTCGACGTGGGCACACATACGGCTAAAGTTAGTTTCAGAGGAAACTTCGCAGGCACGCTTACTTTAACTTATACTATCGTCAAGACTGATGACGATGATATCGGCAAGCAGAATATAACTCCGACCACAGCAACTTATAACTTCGGCAAGGCGTTAACTCCTGATCCCACGATCACAAACAAGAGCGGAACAAGACTTGTTAAAGGAACTGATTACACGGTAACATATTCCAATAACATCAACGCCGGTGTCGGCACTATGACGATCAAGGGTATCGGCAGTTATTCAGGTTCAGTTGATGTCAGTTTCACGATCAACCCGTATGATCTTTCTAAAGTGAATCTGACACGTACTACTACCAGCTACACTTACACAGGCAGTGCGATAGTTCCTGAATACACATTAAGTAAAGATAGTTATACGCTTGTAAAGGGAACAGATTATACTTTTTCCTGCACTGGCAACACTCTTGTCGGTACTTTCACGTCTACTGTAACAGGCACAAAGAATTTTACCGGAAAGAAGACTTTCGATACGACGATCAAGGCTAAGAGTATTTCGGAAGTCAGCGTTACAGGTATCGGTTCTGTTCCTTATACAGGACAGCCTCAGACGCCTTCATTTAAGGTCATGGATGGTAATATCCAGCTCGTTTCCGGAACTGACTACACTTATACGTATTCAGACAATACTAATGCAGGCACGGCATATATTAATCTTACAGGTAAGGGCAATTATACCGGTACATATTCATTCCCGTTCTCAATCGGCGGATTGAATCTTAACGACAGCACGCTTGCATTGTCACAGCAGTCATATACTTACAGCGGTTCTGAGTGTAAGCCTAACGTTACTGTAACTTATAACGGCACCAAACTTACTTCCGGAACTGATTACTCTGTTAAGTATGCTAATAACACAAATGCCGGAACAGCTACAGTTACTGTTACAGGTAAGGGCAATTACAGCGGTACAAAGCAGATAACATTCAAGATCAATCCCAAGTCATTGCTCAATCTGACGTTCTCATCGATCTCTGATGTTACATATTCAGGTACGGCTTATGAGCCTAAGGTTACGATAACTGACGGCAGCACGTCATTGACAAAGGGTACGGATTATAAAGTAACTTATTCAAACAATACTGAGCCCGGTGAAGCTTCTGTATATGTTGAGGGTATCAATAATTACACAGGCACAAAGACCCTGAAATTCACGATCAAGGGTAAGCCGATCTCTGATACGACACTTGCAGTATCGAGCTGCACATATACCGGCAAAGCTCAGCAGCCGACAGTTACTGTTACTGACGGTACGACAAGACTCACTCAGGGCACAGACTATACAGTATCGTACAGCAACAATACTAATGCCGGTACTGCAACCGCAACCGTTTCAGGAAAGGGTCACTATACAGGAACTAAGTCCAAGACATTTAAGATCAATCCTTGTTCTCTTGAAGCTGTTGGATCTATAGAACTTGATACCGAGACTTATGACGGCACTGCTCATAAGCCTGATGTTAATCTCGTCTTCAATAACGGATCCCTCACAAAAGGCACTGACTATACTCTTGAGTACAAGAACAACAAGAATGCAGGTCAGGCTACTGTAACTGCAACAGGTACAGGAAACTTTACAGGGACACGTACTTTCTATTTCATGATCGAAGCCAAGGATATATCTGACACTACCGTAGCTTCCATTTCGAATGTAACTTATACGGGAAGTGCTTTTACACCTTCTGTTACAGTTAAGGATGGCAGTGTTCAGCTTGATGAAGGTACAGATTACACATTAAGTTACTCAAATAACACCAATCCCGGTACGGCTAAGGTCACGATCACCGGTAAGGGCAACTACAAAGAAACAAAGACGGTAACATTTACCATCAGTGCTAAATCGATCGAGGCGATGACTCTGTCTGAGATCGCAAGCTGCGAGTATAACGGCAACCCTCAGACGCCTGCAGTAACGGTCTATGATGGTACGACTCGTCTTTTTGATGGAACTCACTATAAGGTCTCTTACAGCAGCAACACCAATGCCGGCACAGCGAAAGTCACCATCACCGGCCTCAGCCCTTACGGCGGATCTATTGTATCGAGCTTTACGATCACAAGGAAGTCCCTCTCAAAGGGTATAACTGTTGCTGATATCGCTGCTGTAACTTATAACGGCAATGATCAGCAGCCAGGTATGACATTGACTTATAATGGAAAGACTCTTAAGTCCGGCACAGACTACACATTATCTTATGTGGATAATAAGAATGCAGGCACAGGTAAGGTCGTAGCTTCAGGTATCGGTAACTTTACCGGTACTGTTAGCGGTACTTTCACGATCAACCAGAGATCTATCGGAAATGCATCGATCGCTTCGATAGCTGATGTAACATACACAGGAAGTGCGATCGAACCTGCAGTAACAGTTACTGACGGCAGCAAGACCCTTAAGAAGGGAACTGACTATAAGGTTTCATATTCCAATAACACTAATGCAGGAACTGCAACAGTTAATATCGAAGGTATCGGAAACTACACTGGCAGCAAGTCCGCCTCATTCAAGATCGTCGCTTCATCAGCTAACTTCACAGTTGAAACCATTGCAAGCCAGCAGTATGACGGTACAGCCAAGACACCTGCTGTTACTGTAAAAGACGGCGATAAGACTCTTTCTGTCAATACTGACTATACTCTTGATTACAAGAACAATACGAATGCAGGAACAGCAACTGTAATTGTCAATGGTAAGGGCAACTACAGTGGTTCAGTATCAGCAATGTTTACGATCACTGCAAGATCGATAGGCAATGCTGCTGTTGAAGGCCTGACGGATGTTGTTTATACAGGCTCAGCTATCAAGCCAGCGCCTGTCGTTAAGGATGGCAGCACTAAGCTTAAGCTTGATACTGACTATTATCTTGAGTATTCGGACAACACAAACTGCGGTACAGCTACTGTTACTGTTAAGGGCAAGGGCAACTACAAGAGCTCTGTATCCGCTACGTTCAAGATCACACCTAAGAGTGTTACTCTGACAGTATCAGACATCGTTGATCAGAGATACAACGGAGCCAAGATCGAACCTGCTGTCACAGTTAAGACAGGAAGCACAACGCTTAATCTAAACAAGGATTATAAGGTGTCTTACAAGGACAACACCAATGCAGGCACCGCAACCGTTACTGTTACATGCGTCGGTAACTATTCAGGTACTGCAACTAAGACTTTCAAGATCCTTGCAAGGTCGATCGCAGCTGCAACGGTTGAGGAGATCCCACAGCAGCTCTATACAGGTTCAGCGATCACTCCTTCAGTAACGGTTACTGACGGCGATGTAACACTCGTTGAAGGTACAGACTTTACTGTAACTTATATCAACAATAAGGATAAGGGTACGGCAACTGTCACTATTGCCGGTATTGGCAACTACAACGACACGACTGAAGTCCAGTTTAATATTGTGTCCATCGAGAAATATACCGGCTGGAAATATGACAGCAAGGGCAAAAAGAAGTACTATTACAAGGATGGTTCCAAGGTTAAGGGACTGCAGAAGATAGGAAGCAAGAGGTATTATTTCGATAAGTCCACAGGCAAGATCGTATCCGGCTGGAAGACTGTCAGCAAGAAGAAGTATTATTTCAGTAAGACTTCATTTGCAGCAACAACCGGCGGCAAGAAGATCGGTAAGTATTATTATCTCTTCAGCACATCAGGCGTGATGCAGAAGAGCGGCTGGAAGTATGATTCCAAGGGTAATACATATTATCTGAAGAAAGATGGTAAAGCCTATACGAAGAAATGGGCTAAGAAGAAGGGTAAGTGGTACTACTTCGGATCAAACGGAAAGATGGTAAAGGGCAAATCCCTCAAGATAGGGAAGAAGACCTATAAGTTCAAGTCCAACGGCATATGTAAGAATCCGTGATAATTATTGGAGGAAGAAATGCGAATCTTAAGAACAGTTTCAGGCACGGTAGTCAGCATCTTGATGGCATTTGTGATGCTGTTTGCATTTAATTCAATAGCAAGCGCTTCAACACCATCATCATTGCCCAGTTCAAAGAACACGTATCTTGTTAAGACCTCGGACGGTTACATGATCTTCCAGGGCAACAATGGTAAATCTTATCTTGCAGAGTATTATGACTCTGATTATAACGTTGTCAGCAAAAAGACGATCTCTATGGAACTTACAAAGTTCGGTGGCTTTTTCGCAACGGGAAGTAATTACTACATCCTGACGGGACAGGATAATGATAATGAATCAAGCAGTGTTGAATGCTTCAGGCTTACAAAGTATGACACGTCCTGGAAGCGTCTCTCTTCGTGTGCTGTCAAGAATTGCAATACCTGCAGCCCGTTCAATAATTATAATGAGAAAAAATTCATGGGCAGAACAGCATCCTTTGCGATCTCCGGAAGCAAGCTTGTAGTAAGGACTTGCCACATTTCTTATAAATGCGGTGATGAGAATCAGAATGTTCAGTCTAACATGGTGATGCTCTTTGATGTATCTTCAATGAAACTGCTTGATAAGATGGATGAGTTGGGATGTGAAACCCAGGGTTATGTTAGCCATTCCTTTGCACAGTATGCAAAGATCGATAATGGACATATCATAGGCGCCGACATCGGTAATGCTTATCCCAGAGGAGTAATGATCTCATATTATAAAAATGATATTTCTTCCGGAAAGTTCAATGACGGTGAGAATGATTTCTGTAATTATGTGGTTCCCATCGAGTTTGACGGCTATCTTGGAAACCCTGAGATCAAAGCGACTTTGGGCGGACTTGAGACAACAGGAAGCGGGTCTATCGTTGCAGGAACAAGCGTTAACCTGTCAAATTTCAATTCAGGCAAGACATATAATGTATTTGTTTGTACTGCCGGCAAGACTGCAGATTCCAGTAGTATAAACTGGCTTACGAACAATGCGGAAGGCTCCGGCAGCTGTACTAATGTGCATCTCGTCAAGATCAGTTCTAACAAGTTTGCCGTTATCTGGCAGTACGCCGGCAATTCGATCCAGTATGCATTTGTTGACGCTTCAGGTAAACTCCTCAGCAAGGTCTATACTGAAGCAGGTTATGTAAACACATGTGATCCTATATATGATAATGGTAAGGTGCTCATCTATATTGATGACGTTGGTCCTGACGGTCCCATAACGGATTTTGGCATTATCGATGCATCTACAGGCGCTTTCACCATTTCAAAAAACATAAGCATTTCTTCTGCTAATATTACCGGCATTCCGGATAAAGTAACATATACAGGTTCTCCGATCAAACCTAAGCCTACTGTTAAGTTTGGCAGTGAGACACTGGTCGAAGGCGTTGATTATTCTGTTACCTATAAAAATAATACTAATGTCACTTCGAGCGCTGAGATCTATGTCTGCGGAATGGGTAAATATGGTGAGAAGAGCAGGATAACATTCAAGATCACACCAAAATCAATCTCTGCTGCAACTGTTAAAAAGATCTCTGACCAGCTCTATACAGGTTCGGCGATCACACCTTCTGTAACGGTTACTGACGGTGATATGACACTCGTAGAAGGCAAGGACTATACAGTATCTTATTCCAATAACAAGGACAAGGGTACGGCTACAGTAACCATCACCGGTAAGGGCAACTACAACGAGACAATAGATGCGCAGTTTAAGATCGTTGGAACAGCTAATTTTACGGGCTGGAAGTATGACAGCAAAGGTAAGAAGAAGTACTACTACAAAGACGGTGTAAAAGTCAAGGGCCTCCAGACGATCGGCAGCAAGAAGTACTTTTTTGATAAGTCGACATGTAAGATCGTCACCGGCTGGAAGACTATCAGTAAGAAGAAGTATTATTTCAACAAGACCACCTGCGCTGCAACAGTAAACGGCAAGAAGATCGGTAAGTACTATTATCTCTTCAATAAGAGCGGTGTAATGCTTAAGTCCGGCTTGAAGGACGATACTAAGGGTAATACATACTACCTGAAGAAGGATGGTAAGGCTTACACAAAGAAATGGTACAAGAAGAGCGGTAAGTGGTACTACTTCGGATCAAACGGCAAGATGGTGAAGGGAAAATCCCTCAAGATAGGGAAGAAGACGTATAAGTTTAATTCCAAAGGTGTTTGCAAGAATCCCTGATCTATAGCAGTAAGGGGCCACTCCGGTGGCCTCTTATCTTTATTATAAAAAAACACTTGACCTTTGCCCGACTTATTTATATACTATTCAAGCGTTCAATAACGCTTAGCGGTGTTTGACGTGGGCCTTTAGCTCAGTTGGTTAGAGCAACCGGCTCATAACCGGTCGGTCTTGGGTTCGAGTCCCTGAAGGCCCACCAACCGCACCGGCACAATCGAATATATGGGAGGATTCCCGAGTGGCCAAAGGGAACAGACTGTAAATCTGTCGTCAGCGACTTCGGTGGTTCGAATCCACCTCCTCCCACCACAACAAACCTTTTCGGCTGACCGCTGAAGAGGTTTTATTTTTAGAGTATGAAGAGAATAAGTAAGATCGAATTTAAGGACAGGATAGACCAGACTTTCAACTGGATCGATCTTCTTATGCGCAATAAGACCGTCATTGCGGTCATGCTCCTGATCGACGGCATAACATTTGTATTTAATCCCAATGTCGGTGTCAACGGGCTTGCAAGGGGAGTGGCTTTTTCTGTTATCATCGCAGCTGTTACTATTCTCTTCGCTGCCATATTTGAAGACAAGAAAACGAAGAAGACCGCTATAACCATAGGCTCTGCATCAGTGGCGATACTTTTCAGTATCCTGGTCTTTATCTGGCCTGAGGTTCCTGCCGCTATACTCACATATCTGCTTGCCTTTCTCATCATATATAATGGATCTTCCAATGTGTTCCAGGCATTCCGTCTTGAGAAACTGATCGCCAGAAGGAAGAAGAATGAGGAGAGGATCAACCATATTGAACAGGAATTGTCCGGTAACTTATATAAAGACGAGATCGCAGTCAGTATCAAGGAAGGGATCAACGAGCAGTTCTCCAGACGTCTTGATCCCGTTAACGAACTTAAGAACAGGTTCAGCCTTCATTCCAAGTTAGAGATCATCATAGACATTCTCTCGGTAGTCTTAGGAGTACTGATACTTGTGTTCCCGGGGTTATTTGGACGGCAGCTTATGAGGATCTGCGGGTTTGCCATGTTCATTGCTGCTGCAAACAATCTTTGGATAACTATCCATGCGTACAATAACAAGCGTAAAGTACTTCTCATGATGCTCCTATCGCGGCAGGAAAACCTGTGAACAGTTGATAAGATTTCTCTTTTTGACGATTCAATGTTAAAATGTCTCCTGAAATATCTATTGCAGGAGTGAATATGGGAATCTGGGATTATCTGGTAGCACTTATATTTGGCATAGTGGAAGGCATTACTGAATGGCTTCCCATCAGTTCCACGGGACATATGATCCTTCTTAATGAATTTCTCAAGATCAATGTCTCTGATGATTTCTTTGATCTTTATCTCGTTGTCATTCAGCTTGGAGCGATCTGTGCCGTAATCCTTCTTTATATCAGGGATCTGTGGCCTTTCGGGAAGAAGGATAATAAGAGGCCTCTGTCCAAAGACGGTTTTGGCCGGTATATCAAGGTCAATACGTTCCAGATGTGGTTCAAGATATTAGTTGCCTGCATTCCTGCAGCCATAGTCGGAGTCCTTTTTGATGACTGGCTCGATGAGCACCTCTATAACTATGTAAGTGTAGCGATCGCTCTGATCGTTTTCGGTATCGTTTTCCTCGTTACTGAATACATCCTTAAGGTAAAGAAGATCGAACCTAAGATTACCAAAATAGGACAGATTACTTATAAGCACGCGTTGCTTATCGGTGTTTTCCAGCTTATCGCAGCGATCTTTCCCGGTACATCCAGATCGGGTACGACGATCGTAGGCTCACTTATCCTTGGCATAGACAGACGCACTGCTGCAAAGTTTACTTTCTTCCTTGCTGTCCCTGTTATGGCAGGCGCCAGCCTTCTTAAGATCATCAAGTTCAAAGGCGATGTAACAGGCGGTGAGGTGGTATTGCTCCTGATCGGAATGGTATCTGCTTTCCTTGTCAGCCTCTTCGTCATAAAGGCGTTAATGAGCTACATCAGGAAGCATAACTTCAATGTCTTTGCATGGTACAGGATAGTCCTGGGCATAATAGTCCTAGTCTTCGGTATTGCAGGAGTTATCGGAAGATAAGTCTTATTTCCTCTTGTTCTTCGGAACGTACTTATGACGCTTCTGGACGCACATATATGCTGGTCTGATGATCTTGCCGGGATTGTTGATCTCTTCTATCCTGTGTGCTGACCATCCTGATATCCTGGCGATCGCGAAAAGGGGAGTGTAGAGTTCTACCGGAAGTCCGAGCATCGAATATACGAATCCGCTGTAGAAGTCGATATTAGCGGATACACCCTTAAATATGCGGCGTTCTTGAGTGATAAGTTCAGCTGCGATCCTCTCGATCTTCGAATAGAAATTGAATTCCGCAACACGGTTCTTCTCAACAGACAGCTGCTGAACGAATTCCTTGAAGATCAGCGCTCTGGGATCGGAGATCGAGTATACGGCATGTCCCATGCCATAAATCACGCCGGTATTGTCGAAAGCCTCTTTATGGAGGATCTTCCTTAAGTAATCGGCGATCTGTTCATCATCTTTCCAGTCACTGACATTCTTCTTGATATCAGCAAACATCTTCATGGCCATGATGTTTGCTCCGCCGTGCTTAGGTCCCTTGAGTGAACTTAAGGAAGCCGCAACGGAAGAGTATGTATCAGTGCCTGAACTTGATACTACATGAGTCGTAAAAGTGGAGTTGTTACCGCCGCCATGCTCAGCGTGAAGGATGAGTGCGATATCAAGGATCTTCGCCTCAAGAGGAGTAAACTTGGAATCGGGGCGGAGCATGTGAAGGATGTTCTCAGCCGTTGACAGTTCGGGCTTGGGACGGTGAATGATAAAAGATCCCTTATCGTTATAATACTTCTTCGCCTGATAGCTGTAGACAGATATGATAGGGAAGAATGCGATCAGTTCCAGCGACTGTCTCAATACATTCGGTATGGACAGATCATTAGCATTCTGATCGTACGCATAGAGGTTAAGTACACCTCTTGCCAGGTTATTCATTATATCGTTGCTGGGCTTCTGCATGATGACATCGCGGACGTAGTTCTTCGGAAGAAGTGTCCTGTATTCAGCCAGAATATCGCAGAATTCCTTCAATTCATCATTATTCGGCAGCTTACCGAATAATAGCAGATATGAAGCTTCTTCAAATCCGAAATGATCTTCCGGAGCGATACCTCCGATGATATCCCTGACATTGTAACCGCGGTAATAAAGTTCGCCGTCACAGGGGACTGATCTGCCGTCGACCATCTTGGATGCAACGATCTCAGAAACCTCGGTAAGGCCTGTAAGCACACCCTTACCGTTAAGATCACGGAGTCCGCGCTTAACATCATATTTACCGTAGAGATCGGGATCGATCTTCTCGCTGCTGCAGTAAGATGCGAGCTTCTCGATGTCTGAAGTTACTTTTGAAAACTTGTTAAGTGTAGGCATACCCACCTCCGCTGCAAGATAGATCTGTCAAGGAAACAGTAGATTTATTATATCAGAAATCCGCCATTAATTCCAATTATCTGACCTGTGATATATGAAGCCTGATCTGAGGTCAGAAAATAGACAGTTTCCGCAACATCTTCAGGTTTACCTAGCCTTCCGAGCGGTGTCTCTTCCGCGAGTTCCTTTTTGTCTTCGTCTGTATACGAACTCATCATGTCTGTATCGATAACTCCGGGGGATACGACATTGACCCTGATCCCTGACGGCGCGAGTTCCTTAGCAAGAGACTTTGCATATGCATCAACAGCTCCCTTTGAAGCTGAATATACGGATTCACATGAGGCACCTGTCTGTCCCCACATTGACGATACTGCAATGATCACGCCTCTCTTGCCATGTACCATGGAGGGGATAACAGCCTTAGAAATGTTGAAGAACCCTCCGAAATTGGTATCCATGATCCTTCTCATGTCTTCATATGTATGATCAGTAGCAAGTCCCGTCATGCTTATGCCGCTGTTCGAGACAAGAACATCAATAGCCCCGAATCTCGATTCTGCTGACCTGACGGCTTCTTCAACCCCGACGGGATCTGATACATCACAGCAAATGGGGAAGATGTTATCAGAACATTCGCCCTGTGTATTCCTGTATATGTATGATACATTCCATCCGCTTTCTGCAAATCTGCTGCAGATTGCCTTGCCAATGCCCCTTGATCCGCCTGTAACCAGTATATGACTCATGTTTTGCTCCCTGACCGTTTTGTTATATTATCCACGATATTTGTAGTTGTATGCAAGTGAAAATAATTTATAATCTATAATGTTTGCGAAAGGAGTAATTCAGATGTCAGACACTAAAGATGTTAATTTCGAGAACGAGACTGAGATCATAGATAACAGCGAATATGAGAGGGCACTGGAAGTCCTTAATTCTTCCAAGGGATCAAGAGTCAAGAAGATCAAGGAGAAGAAGACTAAGAATCCTTCAAAACCTGCCCCGAAGATCGATCCCGTCATACCGGTGTGCATCGTGGCAGCTTTTCTTGTGCTTACAGGCGCACTTATTTATTTCATCCTTCCTGTTGCTGTCAATCCTTCGATGAAGCTTACATATGAAGAGTTTACTGATAATTACCGTAACACTGCCCTCTATGTTGAGAAGTTCAATGACCTCAAGATCGATATCGGCGGCGTTAAATACCTTCAGGATACTGATCCGGGCTCTCTTGCTTTTAAGGTCCATGATGAGGGTGTGTTCGTCGATTCTTTCGAGAAGATCGTAAATCCTAACTATGGCCTTGCGATACAGGGACAGTCAAGGAAATTTGACGGCAAACTGACTTTTATCAGGGCTATCGCCGAGTATGATGATTTTATCAAGAACACTACTGTGACTACCTATTACTTTGCGAATATCTTCAATTCTGTCTACCGTAATGTTTCCGGAGAAGATTGCTTTAACATGTCTGCAGACCTTCTTAAGAACCTGAAGAAATACACGGACGGAAGCTACACCGTCAACGGTGACTATGCATACCGTGTCATCTACGGCGCCAACTCGTCTGCCGGCACGGCTTTCCTTGCTCTTGAGATCGTTCCTGCAGCTAAGGTCAATTGATCAGAAGAGCAATTTGTTCCTTGATTTATTGGAAACAGAATACTAACATATAAGTGTCTTTAAACAGCCCGGCGAGACTGTAAGATTTACTTGAGATACATATTGCGTGAATTTTACTTTGAACAGCCGGGAGAATAATATCTTCCCGGTTTTTTACTGGGATCAGTGCAGGGGGTTTGATGATGACAGATCAGGTTAAATCAGTCCTTATGGATGAGGCAGCAGTTAAGCGTGCACTTGTCAGGATCTCTCATGAGATCATTGAGCACAATCAGGGCCTTGATAAAGTTGCTCTGATCGGTATCCAGAGAAGGGGAGTGCCGATAGCCAGATTTATCAGGGATTATCTTGAGAAGATCGAGGGAGTTAAGGTTCCGATGGGTATCCTTGACATCACATTCTACAGAGATGATCTGTCAATGCTTGCAAGTCACCCTGTGGTACACAGCACGGATATACCGTTCAATGTCAACGGATGCAAGGTCATCCTTGTTGATGATGTTCTCTTTACAGGAAGAACGATCAGATCGGCGATCGATAATATCTTCGATATGGGAAGACCTGATGAGGTCCAGCTCGCGATATTGATCGACAGAGGTCACAGGCAGCTGCCCATAAGAGCTGATTATGTTGGAAAGAATGTTCCTACATCCTTGTCCGAGAGGGTCATGGTCGAGCTCGAGCCGGTTGATGAGAAGACGCAGGTACTGCTCTGCGCAAGGGAGGATGCATAATGGGACTTAAGAATAAAGACCTGCTCGGAATGAAGCAGCTTACAACTGAAGAGATCATGGAGATCCTTGATACTGCCAAGACTATGAAGATGGTAATATCTTCAGG
>Ga0310691_10002860_pt1 | contig 21834 bp, 12 predicted proteins | sample 176DNAGHGlowgp2_FD_203887 | JGI IMG/M metagenome (GOLD analysis project Ga0310691, IMG submission 203887) | Sheep rumen microbial communities from Palmerston North, Manawatu-Wanganui, New Zealand - 1766 DNA GHGlow gp2 (v2) (version 2) | ecosystem: Host-associated > Mammals > Digestive system >...
CGGCAGCCTGAAAACCCAAAAGAGTTTTGATAAAATCTTAAACATAGTAATCGAAGGCACCATGGGATTTGCCCGAAGCACCCACGATATCAAATCTCACACAAACGAGAGCTATTCACCTCTTACAAATAAGTGCATAAAGAGAATCATAGAAAAAATGCCTGAAAAGGTAAGTCTTGAAGAACTTGCCGGAGAGCTCCATATTTCTGCAAAATATTTATCTGCACTCTTTAACAAGGAAACAGGAAAGTCCATCACAGACTTCATGACAGGCATCCGAATTGATGAGGCTAAGCGTCTTCTTGCAGGTACTGATCTTAGTTATCTTGAAATCAGCACTCTGCTTAACTTCTGCTCCCAGAGTTACTTCAACAACCAGTTTAAAAAGCTTGAGGGAGTCACACCAAAGGAATACAGAGAAAAGCTCAGTGCAAAAGAGCAGAGCATGTAAAATAAAAATGTATAAAAATCGGGCGTAACAAATGTTACGCCCTTTCTCTTGTCAAATCTTTGACCCATTTATACTTTTTGAAATGATACATTACCCAGGGTATCTTGCCGACTTCATCAAGACAGGTACAGGCATAAACCAAAACCACCGGCCAGTGAAATACAAATGCCCCCAGAAGCGCCGTAGGTATTGCCAGACACCACATGGTTACAGCAAGACTGTAAACGTCAAATAATGTATCTCCGCCTGCTCCGAATATCCCGTTTATAATGATTGTGTTAACGCATCTGCCTATCATATAAACTGCCATTACAATCATCATTCCCACAAGATACTGCCTGGCCACGGGTGTAAGCTTCATAAAGCTGACTACAGGTGCCGTAACAAGAAGTACAAGCCCAGTACATAAAAATCCTATAATATAGGATATCTTTGCAAGTCTGATTCCGTAGGTCTTACCCTTATCAAGTCTTCCTGCTCCAAGTTCATTTCCTACCATAATTCCGCCGGCACTGCTTATTCCGTTACACATACAACAGAACAGATCCCTCACTACTGCTGCTACGGAATTGGCTGCCGCCGCATCGCTTCCAAGATGTCCCATTATAGCGGTGTAGGAGGTAAATCCCACACCCCAGAAGAGGCCACCTCCAAGAAGCGGTAGTGCAACTTTGATAAAGTCCTTTTCCAGTCCCTTAAAGAATTTAAATATATAGCTGTAATTCGGATGCAAAAATCCTTTTTGATGTGCGGAACTTACAGCCCATATAATCTCAACTATTCTGGAAATAAGAGTAGCAAGGGCTGCGCCGTTTGCCCCCATTGCCGGAAGCCCGAACATTCCGAATATAAATATGGAGTTAAGTATAATGTTAAGAACAACAACTCCGGTACTTATAAGCGCACTTCTGTTTACATGATTTGTTACCCTCATAACAACAAGGTAACTCTCGGATATACCTGTCAGAAAATAAGACCATGCCGCAATCCTAAGGTATGATGCACCGATTGCAATAAGTGTCTTGTCACTTGCAAATATGTGCATCAAATGCTCAGGAACAAGAAGGCATCCCGCCGCAGTTATAAGAGAAAAAATTCCGACAATCCTGACCATTATCGCAAATACTTTATTTATGGAATCATTGTCCTTTTTCCCGTAATACTGCGCACCAAGGATGGCTCCCGCAGCAGTCGCTGCACCCAGAATCATGTTCTGAACAAACTGAATCTGGGTTGCAAGTGATACCGCCGCCATTTGGTCTTGTTCTATTCTTCCCAGCATTATCGCATCTGCTGCAGCAACTGCCGCCAGCATCAGACTTTGAAAAGCTATGGGAAGTGTCAATCTTATGAGTTTGTTATAAAATTCTTTATCGCTAAATAGTTTTTCCATTATGAAAGCTGTTCTGCCATTCTGTATACTCTGGTTGCATTCTGCTGAATCTGCTTCCTTGAAATTGAGCCGTCAGCAAGTCCTTTCATTATACCATCAAAATCCTTCTGGCAACCGGGCATAAACAAATCTCCGCCTGCTTTTACAACTTCTGCTGCAAGAGCTCCTCTGTATTTATTCTCGTTGGAAGCTGAAAGCATGTCAACAACCCAGTCAGTCATTACTATACCTTCGTATCCATACTCGCTTCTCAAAATATCCTCAATAAGTCCTCTGTGCTCAGAAGTATGCTGTCCGTTTAAGAGGTTATAGGATGTCATAACAGCCTTGGGCTGTGACTTTCTTACACAGATACCAAATCCCTTTAGATAGATTTCTCTCATAGCTCTCTCTGAAACGTGGCTGTTGCTGTTATATCTGTTTGTCTCTGCATTGTTTGCAGCATAGTGCTTAATAGTTGTTCCGCATCCCTTATGGCTTTGTACGCCCTCTGTAATAGCAGCCGCAAACATTCCTGCAACAAGAGGATCTTCTGAATAGTACTCAAAGTTTCTTCCGCAAAGAATACTTCTGTGAATATTAAGGGCTGGAGCAAGCCAAAGCTGAACGTGGAATCTCTCCATTTCCTTTCCTACCATATCACCGTAGCATTTTGCAAGATTATAGTTGTAGCTCTGAGCAATCGCTGTTCCAATCGGAATAGCTGTTGCATACTGCTCTTTTATAACCGTGCCTTCCTTAGGCGCAGCTTTTTTTGCCATCTCTGCAGCTGCAGCCTTTTCTTCATCATCCATAAGCTCAAACATACTCTCAAGATTTGAGCCTATACCGTGAACACCGTTTTCGTCTTCATAGTATTCTTTGTTAAGGCGAAGACCTGCAGGGCCATCAGCCATAACCATACTCTTTATGCCCTTATCCTTATAAAGGGTTGTTGTCTCTCCTGCTGCACCTGCAACAGCAAATGATGCATTACCTATTACTTCCATTCCTGTCTTTTTGGGATCAAAAGCACCTGTGTTAATAAATGCGAGTTCTTCATCAGAAAGTGCTGCGATGATATCATCTACAGGATAGTCCGCATCATATTTTACTGAAACAGTCTCAAAATCAGATGCTGAAAGCTCAATCTTTGCAAGTCCGTCAATAGTGATTTCATTCTTATTTGTGGGAACAAAATCCTTAAATCCCGGAGTTCCAAGACAGTTCCTTGCCTTAAGTGTAGTAACCGTATCTGCAAGAACTATGGCTGCCACACCCTTAACATTTCTTGAACTGTTGCCTGCGCAAACTACATAGTTTCCTTTATCAAGAATATAACTTGCGGTTTCCTCGTCATAGGATGCGAGGTCTGAAAGCTTGAAGGAGGCACTTACAACTTCACTCTCACCTGCTTTAAGTTCTTTTGTCTTTACAAAAGCTGCCAGATCCTTAAGAGGCTTATCCAGTTTTCCCAAAGGACATGCCACGTATACCTGAACTACTTCTTTGCCGCTTACCTTGCCTGTATTTGTTACCTTAACGTTAACTGTTATTTCATCCTTATTATTTGTTGCCCCCGTGGGTTCTACGTCAAATTCTGTGTAGGATTTGCCAAAGCCGAATTCAAATATAGGCTTCACATTCATTGTGTCAAAGTATCTGTAGCCAACGTAGATTCCCTCTTTGTAATTGACATCATCCTTATCGCCAAAATCACCGATTGTGCTGTAGTCTTCCCATTTTGCCCAGGTTGTTGCAAGCTTTCCGGAAGGATTTACTTTGCCGAGTACTATATCCGTAAGAACATTGCCGGTAACTACTCCGAGCTGTGAAAGAAGAAGAATATTTTTAACATCAAGTACCGGTGTAAGGTCAACGGGACCACCAACGTTTAATACAAGTAAGAACTTATCAAACTTCTTATTAAGAGCATTTATATCTCTTGCCTCAGAATCCGTAAGAAGTACATCTCCCTTTTCGGGCTTTCTGTCGTTACCTTCTCCTGAATTTCTGGCAAGTACATAGATGCAGACATCACCGTCGCCGTCAAGAGGAAGATCATGTTCAGGTTCAGGCTGAACCATGCCCATTCCATACATCAGAGCATTAACGCCCAGTGCAGCAGCTTCTTCCTTTAAGTTCTTTACAAACTTCTTGTGATTTTCTACCAGAACTTCATCAAAGGCATCAAGCCATTTTTCTGTAGTAATTGTAAATCCGGCATCCTTAAGACCCTGTTCTACATTTACTGAAAATCTGCTGTTAACTTCACCTGAACCTGTTCCGCCCTTTATTGTATGGCGGATACCGTTACCAAAAGCAGCTACTTTGCAAGGTTCAGTAAGCGGAAATGTGTCATCCTTTTTAAGAAAAAGTGTGCACTCCGCTGCAGTCTTTTTTACCAGTTCCAAATGTTCCTGTTCGTATTTTTCCATTTTAAAACCTCTCCAATACATTTTGTTTTTTGTTTTTCATAGTAAGAATATCCCCATATTCCTACTTATATCGTGATTGAAATTAGCATAACATTTTTATAAAATATTTATATATGATATCGAATAAATATATATTTTTTTGGTTGTCAATTTAAATACTTTGAAGGTAGCAAAAATGAAAGAAAACACAAGAAAGCAGGAACCCCAAAAGCCCGATGAACTCTACAGATTACTGATGGATGACATGAGGGTCATCGCAGAAAAAGGTTTTACTCCGGACAAATCCGTAGCAAAAATAAGAACAAAAATACTAAAAGGCTTTGAAGAGCAAGTCTTTTTTGAAACAGAAGGTCTGGGCGATCCCATATCTTATAAGAGAGCCGCAGAGAAATCTCTTATGTTCTACATATCATCCGGAAATGTCCCGAGGATACTTACCATTATAGAGAGCTTTGACCCTACTGCAAACCACTATGATCCCGGCTCATTTAATGATATCGGTGAAGTATCTGACGACCCCTTATCTCAGGCGATAAGCATGTTTGTAAGTGGTATCACTCTCTACACAAGAGCGGCTCTTGATGGCGGCCTTCCTGACCACATCGCATACTCTCTTAGCGACAACTATATTAAATACAGCCTCATGGAAAGAGACATCCAAAAGCTCAACATCCTGCAAACCTGTGCCCTCTACGATTTTACTTATCAGGTTTCAAATTACAAATACAGAAACTGCGGACTCTATGTAAAAAAATGCTGCGAGTATATTTACAGACACCTTCACGATAAAATAACCCTCACAGACCTGTCATCTATCACAGGCAAAAGTGAGGGCTATATTTCCAAGATTTTTGAACAGGAGTTGTCCATACGTCCAATAGAATTTATAAGAAATCAAAAGCTTGATTATGCGGCACACGCACTTGAAATATCAGACATCTCAGTTTCCGCGATATCAGACCTTTTATCTTTTCCAAGCACCAGTGCCTTCATATCATATTTCAAGAAAAAATATGAAGTCACTCCTTTCGAATACAAGATGTTTCATCAAAAGTCCAAGACTATGTAAAATGCAAGTCCTGCAAATTTAGCAAAAAGCATTTGTATTTACGAAATAGCTTTATTTTTCCACCTTCCTACCTTGTACATAAGGAAGGTGATAAATGCGCCTAGTGTCCAGGTAACAAGCATGGACACCTGCATCATATAGCAGTTACCCTGCGGAAGCTGCGGTGTCTTGGTCATATTTACAAATAAATAAGCAAGAGGCACTCTCATTATTATCGCAGAAAACATTGATATCCACATGGGCGTCATCGTATCTCCCGCGCCTCTCATTATACCTGACAGGCACTGAGTTACCTCCATGGCAATATAGCCTATTATAAGGATGCACATCATGTTATAGCTCAAGTTGATAAGTTCCTGTGTGCTTGTAAATATCCCCATTATGAATTTTCCAAATATAAGGATCATAACTGAGAGCACCGCGGATATTCCCATTGCAACGAGTGTGCCGTTCCTTGCGCCATGCTCAACGCGGTCAACTTTTCCTGCACCGATATTCTGACCCGCAAACGTGGTCATCGCAGATCCAAACGAAAAAGCAGGAAGCATTACGAAGCCATCAACTCTCATAACTATTACGTTGGCGGCTATATACTGCTCTCCGAATGTGTTGGTCAGATTCTGAACAACTATCATCGACATTGAAAAGATAGCCTGTGTCACACCTGAAGGAAGTCCCAGTCTTATGAGATTCCCTGTATAGTACTTCTCAGGAATAAGGTATTCCTTTTTCATATCAAATACATCGGTCATCGTAGTCAACTTGCGTATGGATAATATAGCAGATACAAACTGCGCTATAACAGTAGCAAGTGCAACTCCGGCAACTCCCATTCCAAAATATGCCACAAAGACAAGATCAAGAATGATATTAAGAACAGTTGCTACAAGCAGGTATATGAGTGCTGATATCGAATCTCCAAGACCTCTTAAAACACCGCTCATGATGTTGTAATATCCACCGCCTGCTATACCTATAAAAATAATCCACAGATAACTTGTACACCAGTCTATTATGCTCTCAGGAGTTCCAAGAAGCTCTAATATGGGCCGTGTTATCAAGGGACCAACGATCATGATAAAAAGCGATGCTATACCGGTCAGTGTTACACTTGCACCGATAGTTCTGGATAATTCTTCTCTTCTTCTGGCACCAAAATACTGGGAAACCATGATGGATGCGCCTACCGCAATTCCCATAAAGAGAACCAGCATCAGATTAAGTAGCGGTCCTGCACTTCCAACAGCGGCAAGTGCATTATCGCCTACAAATCTTCCGACTATAATACTGTCTACTGTGTTATAAAGCTGCTGAGCTACATTGCCCAGCAGCATAGGAATCGTAAATTTAACTATTTGCTTTACAGGATGCCCCTCCGTCATATCAACCGGGGCAAAAATACTCTTAATATTCATACCTATACTCTTAAAATATTATCCTTATCAAATTTTTGATTTAATTATATAGGTTTTCAAATGTTTTTACTACATCTCTATCAGGAGCTTTTGTCAAAAGGCTCACTACGACATTTACCACAAGTGCAATTGCAAAAGCAGGAAGAAGTTCATATATTGCAAAACCTCCACCCAGTTTAGCAATTCCATACTTCCAGATAAATACAAATGCACCACCCGTGATCATTCCTGCAAGTGCGCCCTGCAGATTAGATCTCTTCCAGAAAAGCGAAAGCAAAACAACAGGGCCAAATGCCGCACCAAAACCTGCCCATGCAAATGATACAATCTGGAACACAGATGAATCCGGGTCTCTTGCTATAAATATAGCGATAATAGAGATAAGCACAACAGTAACCTTTGCTACCTTAACCTGTGTTTCATCATCAAGCTTCTTTTTGCCGAAAGCCTGAATGAGATCTGCAGAAATAGCAGATGCAGAAGCAAGAAGCTGTGAATCCGCTGTAGACATTGTTGCAGCCAGAATACCGGAAAGAATGATTCCTGCAGTTATCGCTGCCGGGATTCCATATGTACTCATCAGATTTGTGATATAGATAATAACTCTCTCTGAATTGCCACTTCCTTCAAGAACAGGAATCTTGCCATTTGTACTCATTGCAAGTCCTATAACTCCGATTGAAAGAGCAACAAACATAGCAATTACAACCCACACACTTGCAACTCTTCTGGACAGGGCAATCTTTTTCTCATCACTTATAGCCATAAAACGAACAAGGATATGGGGCATTCCAAAATATCCAAGTCCCCAGGCAAGCATCGAACATGCAGTAAGAGCGCCGTATGGAGTAGATGTCTTGCTGACGGGGTCATATATATTTGTAATGCTGAAATATCCGGGAAGGGATTTTGCATTGTCTATTACCGCGTCTACTCCTCCCGCCTGGTTTATTCCAAAGAAGATAACAATAATAAGCGATATTGTCATCGCAATACTCTGAACAAGGTCTGTCATGCAGACTGCCTTGAATCCGCCAAGTGAGCAGTAAAGAGCAATAATGATGGCACTGACGATCATTGCAAACAGGTAATTGATCCCGAATAAGGTATTGAAAAGCTTTCCGCATGCTGCAAAACCTGATGCAACATAAGGAATAAAGAAGATCACGATAACAACTGCTGATATCAGGGTTATGATATTTTTCTCATCCTTGTATCTTGCAGCAAAGTACTCAGGAATTGTTATCGCTCCTATCTTCTCGGTATATTTTCTGAGCCTTGCAGCAACAAAAAGCCAGTTTAAATATGTTCCGATAGCAAGACCTATTATGGTCCATGTCGCATCAGCCATACCCGTCAAATAAGCAAGTCCCGGGATACCAAGAAGCAGCCAGCTGCTCATGTCAGATGCTTCCGCACTCATAGCTGTTACGAGAGGCCCCAGTTTTCTTCCGCCAAGATAAAAATCTCCCGCATCATCATTTCCCTTTGAAAAAATAACTCCGATAAGGATCATCATCGCAAGATACAGCACGATAACAATACCCAAGATATAATGTGTAGCCATTTTGCTCCTCCTCAACAAACATTTTTTAATACGTTACCACAGTAAAGTAATAAAATCAACATGCTTTTTCACTATGATTTAACTATTAAAAAGAACCCGGCACATTGTTCTGTGCCGGGTTCTGTATCTTTAATGCCTATGATTTTATTGATCAGCTTCTAAGAGAGATTCCAAGGCTTTCAAGACCGTTAAGGATTTTCTTCATTGCTGAATTTACTTCATCATCTTCAAGCGTCTTTTCCTTGTCTCTGAATGAAAGTGAGTATGCCATTGATTTAAATCCTGCTTCAATCTGAGCGCCTTCGTAGATATCAAAGAGTTCAAGAGTCTCAAGCTTCTTTCCGCCTCTTTGTCTTATCATCTTTTCAATGTCTCCTGCAAGAACATCTGTAGGAACAACCATACTGATATCTCTTGTAACAGCAGGGAACTTTGCAATACCTGAATATACTCTGCTGTATGAAGCATGAGGAAGAACTGCAGGGATATCGATCACTGCAATATATGCTCTTTGGCCGATTCCGTAATTATCAAGTACCTCAGGATGTACTTCACCAAGATATCCAAGTGTTTCGTTCTTATACTGTATAAGCGCCTGTCTTCCGGGATGAAGGAAAGGCTTACCTGCCTTTGGCTCATAGGAAAGGTCATCAGCCATTCCAATCTGTCCAAGGAATTCTTCGCAAACACCCTTCATTGTGAAGAAATCTCCCTCGCCATAGAAGCCAAGAACAAACTGTGATCTCTCATCGGGAAGATCCTTAAGAGGAAGCTCCTTAGCAAGATAAATATTTGCAAGCTCGTAGAGTCTTACATCCTTATTTCTGCGCTTGTAGTTTGTAGCAAGGCTTGTAAGGATAACATTAAGGGGAATAGTTCTCATAATTGAGAAGTCTTCACCTAAAGGATTAGAAATCTTTATAGCATTTCTTTCAGGTGCATCCTCAGCAAGAAGGAGCTTGTCAAATACCTTGGGGCTCTCAAATGAGTATCCGTAAGCCTGTGAGAATCCGCAGAACTGTGCGACTTCTCTTGCTGTCTTTTCAACATTCATCTTGAATGTAAGCTTACCTGTTGTGGGAGCATTCTTGGGAAGTGTTGAAGGTATCTTGTCATATCCGTAGAATCTTGCAACTTCCTCAGCTATATCGCACATGCCAATAAGATCCTGTCTGAAGCTGGGAACTACAATTTCGTTAGTCTTTTCATCATACTCAAGCTCTTCTCTATTGAAAATTTCAAGCATTGTCTGTTCATCAATGTCTGTTCCAAGGAGCTTGTTGATCCTGTCGGGCTCAAACTTTATTCTTTTAAGAGGCTTAATTGGAAGGCCTGCTTCTACCATTCCTGAAACAACTTTTCCGCAGCCAAGTTCATTTACGAGCTGGCAAGCTCTGTTGATTGCAGCCTCAGCATTATTGGGATCAAGACCTTTTTCGAAGAATCCTGATGCGTCAGTACGAAGACCGATTCTCTTTGCACTCTTTCTGATGTTGGGTCCGTTAAATGTAGCTGCCTCAAAAAGAACTGTCTTAACGTCACCTGTGATCATTGAGTTTTCACCGCCCATGATACCGCCGATAGCAACTTCCTTTTCTCCGTCGCAGATCATAAGTACATCTTTATCAAGAGTTCTCTCCTGACCGTCAAGAGTTACGAACTTCTCACCGTCTTTTGCTCTCTTAACTACTATCTTGTTGCCTGCAATAGTTGAAAGGTCAAACGCATGCATAGGCTGACCATACTCAAGCATTACGTAGTTTGTGATATCTACGAGGTTGTTGATAGGTCTTACACCGCATGATGCAAGTCTTCTCTGCATCCATTCAGGTGAAGGACCAACCTTGATGTCTGTGCAGACTCTTGCACAGTAACGTGAGCAAAGGTCTGTATCCTGCACTTCAACCGAAATATAATCAGAAGCTTTTTCACTGGTTTCCTCAACCTTAACATCTGGAGCCTTGAAAGGAAGCTTGAAGGTAGCTGCTGCTTCTCTTGCGATACCGAGAATGCTGTAGCAGTCTACACGGTTACTTGTTACTTCAAACTCAAATACTGTATCGTGAAGTCCGAGAACTTCAACAGCATCTGCTCCAACTTCTGTATCCTCAGGGAAGATGTAAAGACCTTCTTCAGGTGCATTGGGATAGAAGTCTTTGGAAGAACCAAGCTCTTCTATTGAGCACATCATACCAAAGCTCTCTACTCCGCGAAGCTTACCTGCTTTGATCTTGATTCCGTTCTCAGGGTTAGGGCTTCCGTCATGTCCGCCTGCAACTCTTCCTCCGTCAAGAACTACGGGAACCTTGTCCCCTTCCTTCATGTTATTTGCGCCTGTAACTATCTGGACCTTTTCAGTTCCTACGTTAACCTGACAGATAACAAGTTTATCAGCATCAGGGTGCTGCTCTATTTTTTCAATCTGTCCAACAACAATTTTCTCAAGATTGTTATCAAGGCGATGATAATTCTCGCCCTTTGTTCCGGATAAAGTAAGTGCATCAAGAAATTCCTGATCGCTCACATTCAAATCCGGTACATATGCTTTTATCCATGATAATGATGCATCCATTTTGTTTTCTCCTTTTATATAAAATGCGTGACTCGCCCGGTATTAGATTATTTTACTCCGTATTTGAAGTCGCGCTCTTTCGAGCGTGAATCCCTCGAGCTACGCATCCGTCGAAATCTGCTCCGCAGATTTCCCCGGATCGCGCTGCTCGTCCGGTATTAGATTGCTTTACCCCGTATTTGAAGTCGCGCTCTATCGAGCGCTTTCTCCAACATTTCATGAAATAAAAGCCTGCAAGCAAGCTTGCGCTTTTATTTCATAAATGTTGACTTCAAATACTCATTAATGTCCGCGCCTACTCAAAACTGTTCTAAGAATCTAATGTCGTTCTCGTACAGGAGACGCATGTCGTCGATTTCGTATTTGAGGACGGCGATTCTTTCGAGGCCAAGGCCAAATGCGAAGCCTGAGTATTCATTAGGGTCAATTCCGCTCATTTCAAGTACGTGGGGATGAACCATACCACATCCAAGGATTTCGATCCATCCTTCACCCTTACAGAATCTGCAGCCTTTGCCGCCGCACTTAAAGCAGCTTACGTCCATCTCAGCAGAAGGCTCAGTGAACGGGAAGTGGTGAGGTCTGAATTTAACCTTAACATCATCGCCGAATATTTCTTTTGCGAACTCTGCAAGAGTACCCTTAAGATCTGCAAAGGTTATGTCTTTATCAATAACAAGTCCCTCGATCTGATGGAAGCTGGGGCTGTGAGTTGCATCTACTTCGTCAGCTCTGAATACTCTTCCGGGAGCGATCATCTTAATAGGAAGCTTACCCTTTTCCATCTCATGAACCTGTGTTGAAGAAGTCTGTGTTCTAAGGAGGAAATCACCGGAAATATAGAATGTATCCTGCTCATCCTTTGCAGGGTGATCAGCCGGAATATTTAATGCCTCAAAGTTGTAGTAATCTCTCTCAACTTCAGGACCTTCTGCAACTTCATAGCCCATGCCGATGAAAATGTTTTCAACATCCTCAAGTGTTATTGTATTGGGATGACGATGTCCTACCTTGTTTTTCTTGGCAGGGAGTGTTACGTCAATAGTCTCGGAAGCAAGTTTTGCCTCACGAAGAGCCTTCTCCATTCTGTTCTTATTTTCTTCAAGTTGCTTCTCGATCTCCTGTCTGACCTCATTGACCATCTGTCCAACCTTAGGTCTGTCTTCAGGAGCAACATCTTTCATGCTCTTTAAGATACTTGTAAGCTCACCCTTTTTACCAAGGAAATTAACACGTACATCGTTCAGCTTCTCAAGTCCGTCAGTCTCGCTTATCTGCTTAAGCGCAGTTTCCCTGATCTTTTCTAACTGTTCTTTAATCATGTTTACCCACCTTTCTTTTTGCTCTTTCCGGAAGCGAGGTGTTTTTTTGATATTAAGAAAAGATTGTCGCTCGCGACATTCTCGCGCCAAGCGCGGTTGCAGAATGCAACATTTTCCTTTTCAATAAAAAATCCCTCGCATCTTTTTAGATGCAAGGGACGAATATAATCCGCGGTACCACCCTGATTCCCGACGCAAGCGCCGGACACTTCATTGTATTTTGTTGTAGCTCCGATGCGAAATTTCCGAACTGCCTTTACCCGGATAGCTCTCAGCCGGTGACTATCCTCTCTCAATGGGAAAACAGAACATCTTGGGCTATGCCCACATCTTCAACGCTCTGCAAACTAGTTTACTTTTGAAAAAGGAAAAAGTCAATAGTTTATGCCCTGCTCTCATGGCAGACAAAATAGATTATCTGGTAATCCTTGGATACCTTTTCAAGGAAATCCTTCGCACCTGTCAGTTTTTCCTCATCAAGGTTTACAAAGGGATCGTCGTAAATAAGGAAGGGCTTTTCCTTAGTGTACATGGAATCAACCATTGCCATTCTCCTGCACAGGCCAACAAGATCCTTGTATCCTTCACTCATTAGCTTTACATCATGGAGCGAACCCCTTTCCTTAAGCAAAATATTGAGATTGGCATCAAGTTCATATTCTTCGCTGCTTCCGGATATAATGCCATGATATTTCTCAAAGGATTCCCTGATAATATCCATGTATCTGGAGGAGAAATTAATCTTCGCCTGTTCAAGGTAGTTTCTTGTATGCTTTACTACCTCATATTTTTCGGTGTAAGTCTGTATCTTCTCTGTGACATCCTCCAGTTCCTGTTCAGCGCTTTCCATTTCATCAATCTTTTCTAGTAAATACTCCTTTTGTTTTATATAGCCATCCTCTGTTAATTTCATTTCATCCAAACTACTCTTAAGTTCATTGAATCTGCTGCTTAACGTTTCCAGAGATTCCGATGTGTCATCTTCTTTTTCAAGCATCGAGACGTCAATCTTCGAAGTATCGTTTTGAGCTTCAAACTCAGTTCTTTCTTTTGTTTTTTCCTTTAGGATCTCTTCTTGTCTCGAAAGCTCGATCACAGCATCTCTTAGCTGATTGAGGAAAGCTTTCTTGTCATTCTGAGCAGAAAAACCAAGCTCTGCAATAAAGTCATTTATCGTATTTGTAATATCTTCTTCGGCCTTTTTTGCTTTAAGTAGCTCTTCATTCTGCCTCTTTAATCTCTCATAGCTTTCAGCATCCGCTTTTAAATTATGAAAAGCCTTGGCATAATCTTTTTCCGTGGCAGTAACTTCGTATGTGCCAAAGAAATGCTCGATTATTTCGCACTCATCCTCTATCCTCTCATCAAGGCGCATATCCAGATATTTATCATATCTTAGTTTTAATTCATCATAGTCCCTTGAAAGCTCCCTCAGATCAGAAAGCTGCATATACGCATCTATTTCAGAATATTCCAGACCCAGTCTGTTAAACAAAACCCTGATTTCCGTATCGACCTGATCGATGAAGCTCTCATCTTTTCTTATGTCCTCCTGAATTGCCATGTAGCTGTTCTGCGCATTTTTTTGCCCTTCAGAGGGCTTTTTCTTATCCCTTGTTATCACAAAGAAAAGACCCGGAGCAAGGAGCACAATTCCAAGCATAAGACATAAAATTCCTGCTATCTGGTTATACAAAAGCATTATTGCAATACCAATTGCCCCTGTGAAAAAAGCAAGCAACAGCAGAATAAAGCCAATTGTATTTCGCTTATTGTCTCCGCTCTTTTCACTAGTCATGGATTTTAAGAGTTCAGCGTTTGCTCTTTTGGTGGGGAGTGTCTCGCTCTTGTTTTTTCTCTCAGACCATTCGCCCATCATACGGGTTAAAACATCTGAATCCGGCTTATATCCTGCGAAAACTTCCTCTGCTTCTTCCAGCCTGTTTAAATCCTTTTCAGATAACGAAAGCTTCCTCTCCTTTTCTCTAAGTTCAGAGAGTTCATCAATGTTATCTTCTACGCTACCCAGGAGTTTTTTATCAGGAACACCTTCTTTAAATTTTCTTAAAAGAACATCATATTTTTCTTTTTCGTCCGCATTCATCTCATAATCTTTGATGATCTGCTGCTTATCCTCAAGAGCATCTATATTCTTTATCTGCTCGTTTACATCATTAAGTGCAGGCACTTCTTTAGGGAAAAATGCGCAAAGAGAATCATATTTTTCCTTTGCTTTTTCTTCCTCCGTTATCACAGTCTGATATTTTAATGCGCCTGCCTGCGCGTCCTTCTTCTCACTAAGTCTGGCTATTTCCTTCTGGATACCTGAAATAGCACCGGAAGCTTCATCTTTTTCCTTGCCGATCTTTTTAAGTTCAGCATCTACCCTGTCCAGATTTTCAAGTGCAGACTCTTTTCCTCTTATCTGTTCTCTAAGCTCGAACACCCTGGAACTTAACTTATTTACAGCTCCTGTGATCCTGTCAGGTGAGAGCGAATTAAACAGATTTTTTAATTTATCCTGAACCGCATCGTATCTTCCTATGTCAAGAGATGCATCAGACACGTTTCCGATCTTGGCATTTATATCCGGTGTCACATAAGTCTGGCAATCCTGCTGCGCAATGAAAACCGTCTTCATGAAGGATTCCTGATTGATCTCAAAAAGCTCTTCGCCTATGTTTTCAGTAAAGTCATCAGAAATAAGATTGGTTGAATTGTCATAAAGCGCAAACGTATCTGTGCCTGACTTCTTAGGCCCAAAGGTTCTCTCTATCCTGTATACCTTTCCGCCTGCCTCAAATACAATATTTCCTCCGTAGACACCCTTCTGCCAGGGACTGTAATGTTTTCTTTCATTCTCAAGCTCGCTCCTCTTGGAGTCACCGATAAATCCGTAGAACATTACCCTTATAAAAGTAGCGAGCGTACTTTTACCCCAGGCATTTTTCTCATGAATTGTATTAACCCCCATAGCAAAATCCATATCGAAATCACTTAGTTTTCCAAAGGTTTCGATGTGACAGCTAACTAATTTCATACTTCTATTTCCTCTCCGCTTAAAGCTCTGATCCCGAGGGCGATCACCTTGGTTTTCATATCTTCCGACAGATCTTCGCTTTTCTGAACAAGTCTTACAAACTCCCCTTTTAGTGATGCATCATACGCATAATCGTTGTAGTCTACTGCTATTTTTGTAGCGTCAGATACCTTGGCAAAATAGAATCTCTCCTGCAGCCATTTTGCTATATAATCTGCATCCTTCTCACAGTCCATGCTGACATTTCCTGTAAGAACAACTTTCACCAGATCCATATCCGTGCATCCTGCATTTGTGATATCCTCAAGTATTTTTTCCTGTACCTCATGCATTGTCTCTTTTCCGGAAATATCCGACTCTATTACAAAGACATTTCTCTTTGAAAATTTCACAAATTCCATGTCATATTCATGTGTGTTCTCATCTATATCAAGAACAACGAATCCGTGGTCTCCGCTTTCATCAAAGCCTCGTCCCTCAAGACAGCCGCTATAGCACCAGCATCCTCTTGCAGGGAGCTGCCCCGTCTGGTATTCGTGAATATGTCCAAGTGCAAGATAATCTATGTTCTTGTTTTTAAGATCAGAAAGTGAGATCGTCTCCGCATCATTTTTACTCTGATATCCGGCTATCTGACCATGAAGTGTAACAATGTTAAAATCCCTTGGGTCAAGCATAAGAGATGAATATATGATGCCGGCGTTTTGCTCTGACAGTTCCATGCCGTTTAAAACAATTCCTGTATCATTACCTATTTCGTATCTGGTCCAGATATCATTAAAAAGCTTCAGGTTTGCAGGCATATCCTCGATGAAAGATAAGAATTCATCTGCGCCGCCGTGATTTCCTTTCAGATAGTAAAAATCAATTTCCGGATTGTACAGGATCGCTTCCTTTACCGCATTCCTTGTTCCTGCCGAAATATTTCTTGTATCAAAGAGGTCTCCGGCAATAATTATTGCCTTTACGCCATTTTCCCTTGCATAATCAACCATCCTTAAAAAAGTGGCAAGGAGCTCATATTTCCTCTCTTTTGCCTTTTCTTTATCAAGATTCCCATTCATTTTTGAATCGAGGTGCATATCAGCACAATGTATTATCTTCATAAAAATTCCTTCGCAAAAAAATATTAAATTGTTTAAAGTGAATATCAAAACGAACATCCATGACAATTGTCAAAATCATGGAAAAATGGCAGCGCACATAATGTGCGTTGCCATTTAGAATAATACCATATTATGTTTTCAATTCATATTACAGTTTGAAATTATTAATCAAACCTTCAATCTTTTCTGAAGAATCAGATACAGCAGTAGCACTGGTATCTACACCCTTGGAATTCTCTGCAACCTGTTCTGCACTGGAGGTAAGATGCGTTGCTGTTGCACTTACTTCCTGAGTACTTGCTGACTGCTCTTCCGAAATAGCTGCCATAGAAGTTGCGATCTCATCAACACTTCCAACCTTACTTATCATCTCTCCAACTATATCGCTGGTCTCATCAAGACTCTTGAAGATTTCTTCAAATGTTGCACCTGCTGTATTGACAGCATCCATGTTGGAACTGATCTCTTCCATGTTGGACTTTGACTTATTGGACAACTCTTCGATCTGGACTGTGATCTCTTTAATAATTGTAGAAATCTGCTGAGTTGAATCTGCACTATTCTGAGCAAGCTGACCGATCTCCTGAGCAACAACCGCGAATCCCTTACCTGCTTCACCTGCTCTTGCAGCTTCGATTGAAGCATTAAGTGAGAGGAGGTTAGTCTGGCTGGAAATGGAGTTGATCATATCTATAATAGAATTGATCTTCTGCGCTGACTCTCCGACAACAGCTACAACGTCGTTCATATCCTCCATAGACTGGGAAATTCCTGTCATTCCCTTCTGAACGATTTCCATATCACGCTGTCCGTCTCTTGCCTTTGTTACCAGGCTGTCCATTGTATCTCTTGTCTGCTGGCTCTTGTCTGTAAGATTTGAAACCTCCTGTGCAAGAGTGGTAGCCTGATTAGCAAGCTCTGTAACAGCATCTGCCATATCATCCATTGCACCCTGGATCTGCTGCATTGCTTTGCTCTGCTCATCAGCCTGTTCATTGAGGTCGCTGGAAGCATTCTTTGAATTGGTAGCTTCTCCTGCAAGCTTTTCTGTAACTTCTCTTAGTTCTGTGAGTGTATTTCTCATCTGAGCAACATAGTCGAACATATTATTATTCATTGTGCCGATCTCGTTATTGCTCTTGCTTTCATCCTTCTTGATATCAACTGTGAAATCACCCTGCGCTATACGTGTGATATTATCTGTAAGTCTGCTTACAGGCTTAGTGATCATCTTGTTAATCAGACTATACAATATAATTGATATAACGACGATCATAATAACTGCAAGAATTACACTTATAGCTATAAAGCTGTAAAGAGGGGCAAGAACATCAGTTACTTTTACGAAAGAAGCAAGGAACCAGTTTGTTCCGGCAACAGGATCGATTGATACATAATATCTTGCGCCATCTGTACCGCGAAGAGTAAGAATTTCATCCGTACCACCTGCGGTTGTGATCTTGGATATTTCCTGAATGAAGGTATCATCCGGATATTCAGAAACATCCTTACCTATCTGATCCTCAGCAGGTGATGCGATCATGATCGTGCCGTCAAACATCATAGTTGATCCGGTTCCCAATGGTTTATATGCACTTGCTGTCTGGGAAATTCCTGAAAGCACAATATCCGTAGACATTACACCTTCTCTTCCGTCTGCAAGCGAGATCTTACGTGATCCGCATACAACCATCTCTCCGGTTGTCATATCAACTGAAGGAGGTCCAAGAAATATAGATGTAGCATTGGCACCGTTTGTATACCATGCTCTTGTTGTAGGATCGTAGTCCGCATCAGGAACCCATCCGCCTCCATCATAGAAAGCGTCTTTTCCAAAAGCAAGATAAAGGTCAATTACTACTCCGGGATATTTTGCCATTCCGGGTTCCAATGCCTTAAAGATAGCTTCATCACTATCATAAGTGGATGCTGAGAATGTATCGGCAAATCCGTCATAATATCTGACCATACCTTCCACAACTCCGGCAATGTCAGCGGCATTTTTCTGTGCTTCCTGCTCAAGTCCGTTAGTTGCCTCTTTAACAATAACATCCTTAGCACGAAGTGAAATAAATGCTGCAACAATCGTAATTGCTATAAAAGTCATCGGAATAATAGCAAGCAAAAGCTGCGCACTTATGTGCTTTGTGTTAACCTTACCTTCTGTACTTTTACCCATGTTTTTTGCCCTCCATAAGATTACTGATACACCTTTTATTTTACACAATAATAAACACATAAGAATTATCTGCTTATGAATAATTTATTATATTTCCATAAACGATATTTTGGATGATTTTAGATACATAATTCCGAAATTCCAGACGCTATGATATAAGAAAAGAATGTCGCGAGCGACATTCTCGCGCCGTTGCAAGATGTCCTGGGGACATCTGCTCTGCAACGACCGAAGTGGAACGTAGACGCGGTTGCAGAATGCAACATATTCCTTTCGCGCGAGTGCGCATCCTCGCGGAGCATTTTTATTTAATAGGAAAGGAATTTCCTATTAAATAAAAACAGGCTGTCGCACCAAAGCAGTGCAACAGCCATCATTTTTTAAAAACAATTTCGATCAGAGAACATCATTTCTTTTTACATAAGCAGGTGTCACGGAATCTGACGCAATCTTCTTAACATTCCTTATGTCAGCCCACTTATCGATCACCGCATTTTCAATATAAACTCCGTCTGCTATATCACTATATGCAAGTATGATCGAATTTTTGATAACAGCTCCTTTTCCTACGTGAACATTACGTCCAATGATGGAATTTTCAACATTTCCCTCAATCAGGCAGCCGTTACAAATCATCGAATTGGATACCTTTGCTCCGTGGAAATACTGCGTAGGACATGCATCCGTAGTCTTGGTATAAAATGGCCAGTCGTCCTTGAAGAAGTCTTCAGCCACATCAAAATCAAGGAGTTCCATATTGGATCTGAAGTAATCATCAAGACTTGTTATTGCGGCAAAATAGCCCTTGTGCTGATATCCTCTTACATCATATTCTTTGCACGCAATCGCAATCATATCTGCAAGAGAATAAGCAGATGACTCTTTTCTTGACTTCTTAATAAGTTCAATAAAGATATCCTTCTTCATAACATAGGTATCCATGCTGATATTCTTTTCTTTAGCAGTTCCCATGTTTCTGGTAAGGGATTCTACACCCTTCTGCTTATTAAGTGTTACAACGTTGCAAGCTCTGAAGTATTCTTTTGCCTGATCAACCTTGTGATACAAGAGAGTAATGTCAGTTCCTGATGCCACATGCTCATCAAGAAGCTGCTGATAATCCTGCTTGTAAACCATGTAGCTTGGAGCAATCACTACGTATTCCTGAGGCATACGTTCAATCTGCTCAAGGTTTTCCATGTAAGCATTGATATCAGTGTTATAGATAGAACTTGCACCATTATTCTGTGTAAAGAGGAGCTGGAGATTACCTCTCTTTGAGTTGATATTGTAATGTCTTCCAGATCCGATATGCTCAACTATTGAACGCGGACGGCTGTTTAAGTAAACATGTATCCTGTCAAAACCGCTGTTACTCATATTTGAGATAGGAAAATCGATAACTCTGAATCTTCCAAGGAATGTGAACGCACCAATCGGTCTGTAGTCATGAAGTCCCTCGACTCTGATATAGTTTGCAGCTGAATTTATTACACCAAATGCTTTATTTGCCATTTTTTATGCCTCCCCCTTCACATTTTTTGCAACAAGGAGGATGTCCTCGCTCTTTTTATCCCCAACTTTGGCATTTTTGCCTATGCGGACTCCGTCAGCAACAAGTGCTCTATTAATGACAGCCCCCTCCTCTACTACAACACCGGGCATAAGAACAGAATCATTAACCTTGGCGCCTTCTGCTATTCTTACATTTGAAAACAGAACAGAGCTTGATACTTCGCCTTTTACAACAGCGCCCTGGTTGATATAGGCTCTGTCAATCTTTGCTGTAGAACCAATATACTGAGGCATTGTTCCAGTGTCTTCTGTGTAGATTTTCCAAGAAGTATCATCAAGATTAAGTTCATTCTCGCTGTCAAGAAGATCCATATTGGCTTCCCAGAGAGAATCAATAGTTCCCACATCTTTCCAATATCCTGAGAACTCGTATGCATAGAGAGCCTTACCCTCTTCAAGCATTACCGGAATGAAGTCCTTACCAAAATCGTGGCTTGAATCAGGGTTCTTCATATCATCAATGAGCATCTTGCGCATTGTCTTCCAGTTAAAAATATAGATACCCATCGAAGCCAGATTGCTCTTGGGCTTTGCGGGTTTTTCCTCGAATTCGATTATACGTCCGTCATTTGCGGTATTCATGATACCGAATCTGCTTGCCTCTTTCTTGGGAACGCCGATAACAGCGATCGTTGCATCAGCATTGTGTTCCTTATGATATGCAAGCATCTTGGCATAGTTCATCTTATAGATGTGATCTCCTGATAAAACAAGAAGATACTCAGGATCATAAGCATCGATAAAATCTATATTCTGAGAAATAGCATCAGCTGTTCCTCTGTATACATCAAGACCTGAATCAGCCTTTTCTCTGGGAGTAAGTACGAATACTCCGCTGTCCTTTGTATCAAGTCCCCATCTTCCGCCTGCGGCAACATAGCTGTTAAGGAGTACAGATTCATACTGCGTAAGGACTCCGACTACATCAATTCCACTATTTGCGCAGTTACTAAGCGGGAAGTCAATAATACGGTATTTTCCGCCATAAGATACGGCGGGTTTTGCGACTTTGTTAGTCAAGTCATGGAGCCTGCTGCCCCTTCCACCTGCAAGGATCATAGCAAGCATATTAGTTTGAGCCATATTGATTACCTCTCTTAGAATAAAAATTACATTCCCCCGGCAACTTTTTTAACACCGGTTTCTATCCAGTCCAATAAAAGTCTGAATATTTTCTTAATATTATATCTATTATTTTAATAGATATGCACAACTATCGCAAGAAATATCGCCACTTTTTAGTGATTTCTCACTATTAAATTCTCATTTTTGCCTGTCAGCTTTATATATTGTGAAAAACTTTTCAGACTATCTGATGATATTCCCCCAAAGGCCTGATGCCTTCTACATTTTTACAGTATAATACCCATTGTCCAACTAATGTCCAACAAAAAGGACCTCCGAAGAGATCCTTAGGGCACATTGTTTTATTCCGTTCTTATCTTTACTCTTTTTCCTGAGAATGCTATCCCGAATTTTATAATCTGAGTTACACCCTCCTCACACATTTCAGTATCGTAGCCTTTGTCATTTATCTGATCAAGAGCTTCTGAAGATAAGGCATCCAGTTCCTCATCATTCAGATCTTTATCCCATTTTAATTCCATGATCATTCCCGGATATTTATTTTCCCTGGGGAACAGGCTGATATCATATCGTCCGTCGCCGGACTCTCTGTTGGACCTGATCCGATACTGGTTATCCATCAAAGCAACAAGCCCAAGAACA